>Ga0116229_10004961_pt1 | contig 21780 bp, 25 predicted proteins | sample S1TSphgellanicum_3_FD_87313 | JGI IMG/M metagenome (GOLD analysis project Ga0116229, IMG submission 87313) | Host-associated microbial communities from peat moss isolated from Minnesota, USA - S1T2_Fc - Sphagnum magellanicum MG | ecosystem: Host-associated > Plants > Peat moss > Unclassified...
CAAGTATCTTGTTTACATGTTGTGTCGCAACCCCACTTTGGCCAAGTGTGGGGGTGAAGCCCAACACTTGGAAAAGTTGGAGGTTGGGAGTCTTCCGGGACTCCCGAATGTTCAGAGCTCAACAGAAAGGCCCAAAACACCTCGGATTGGGGTGTTCTTGGTGTCATTGGAAAGGTCTTGAAACGTAGATATCGAAAATGCTCTCGTATTGGCAATTTGGACATCTGCAGCCCAAGTTATGGGCAAAAGAAGGGCCGGGAGTCAAATTGGCAGTTTGACTCCCGACCACTAAAAGTCGGGAATCGACCTTTTCCCGACGTCCGATTTGAGCGTGCGACATGGCGTTGGAAAGATCTCGACGAGGGATACAACTTTGGTTTAGACCTCGTCGCGATCTAACTCTGCAGTCGGGAGTTATGGCGGTTCAAAGTTTCGGAAGTCCCGCCGGGATAATTTCGGGACTCCATTTTGGGAGTCCCGGGAATTTGTGCCATTCGGATGTAGCCTCCGCGACCAGCCGCAGAGAATACTATATGGGGGAAGGTGATGGCTTCCCCCGAGTCCGGGCCGTGGTGAGTCTTGTGTGTCCAAGTGCCCGTGGCAAATCCCAACACCCAAAGGTGTCCCGAATGCTAAACTAACCTGTTTTGGTTGGTTTTTGGATGTAGATTCACACGAGCTAAGCTAGTCCCTCTTCCTAGTCTAATCTCGGGGCTCCCAACTCGACCCTCTACCCCTTTTTAGAGTTGGAAGCCAAGAGCGTGCTACCAAGTCTCAACTTTCCACAACTTGACTTTGTGAAACCCTCAAGTGGGTTTCACCCCGTGACTTGGGAGCGCGTCATGTTGGTCCCAATCTCGCGGTTGGTAAAGAACTTTTCAATGAAAGCCAGTCACATATTATCCTTCACCCTTTTCACATTCAACATTGTGTGGGGAAAACCTAGAGGGGGTGGGGTCCCAACCTCCTGGTTGATCGGGCCTCTCATCGTAGATCTACCACCAACTGGCTGCACTAGCCTTGCTAGACAAGTCAAATGTATGTGCGTTGACCCAGGAATTGTTCCCAACGGTAGTTCAATAGTCCTTGCTTGGAACGCATGGGTCGTTGCAAGCTGAAGTGTTGTTTCCAGCAATGATTGAGTAAGAGGCAGAAAACCTGCCACCTCTTAGGGCTGATTCTGGAATAGCCATTTTTTCACGGATCCAACCCAACATTTCTTTCTCGCAACAAGCATAGTGAACTAGGCTTCCCATGCTTTTCCGAAGATGCGATCTTTAGTGATCATGCTCACACGATTATAGTACAACAATGCTTGTCCCCATGCAAATTGTTCAAAGGGGAATTTGCCAAATTTTGCCAGCACGACGGACGTGCTGGTTGTTTTTCGCTCCCTGAGTAGGGACTTGAGGAACCCTCGATACACTACTTCAATAGCCTCTATTTCTTAAAGTCCACCCAAATTTCATAGGCGTAACTTGCTGTGGAATGCACTAACATGTTGAAGAGGTCACAACGTAACTTAACGTCCATAATACGTAGTTCTGCACAACGGAGATTCAGTGCGAATAGTGAGCACCTACTGGCAGCTGCTAGATGTTCCACTGCACTATCCAAGTTCGAGGTGGTCTCGAGTAAAATCCCCAAGTAATTGAAGGTTTGCACACACTCAATAATGTCACCTTCAAACATAAACTTTTGGCATGGGTCAACAGAATTGAACACCATGACTTTTGTTTTTTTCACGTTCACTGTAAGTCCACGTTCAGCACAGAACTGCTGGAGTGCGTCTAACTATTGTTGCAGTCCCACCTCTGACTCCGATGTTAGAGCAAGGTCATCTGCAAAAAAATAACAACCATACGTGCACATCTGCTAAGGTCGGTGCATCGCATTTTCTACTGTCTAAACGCCCCTCTAAGGCATCCAAATATAGCCCAAACAATAGGGGGCTGAGAGGACAACCTTGTTTCACACCTTGCTGGCACCTGAAGCCAGAGGTGACACCTTCGCTTGGGTGGTTGATACGTATGGTATCCTTGGCATACATCGCCTGTAGGCATCGCAAGAAGCGTCCCTTCACCCCAAGGCCAACCAACACTTGCCATAACACTTCATGTAGCACAATATTGAACGCCTTCTTTAAGTCCACAAAGTAGCAATAGAGTGGCTTCTTTTTTGCCTTGCTCTGTTCTATCAAAGTTCACAATATGAAAAGTTAGTTAGTAGTGCGATGATATTTGCGAAACCCAGCTTGACCCTTGGCATGCAGCCCATGTTATTCAACCCATTCGCTCAACCTTTTGTTAAGGATCATAACGAACAACTTTGTTAAGATAGGCCCAACCGTTATCCCCATGTAGTTGTTAAATTTAGAGGCATCGCCCCCTTTAAAGAACGCGTGGACCACCCCAGTGGAAAGGGCTTTTGGAAAGCCTTCTGCCAGAAAGCAATTGAACACTGTCAATAGTGGCATGTGTAGCAATTCTCCCGCATCCAAAATGAACTCAGCTTTCATACCATCTAAACTGGTAGCCTTGTTCCTTTGTAGCTTTTTTAACGCTTGAAGCAACTCTGCAAATGTGATATCTGCGTTCAAGGTGTGGTTAGGTGGAGATTCGGTCACCTAAGCTGAATGATTAGTCCGTAACCGTATGGGTGGCGAAAACTGGCCAACTAGCGCGCGAAAGCCCTCCAAAAGTGTAGCTGCACTGATTTTATCCATAATGGGTGCCCTTGGCTGGTATTTTTTCCAGAACAAAGGCGCATCCACCTTAGTAAGCGCACACATATGTTGAGCTTTTGTAGTTTCCCACAAAAGTCTTTTCCTTTTTAATAAATTTTTGAATTTACTTTTCTATTGTTTAGCGGCGTGTGAGTCGAGGTTAGCTTTCATCCAGAGCTTCAGTTCACGTTTTGTTGTACGGCAGTCAACGTCAAACCAGGGTTTATGGCAGTGTTTCTTTCTACAGCTTCCTCCTAAAGGCTTGTTGCCAAAAGTAAACTTTGCTACAGCACCCACGCATTGCTTCAGTAGGTCAGCTAATTCGTTTGCCCCCAGATGTCCAATCGAGTCAACAGCCCACAGGTTTCCAAGACTCGCTGTTAGGGCAAGCTAGTACTCTTCAACTTTTGATTTATAATAGTTGAACCTAGGCAAGAAGAATTTTTTTGTTACCACCGTATGTTACAGTTCAACAAAGTTGCAATCGATGTTCAATCGTAAGCGCAACGGTCTGTGGTCAGAGTCGCCCCCCATCGCACAGTAGTGGATGTCATCTATTATCACTTCGAGGTGTGTAGCAGCTTGCCAAACTGCAGGTGAGCTAACAATATAATCGACAGTGTTGCGCCCCCCATTTGTTAAACAAGTGAACTCCCCTGATTAGTCGCCAGGTGTCCGGCCATTGAAGATGAGCAACCCAGCGTCACAACATAGGTCTAGGAACTTGCGGCCCCAACCACCAACACTAGCATCACGGTTTTATTGCGTAGCCACAACGCTTGGTTGTTTAGTCTCAGCAAGCTCATGCGCTTCTAACAGTTCATAAAGGTCGTTAGTGTCAATGGTACTTGGTAATGCTGTAGTACGCACATTAAAATCCCCTCCCAATAATACTATGCCCCGCAGAGTTTGAACTTCAGCAATATCTACTACTAGGTTTTGGAACATGGATTCATTCTCGTGTTTGGAACCAATAGGGGCAACGTACACCACGTAGACAAACAAATCAAGGGTAGCACCCCTGCTGACCCGTAGCCATAGATAAAAATCGTGGCTTCCTTCCTTCCACTTTGACAGGTTTGGCCTAAGGTGGCTACGAAAATAAGCAACAACCCCCCCGCTATGTTTTGTCGCTTTTGTATTTCTCAGTTGCATAGTGCGTGCTACTGCAAGTGAATCAAACCCTTCAACATGTGGCAAATGTTGGTTTGGGAAGTGCCAAGTTTCGGTTAATAAGACGAGGTCAGCACCCTGAAACAACTTTAATATTTCCACCCCCGTTTCCAGTTTATTTACACCACCCTCGTGCATGTTCCATAATACCACGCATAGGTCTCTTTGGTCCCCGCACCTTTAGATAGAGGACGGCGGGAAAATTTGAGTGCCGTTGACGAAAAGCTCGGTTGCGCGCCAGAATGCAAGTATGCATGCTGCCTTGGCCTCTTTGAATAGTGGCCACAGTTCTGACTTGCGCCTGTTGTGTGGGCATGAGGTCTTCATCCAGGCCCAACTTGGTCCTTGCTAAGCCCTTGCGCCCTCGCAACGCAGCCTGGCGATCTTCGCTCGTTGCAAATTTGAATAGCACCGCGCCAGGGCGCATGCTTGCCGTCAAAGTGGAGGCCCACGAAGTTGCAGGGCGTTGCCGTGTGGCAGCAACGACCTTGACGCGCAGCTTCATTTGGCCCTGCAACAGTTCTATGTTGAGCCGTTGCACCAGCTCATTTTCGGTCTCACCCTCTTTAGCTTCAAAGCCTATGAGGCGTAGGTTGAACTTGTGTTCCTCTTGTTTGGGCGCATTAACCAGGGTCTCCACAGCTCGGTTAACCACCTGACGCACGTTCTTGGCCATCACCGTGGCCCACTTGGGTTCCTTTGCAGATGTAGCCTTGGTTGTGATAGTTGTAGTCGCCTCGTGCTCTATCAGCTAGTTAATTGCAAGGTTGCTAGTGGTCGTGAGAGACGCAATGTTCTCGATGGGTGCCTCCATCTTGGACAATCACGTGTCAGTAGGTGAGCTGTCGGTCTTGAGGCCCATGACTAGCCAATGCATGGCTAGGGCTACCAGGTAGACCGCTAGGGGTGCATTGTCTAGGACATTGAGCCCAGTGTTGCTACAGTGCATCTTGGCAGTGTTCTTTTCTTTAACATGAAAATGTCCGACGTTATAGTGAAAGGACATAGCAGTGATGCGACATTGAACGCCATTGTGGAGTTCTTCAAATCTTTAACCCTGTTGCTGGTTGTAACCAAGGGCGAAACACCCATACGCCCAAAAAAAAAAAACCTATATTTTTCTTCAAATGCAAGAGCTCTAGGTTCGAATAAGGCTATTCAAAAATAAAATAAATGAAAGAGAACTAAAAATAAAATAAAAAATAAATTAATATAATAATAATAAAATTGAAAAAGAAAAAGAAAAGAAAGAATCATTAGAAAAACAACTAGTATTCTTTTTCGTTTTTTGGAAATGAGTTTTCATTTTTTGATTATTATTTTAAAAACCTATTTGAAAGAAGAAATGAAAGAGAAACTGAAAAAGAGAAAGAAAAGGAATGCAAAAGAGAAAAAAAGAAAGAAAGAACGAAAGAAGATAAAGATAAAGAAATGGGAATTTGGATTAAAAATGGCGGACTTAAAACGGTAGGCCTACTAAGCAAATGTAGGTTACCTATAATGTAGCCCGACGAAAGAGAGGGCAGGGAGGGGTACCGGGTGAATGAACGCAGGGTGGGGGCTGCTCTACTGCTCCCGCTCCTGCTGCAGTGTAGCCGGCTACTGGGGCCTGTCACTGCTGCCGTCGTCAGGCTGCCGGCAGCAAGCAGGACCAGGGACGCGATGGACGAGGAGGGCGAGCGAGCTTCGTGGCTTCTGCTCTCCCGCGCCTTCGCACGTTGCTTCGTACGCGCTTCAGAACCAATCCATTGAGTTTCTTCTAGCTTGTAGAAGCTCTTGAAACTCCATACCACGCAGGAAGCTTCTCCCTGCGCTCTCTCTCTCCCTCTCACTCTCCCTCTCCCTCTAACGACAACACTTATAAAGTTTCTAGTTTTAATTTCGGGTTTCAGAATTGCCTCCAAAAATCAGACCCAATTGTGATTGTAATTTGGTTTTTACTGACAATTCTAACCCACCAAATCAGGTAATTCCATAACGTTTGTTGTAAATCATTGTCGATTTTTTTCTTTGTATTTTGGGTACCCTCACTGGCTCGAACATTGACAGCTTTTGTGCCAACTTCTCAGGGTAACTTTCAGCTGTCAGAAGTTACCCATCGGTATGTCAAGTTAACTTCCTCATCATAGTCTTGATGAAAGTTACCCATCAGCTTGTCCAATTTTTTTCCATTTTTTTCTGTGGTATGTTACAAGGAATTTTTTTGCTATACTTTACATAGGGAACCATTCCGGATATAGGGCCTTTTGAATTTTCAACAGCCGAGGAGGGATCAAAAATCTGAAAGGCCCTACACTCGGAACCTTCCCCTATCTAAAGTAAAGCAGATTCTTATCCCTTGTAACGGCCATGGAAGATTATAAATATGGAAGGTCCTATATCCCAGATCTTCTCCTATATGTAAAAGCACCGCCTGGATTTTTCCTTTCTATTTTCAGCTCCCTTACCTGCCCGAAGAAACCTGTTTTCAGCAAGCATGATCTTCTGTGGTGGAAGGTACCAGCCAGCCAGTTATTATTTCTAAAAACTGAAAAAATCTTAGCTCTGCTTTACGGAGGAAAAGGACCTGAGGAGAGGCCCTTCTGTGATTTTGGACCTGTTCCCTCGGTCTACCAACCTCAGGCACAGGCCCTTCTGTGACTTTGGACCTGTTCCCTCGGTCTACTAGCCTCAGGCACAGGCCCTTCTGTGATTTTCGACCTGTTCCCTCGGTCTACCAGCCTCAGGCACAGGCCCTTCTGTGACTTTGGACCTGTTCCCTCGGTCTACTAGCCTCAGGCACAGGCCCTTCTGTGATTTTCGACCTATTCCTTCTGCCTAACAGCCTCGGGCACAGATCTCAAATCACAGAAGGGGCTGTACTTATCTTTCCTCTGAAAAAAGCCTTTGGAGTTTTGGAAGTTCCAGTTTTCTGATTCGTCATTTCAAAAATGGCGAGTCTTTACTTAGGGGGAAGGCTCGCATAGCAGGACCTTCTCCTGTACTTAAGACTTTTGCTGCTGCAGCTGATGCTGTTGATCAGCTAGGTAGAAGAATAAAGAGGAGCTGCAGTTGTTATTCTTGATAACGCCACATTTGCTCATGTCACCACCTCGTGTCATTACGTTAGAATCATAAACCCATACATTTACTCAGGTTGACAAAATTCTTAAGAAAAATATTTACAACTCTTTGATGCTTTTGCTCTCTGCATGACGTCGGTTGGTAGCCGTCATGACGGCATCAACACGCGCACTTATAAATAATCTTATCAGGTTCCACAAAAAAAACACGCCCCTCAAACAAATCGCACACAAAGAAACGCCAAAGTCACAACCCGGACCTGAGTCGATCTATCTACTGGGTATCGTCAACAAGAAGAGAAATCAACCAAGCTCCAAATATTTGAGTAGTGGGTGGGTGGGAGCCAAACATTTGTGTATTGGGTGGGAGTCAAACTTGTCTATACGGCTGAAGACAGGCAGACAGACAGAGCTGAAGACCAAATTCAACAGCAAGTGCGGAGTAAAATAGATGACGATCATGATGGGACGAAGTTTGAATGAGTTGTTTGAGGGGAAGGTTCTCACATGGAGAGGAGCAGCAGGAGTAGTAGTTTTTGTGGTTGTGATGGCCATCCTACAGAGTCTTCATTCCTTGATCAACCGAGTGTGGTGGGAGCCGAAGAAATTGCAACGGATCATGGAGAAACAAGGATGGAAAGGACCTCCGTTACGTTTGTTTGTGGGAAACATGCCCGATGTGATGCACTTCCGCGAACGAGAGATGGCGAAGGAGTTGTCCAGCATCCGCGACTTCGTCTTCACGGCCAGACTGCATCCCCAATACGCTCTCTTCTCCAGCACATACGGTACTCTGTACACACATACCCCCCAAAATACAACTGCCACAAATACATACGTACATACGTACATACTACTAACCAAAAAACTGCCCTTAAAAATACCCCCAATTTCCAAAAGGATTTTATTTGCTTTGCCCAGTTTTTTTTAAAATATTTTTTTATAATTTTAAATTTAAATCTTTGAAGTAGGAGTAGTTGATGAGCATCTCAAGGTAGATTTGGCATTTATTGATTATAATTTTTTTAAATTGTCCAAAGACATCTCCAAATAATAACAACATGGTGACAGACTTTTGGAGGTAGCTGAAAAACAATGACATTTTTTCATAGTCCAATATTTCCCTCAATTTAATGAAATACCAGGCATCTTTCACAGAATATTCTAATATTCGACTAGTTTTGCTAATGTTTTGGTAAAAATTGCCAACTTTTTAGTGTTACAAAATTTTAAAAGAAGGGTGGGAAAAAAACATCTTCATTATATTAAGTAAATTAATCTATTACAATCTCTCCTTTTCCTTGAAGATGATGGGTTTATAAATCATCTTTTTAAATGTTTGTCATGGTTACTTTCCATTTTGGATTTTACATTTAGTATATGACTCTACACCCAAAGGTAACCATTCCTTGTGTCTTATTTAGGGTATGTTGCATAGAAAGACATGTTACTTTGTAAATGTACATCATTATGGACATTAATCACATAAAACCATTTAACAACCAAGAACTTGCATGTGTTAGTTTGATGGCTTGCTTGGGTAGAGCCTATGCATTATCTAACCCATATCATGGCTTTCATATCATTAAGGACCATGTCTCCAAAAAACATCTAATTTGGTTAACATGATAGTGGTTAGTTCTTTAGGAGACCAAAGATCAACTCGAAACGGATGGAGAGGTGAACTTTTTCATCCATATGCATATATGCTTGTTCTAGAATCCACATATGTTCACATAGGTTGGGATAAGGTGGATTCATTCAATGCAATTCAATGGCAAATGAAGGTGATACCTTCAATAAACAAGTAAGGATTTGCCACCAAACTTCAATCAACTAGGTTCAACATTGGATTAAACCATTTTTTACAAGTGTTTATTGAGGTTTTAGGTGGGGGGGGGAAATCCAAATGTTTTGAGAACTTAATCATTAAGATGGAGAATATTTGTGATTAAAGTGATCTTCATCAACATTATTATGCAAGGACTGATTTTTAGGTTATATTTCCATGCTTATGTGATAAGGATAATGTCAAAGATAAGCCTAGTTGCCAATGCGCTCAATTGCCTAGTTGCCATGAGCAACAAAACAATTTGTTTTTAGTTTTAAACTACTATGCATTGCAGTCATTTATATCTAACAAATGTCTAGTGGACATGTTTAAGCAAGAAATTGGCTCTTTTTAACCCTAGTTACTTCAAATTAAACTCATATTAACTCTCTATTTATTTTTGTTGAATTTTTTGATCTAATTGGAGATCTTATGTGGGGTGTGAGTGTAGGCAATAAGAGTTTTTTCTTTCAAGGTGATCAATTGAGAATTTTCATATCAGATCCACATCTTGTGAAGGAGGTTTTATTGAATGAGCTTGGTAACTACTACCGACCCGAGGGCTCAATCCTTCATAAAATAATTCCATTAGTTGGAAGAGGATTGGCAAACCTCAATGGTGAAGAATGGGTTGTGCATCGTCGGATTTTGGACCCTGCTTTCCATGTTGAGACACTCAAGGTGTGCAAGTCGAAACTTTTTTTGAAAAATAAACTTGTCTTAAGTTAGGTGTACATAATGTATTCCTCACATAATCAACGAAATATGGTGATGTCAACAAATATACAAAACTGTGTTTAGAAACTTGCATATTGTAGCTTGTTATAAGTTTTAACTTAAGTTGCATTGGGGAAGTAGTTCATTTTTCTAGACGTCTTGCACCATCGGACATCCTTTAAAAATCCGTGGCATATCTCCATTAAATGGTGATATGTATGGATTATAATATCCCCAACCTTGGAAATTTCCTTCACAAGCTTGAAATGGGTTTTAGGTCAGGTGTAACCTCACAAATTCGACACCAAGGAAATCTTAGCAAGAATTCATGTTTTTGTCAAATTTACATAATGTCAAAAAAATTTGTGATGCTGATCATTAAAAATGACAATATTGCAAAGTTTCATTAGTTTTCCTACATCAGATGATTTTTCCTAACTAAACAAACACTATGCAAAATTTAAAAACCAATTTAGCATGCACTAAAGCTTCCACCACATCCTCTCAACAGACTTTTAGTTTCCACATAGTTTAGCATGATGCATGTATGCTCCCATGTTACTTCACATTGAATTTATCAAAATTAGTACACAATATGTGGTTTGCATCAAACACATATGAACTTCAAACTTTCAAGATTGTCACCTGTTGCTTACAATTAGGGTATGAATTAGGGATTGATACATTCATAACACAATGGATTTTTTAGTGACAGCTTTTGTCATCATTTTGGAAAAATATGTTTTTCTAGCGTAAGTTTGACTAATTTTGCTATTTTTTGGAAAAGAAATTGTTGAAATCATAAAAAAATGTAAATTAAAAATTGAGTAATTCCCCTATCGGAACATGAGATTGTGAACTTTAATTTTGAAAGTGGTGATGGGGATTTTTGGTCATCAAATAGGGAATGGTTGGCACAATGGTGATAGTGGCGGAATCCATGATGGAAACATGGGAGCAAAAGATTAAAGACAGAAAGGGTTCGATTGAAATAGAAGTTACTGAGGACATGCGCATCATAACAGCGGACACCATTTCCCGCACAGCCTTTGGTAGTAGCTACAAGAAAGGGCAACAAGTGTTTGAAGGAATCGATAAACTCCGCTCGACCTTTGTAGAAGCTTCCAACAACCCACTCTTTTGGATGTCTGGTTACAGGTTTGCTTCTCTCCTTATAATTGTTGAAACTTTTGCATAAAGACATTAATCCAGTCCAAGGGGAAAATTAATTTTTAACTACATTGAATGTCACCCCTCCATTTGTGCAAACTATTTGAATATCCATTTACACCAAGGTCATTGTAATGGGTAATTTTTCTTAGTATTTATGTTTCAAATGATGAAACTAGTTCATTTTTTTGTTAGCCCTTTTTGCTCACAAATCTTACAAGTGCATCAAAATCATCTCCACTTGAAACCAAATAAAAAATTATGAGTACTACAAACTCAAGAGTCCTTATGCAAGTATGTACCAACTCTAGTTGTCCACTTGATACATGGAAATTCAAGTTCACCCTTTCTTTGTCATTGCAGGTTCCTTCCCACAGCAATCAATCGAAAGATTGCTAAATTGAGACGGGAAAATGATGAAACAATTAAACATGTAATCCAAAGTCGAAAGGAGTTAGTGAAATTGGGGAAAGATGCATACAGAAATGATTTATTAGGGTTGATGCTTATCGCTGCTGATGAAGATCATGTGAAAGCTGCAAATGGGACCAAACATCAATTAACCACTCAAGATCTTGTTGAGGAATGTAAGAATTTCTTCTTTGCTGGTTACGAGACAATGAGTTCATATCTAACATGGACTATGTTGATGTTAGCTGAATACCCGGAGTGGCAAGAGCATGCTCGAACTGAGATTTTGAAGGTTTGTGGGCCAAAAAATGACATGGATGCTTCCAAACTCAACCAATTGAAAATTGTAAGTGCCTTTCTCAAAGGTTTTCAACATTTTCATAAAAAAAAGGTCTCCATATATTCAATATATAAATCAATGAATTCAAGGTTATAAAAAAAAAGTCTCCTTATATTCAATATAAGATTCCTTCCAAATACACTAGGGAATTTGTTTATGTGTTTGATTTGTAGAAAATCCCAGATCTCCAAGATTTTAATGAACCTATTATGATTTGTCGATAGTCGAATTTCCATGTTTGAACAGGTGGGGATGATCTTGAATGAAGTGCATCGGCTGTTCACAAGTGTTGTGCACATTTCAAGGGTGGCCATGAAGGACATGCAACTAGGTGACAATTTTGTGCCCAAGGGTTTGACTATAGAAATTCCATTGCTCCATATCCACCATGACCCAAGGCTTTGGGGAGAGGATGCATTGCAATTCAATCCCAACAGGTTTGCAAACGGTGTATCCAAAGCTTGTCAACACCCACAAGCTTTCATACCATTCTCTTTTGGGCCCCGTCGTTGCATTGGCCAACACTTTGGCATGATGCAGTCCAAAATTGTTGTGGCTTCAGTGTTGTTGCGTTTTCAACTCTCAGTTTCTCCAAATTACAAGCATTGTCCTACTACTCTTTTGGGGTTTATTCCAAGTCCCAAGACTGGTGTGCAACTAATTGTGGAGAACCTAAAACCTAATGTTTTTTAATTACTCAATTTCCAACATCTGAATCCAACACTATGTGTGGATCACACACCTTACAAAGCAGCCATACCTATCAGACAGGAAGCTTTCAGTTTCTTCAAACTTCAATAATTTACAAATTTTCTTGGGGAACAGAATCCTGTGATTCCAATAATCAAGAAGAAGAAGAAGAAGAAGAAGAAGATGAACAATGAAGCTCTTAGCTAACGATGAAACCACACTTTGTGATAAACATCCACCTCTAAAACCCTAATAGATGGGGTTTAAGAGATAAAGAACTGTCAGAAGGCTCTGAGATCTTCAAAAGAATTGGTATTCTAGTACCATAATTGAGCAGCACTTTCTCTTGTAACTACTGTACATGGGGTATTCTAGGTTGATTTCAGTTTTTGAATTCTCTTGTGCAATAGTAGACAGTGGGGTCGCAACTGCATTCTAGCATGTGATGACACAGTCATCTCTTCATTCTCATACAGAAATCCACCTTTGGTGTAGAGCATCAATGCTGCCTGATTGTTTGCCAATACATGAACATACATATCTGTCACACCTGCATGACACAAAAAAAGGAAAAGACAAACCACATCACATCATCAGCCAAGAAATATCTGCCAAGAATCCCAGTAACTTCTGTTTCCTCTACAACCATAAATTTTCTTCCTGTGACAAAACCTTTGAACACTCATAGAGAAAGAGAGACACTTGGGTTTCTCAACATTGAGTTTGGTATCAGAGAGCAAGAGTGAGCGCGTGAGCACGAGCAAGAGTGAGCGCATGAGCACAAGCAAGAGAGAAAGATAGAGAGAGAGGTACCCCAAACATGTGCAACTTCTTGTGCTCTTTGCAGAAGGGCGGCACCAACACCTTGCTTGCGGACTTCGGGTGCAACACACACATTTGAGAGATAACCTCTTCTCTTCTCTGCATCCACATCCTGCTACAGAGATTGCTCTGCATCATGAAAACTGAAAACCCACAAAATTGCACACAAATTGCAAATTTGCACATTGTGATTTCCACACAACACACTTATCAGAATCTGCTGCAATAAATACACTGCTTCTTCTTCTTCTTCTTCTTCTTCTTCTCGCAACTATAGTGAAAACATACATGTCTGCAATTTTGCACATGGTGATTTACACACAAACACACTTATCAGAGTCTGCTGCAATAAACATGCTTCTTCTTCTTCCTCTTCCTCTTCTCACAACTATATATATCTCCAAGCACACATACCTCAGAGTAATCATCACTCAGCTGCCCTGGTATTTGAATTCCTTGATTCAAATCAAGCGATCCAACAACTGAATGTGCTTCACCATTTGCCAGAACAACCTGTGACAAATCCTCAAAATGCTCAAGATGGTGCAAGATTTGTGGTTGCAAAAAGCTCACATCTATTAGTATCCTTGGACATACAATTCTTCTTGTGTCCCTCTGCAAAGCAATCTGAACTCTGACCTCAAGAGTGTCTTATTCTCTCCTTCACAATACTGACATGTCTCCATTTCTCCTTCACAATACCGAGTCTCCATTTTATTCTATTTTCCTTCACAATATACTGACCTTACAAGAAGGGTTCACTGAGAGGCTGCTGTCAGCAAGCTCCGAGAGTGGACACAGGGCAAGGATGCACGCAATGCGCTTGTACCTTTGCTCCAGGCCAGCGACTTTCGATTTGAGAGCGCTCCATTCATCTTCTGCCTTCATCTTGCAGTGCAACTTCAACACCACCACCACCACCACCACCACCATCACCATCTTCCCCACCCTTATCAGCATCACTGGCATCAGACTTGGAGAGAGCATGTAATGTATACCTTGAGAGCTTCTTCACATCTTCCTTCAGGAAAAGTGTAGAGGAAAAAAAGTGAGAAGTAGCCACATTTAGAGAAAGAGTTCCTGGAGGTCCACAAAACAATTTCTACTTTGCTGACTGACCTCTAGCCAAATTTGGCTTATTCCTCTTGCGAATGATCACCAGTCCACCTACTTGACAAAATTTTGAAAAGAAAACCCTGGAGAGATCATGTAATGTATACCTTGAGAGCTTCTTCAGACCTTCCTTCAGGAAAAGTGTAGAAACACATTGCTCTCAAGTAAGCTGCTGCTCGGAGCTGTTCTGGTGATTTGCCTTCCTTGAACACAACCAACTCTCCCACTGATGGCCTCAAGGCAAGCTTTCCCAACACTGTGGCCTCCTCCTCCTCCTCCTCCACAGCAAAGCTCTGCTGCTGCTGCTGCTGCTCCTGTTGCAATCCCTTCTCCATTGTCGAAGAACTGCTACCTCCTCTAAGCATCATAGCCCTTGTGGCTGCTATTGTTGTTGCTGCTGGTGCACCATTTCTATGTATCCTACAACAACTCTCTACAGAAACAAAAGGGCTTGATGAAAGCTGGTGGAGAGAATGATGACGGCAGTCTTGTTGTTGCGGGCGAGAATACAACGCATATCTTCTCCTACCACTTGTTGTTCTGGATTGATTCCAAACTCGCGACACACGACTCTTGCTCCGCAATACATGGAACCACCCTCGTCGTTGCTGTTGGGAACTGCAGGAGGAGGCCTTGAACTCTGAACTCCACTTTCTTCCTTGAGGTAGCAAACATGGACTTGCCATCTTTCTCCTTCGACTCCAATTCCTCCTCCTCCTCCTCTTCTTCTGCGATGAAACCTTTATCTTCACCAACAGCGTTTCATCTCCCCCACACAAAACTCCAACCTCAGTTCCAGCTGCCGATCTTCACACAGATCCACAAAGCTCTCTATGCACTCTCTCTCTCCCTCTCTCAGAGACTTCCAACTGGCGATCTTCCCACAAATCCACACCTCTCTCTCTCTCTCCCCGAGTCTCTCGTATCTCTTTTTTTACGTTCACGAACACAAAGCGAAGATGGATCTGATTTTTTTCTCGAGATTTCCAGCTGCATCGAACGGGCACGACGAAAGTCCGCATCTTTCGGTGCAAATCCGAGCTATCCACAGAACGGGGAGCTGCATCTGAACTGTTGGGGGGGGGAAAGGGGGAAGAACAGAGAAAGACAGAAGAAGAAAGGGGATAATGTTGTATGATGAAATGAACATAACCCCACTTTTTTCTCGCATCAGATCCGCACTGACAACAAACCGCGATTCCATGATCATGACTTTGCAATTCCAGCAAATCAAATCTTGTTTGAGATTCAAGGCGCTGATGATGATGATAATTATGATGAAGCTTATGGGGATGCGATCCATGATCGAAGGTAGCTTGTGCTCCAATGGCTAGCAGCCTTTTGATCTTGGAGGAAGCTTAGTTGGAGCACTTCTTTGCTTCCTCCACCCCATGATGATGTTCATCATCGTCTCGTTAAAACGGATTACTTTATGCAAATCAACAATCGACGACGATTACACACAAGGATCGAGTTCCATAATCGCAATCCGAATTTCAAACTTTTCCACAAAAGAATCGAGACTTGCAAACGAAAAAGGTGATCACAAGACGCCAAAATCCAACTTGATAAAATCTATCCTTTTTTCTACCATTGCAACAACAGCAATGAGCAACGATGCGGCGCTCTCTCTCTCTACCGACAAAGTGCGTTTTGTTTTATTTTGATTTGTTTTGTTTTGTGATCGAAGGAGGCTTTTGCGAGATGGGATGCACAACTCACGCGGAGATATTTTTTCGTTTGGGTACTTGCTTGCACACAATTGGCTGGCAACTGTTTTTTGGTTGCTCTAGTGGATTGCGAAGAATTTTGTGAGAAAATAAGTTTGAGGACTTTTTCCATGACATCTTTTAAGATACGATTTTTGCGTTTTTTTTTTCTATCTTGGTTGTTGTTGCTCTATCCGCAAAACTATTATCCGAATCCGCAAAACAATCGTTGGCTTATCTTTCGGTTGACGAATTCATCAACTTGTGGCACAAGAAGACAAAAAGAGCGTAAAATCCCATGTCAGATGGCAATAGTGTGCTCACTGCTCGGATGATCAACAACATCATCAGCAACACCGAGGACATCAATAACATCACTACGAGCATCTCCAGCGGTGCTCAGTATGTGATCCTCCACAGTAAAAATGGATGAAGAAATTCTAACATATTGACTCTGGAAAATGGTTTTGGCTCAGCATAATTGCGTACGTTACCGTGGCTGGTAAAGGCTCAGCAGCGCTGTGAACCTGTAAAAAAGAGTGTAATAAATATGATCTAACTGGTGCTCAGTGTTTCTGATTGGCCCATCATAATGATTGGTCCAGGTGGTTTGTTATTAGTAGTCCCCCACCTATTTGCTGTCCCAGTTTCACTTTTATTGATGGGGTTACAAAAGAGTACATAACTAAACTTGGATGTGAAAAATATATTTGCAGGGTCACATACTGAGCACCACTGGAGATGCTCTAACATCATCTCCAAGAACAACATCACCAACATCATCTCCAAGAACAGCATCATCGTCAGCAACATCATCATCACCATCAATGAGAACAACATCCATAACATCATCATCATCATCATCATCAATCAAAAAACACCAAGAACAACATCCTCAACAACAACATTTATGACGAGGACCAAGTCATCCTTCTCATTGTCTTTACCAGCTCATTTCAAAATCCATATGCTTCCCACATATGTGCATGCACCACATTCCTTCAAATCAACAGCAAAATGAAGAAGAACTCCACAACAACCACAAGACATGAATATGTTTTTGTTCCTCCATCATCATCATTAGAGTCTCTTCAACAAATCTAATTTATAGGAAAAGAAAACTTCGTAGCAAATGTAATTTGCAAAAGAACTCATCTTCATAACAAATCTTTTCAATTTTCAACTACATTAATTTGCAAAAGAAGAAATCTTTGTAACAAGTCTTTTCAAATAGCAACTACAATTTGTGGAAATTTTTTTTGCAACAAATGTAAATGCAATTTTCCAATGCAATCAATTGTTCATTATTTGATAATTAGCACAATATGATCATTGTTGTTGTTACTTCTTCTTTCTTAGATTAGTGCATAACATGTAGAAAGAAAAAAAATCTTGAAAAAAAAACACATAATAGGAAGACAATTTTAGCTTTGCTACCAATGCTTAGTAATTAGCAATTTGCACTAAATTTAAAACACAAATTTGTCATTTTTCAACTCCTTAATCATCACATTTTATTCATATGTAATTTAAGGAGTCCAACCATGCAACTATTGAAAATCTGAAAAAGAACTAACATAGTTTTGGAGTCCTAACATAGGCAATGGTATTGAGCTAAATGTAAAAAAAACAAGATCAATGGTAGCAAATTTGGTGAAGAACCCCACCATCAATGAACAACACATTAGTGCATACTTGGTCATGGCACAAGAAACAAATTACATAATGCCATCACTTGCTAATGATTTCTTGAACTTAGATGATTCTATCCACATCATGTCACATTTTTGGAGGCATTCGGTGGTGTTTCAGCTGAGGAAGCCTGACTCCATCTTGTGGAACCTTATTTTAACCTTCTTTGAATAATGTGCATTTCACTAGAATCAATTGATGATTAACAAATTTTGCCTCCCTTTCATGGTCTTTTCCTTTACTAACATGAATTTTTCTTGAGCTGAATGTATTTCCAACTTAGTTTTCTTATGTGCTCAACAAATGGATGTGTGTGGAAACCAAATGTCCACCAACTCCTTTCACTAACAGTCACATGTGATGCAAAAAAACATTACAATTGTTTGTTTGTGGTGCTTTCTATTTTGTACAAAAAGCTAATTCTGAATTACTATGTTCACAGTACAAGGATCTTCATGATTGATCAAGCATTGGGTGTACACAAGTGGGTGGAATGAATGATTTAAAGGTTCTCCCTATTGTATTGAGCACTCTTTGCAAACAAAAATACCAATGCTTGGAAATGGAATATGTATGAAGATGTGGTGATGTGAATTGGGGTTTTTTCCAACTATGGTGTTATATTTGTAATCCACAATCACATGTGATTCAAAAGAATAATAAAAAAATATGTGTATAACATTTCAGCAAAGTAATGATCAAATGTTAATTTCAAATTCTACCAATGTGAAATAATGAATATGTGCATAATTGTGCTTATCAATTAAATCATCAAAGGTTATGGCTAAAATGTTTGGTGACTATGTTTTCATGATCATTAATTTTTTTAATCACTAGTCACCATTGTTAAAATCCTTGAGCCACTTGTGACCAATTACTACAACCCAAGAGCCTAAGGCTAGAAATTGCAACAAAGTTTGTGGTAAGTTATTGTTTCAATTTTTGTCATCCAAAAACTAGGATATTATTCCTCTTACTAGGTACTCATTATTTTCCCACATTTCACCAAACATCATTATGTCTCCTAATTTTGAATTTCAGCAAACTTTGCATTTCATTACAAGTTTTTCAAGAACCTAATCAATTTCTTAATTTTCTCGCACATTCTATGTATCAAAAATTCTACAACTACAAAAATGAATTTGTTTAGATATGATAGTGCTTTAAAATATGGACCTATGCATGTTTATTGTGCACAACTTAATTCTATATGTCTCTCATGGCAAACTTCTCATGTTCAAATCTTTGAAATGCAAAATGTTCAAGGGATTAAGTTACATGGTCCAACTACACAAGGTCATGGAACACATAAGAGGAAAATTATCCAACCTAAAAAAAAGAATGAATAAACAAGTTGAAGGACTCGCATCAAAATTTGCTCATGACATCCAAATCAAATAGCCATGCTAGTCCAATTGGGGATACAAAGAAAGCATGGCATTGATGCAAGTAAATAAGGAAATATGTATAATGACTTTAAATAACATGACATGAACTAGACATAATATAAAGCATTGCAACTTCATGTATATTAGGACTTGACAACCCAAGAGAAAGGAGCTTTGAATCTTCAATGACATTACAAAAAAAACATGTATGAATTCGTTGAACCTTTCATTAATGGTAGATCCATGTTACAACATCCTCATGTTCATGATTTCATGTCTTTGAATCTATATGTTTTCACAAATACTTCCACAACATATCATAGGCAAGTTCAAGATGACACTGACCTTTTGGTGGGCAAGGTCTTTAAGAAGGCACAATATGCATGGAATGTTCATAAATTGTTGATTCTATGTGGATTCATATGCATTGTCTTACAACTTGGTGTAAAAATTGATTGGAGTGAATGTTGTTAGGAGTTGTCTTTTGCATAAATTGTCATCATCACATTTGTGAATCAAAATTGCTTCAACCATGGTCTTTGAGTTTATAGTATTCAAATGAGTGATTTTGAAGCTTTTTTTGTGTCAATGACCCCCAAAAGAATTCATCATTATCTTATTTTTAAAATGTTCAAAGTTAAGGAAATTTTTGCTTTCCATAGTGTATAATGGCATACAAATTTCCAAGCTTTTAAAAACTACAATGTTTCAACTTTGTTTTTTAGTCTAAGGAAATATCAAACAATCTAAAAAATATGTTGATTTAAAAGACAAAATAAGATCATTATGAGAATAAAGGTCTAACTTAATATTTGAAGGGTTTTGCAATATTGCCATTAGTTTTTTGCCTCATCATTAATAAAAACACACATCCTTAGGCCTTCTCTAAAAAATATGTCTTATGATGTTGGATTCATCGATTTGCATTCTTCTCCTACAACATGCTAAATATATTCAAACAATGTCCATGAATCCAAGGGTCTTCAAAGATTTCAAAGAGCATGGAAACATTCTTGTTACATTAAGGTGTGATAACTTTCGAAACACATATGAAACAAACATTTTGTTGAATTATTCAAATCACACATTATTCTTCAAACATCATTACAAGATTGTTCATTCACATATGTGCTTCATATTTTTTCTTTCATGTCTTTAGGAAAATGTTTTCATCAATTGTTTTTTCATGTCCTTTTCATGTTTGACATCATCATTGACAATGTCAACATTTAGGTAAATTGGTAGTTTTTTAATACCAATAGTTAGTGCGTGAATTAAGTGGAGTTTTTGAATTCATAACTTGAATTTTTTTTCAAAATTTTGCAATCTTTAACTCACATTGCATTGCACTCTTTTTTTTACAATTGAATTTCTTTGACATTTTAACATGTATTGAGAAATTGTATTTTAAAATAATGTCATATAAAAAGAAAGATTTCCAACCATGTTGAAACATTGAGCACACTATTTGATTTTTTGTTTATTTTCCAAAAAAATTAATTTGTGTCAATAAACTTTGAAGACCATATACATTGCAAAAGTTTATTAAAAATCTAGACACCATAAAACAAGACTAGGATGAAAGATAATGAGTGGTTCACAAACCATTTTTAAATTAGTTAAATTTTTTATTAAGCTCCATTTACACTAAAGCCTAAAACCCCATGACCATTAAAATAGAAAATCTCTAATTGGAAGAAAAGCCACGTCATGGTATGAGTTCATTTTACCAAGGTTAAATGCCTAAGGGACCAAGGAAATTTGAATGAATGAAAAATGGACATGTCCATAGTGTTTCATGATCTAATAGACTTCATGCCAAGCCCACCTTCAATAGGTGGGGTTAGCATGAAATTAGTTAGACCATGAACCCAAAAAGTTGTGATGGTTAAATGTTTTTAAAGATTTATTTTTAGCATTGGGCACAAAGTTTGTTAAACCATGAATCCAAAAAATATTATGATTGGTTGGGAAATGTTTGTCATTTTTTGTTTTAAAAGGTGGGTGCAACATTTATTAGACCAAGTTGGACCCAAAATGCCATGATTGGTTGGAAAATAATAATAATTTGTTTCAAAATAATAATTTGAAAAATGAAAATGGGGGGATATTGACAATTTCCCTTCAATTTTTGTACCCTAATTTACCCTAGAAACCGTGCAAATAACAAATAAAAATCATTTATCTCATTTTGTCATCATTTGAAAATGTTCATGTCAAGCTTGTCGTCTTTATGTTTCTTGGACAGTTGTTATTTTTGTTACATTTTTTTTTGTTTTTTAGTGCAATGGAAGGCTACTCACAAGATGAAGAAGGATTTAAATCCCAACAATAGAACCTAAATTGTCCTTTGATCTCATTATTTTAACATCAATTCCAAAATGCACCTTGTTTGGGGCATTCAATAGTTTTCTAGCAATGTTGGGATTAGTTACCACAAATGCACTAGAAATAGCACCTAGCAAGAAGAAGAGAAGATAGTAATGAAGGAAAAATCACAAATGTTATTGAAAAATAAAATGAAAAAAAAGATTTTTGATTTGGAAGCCAATTTAGATTTTAAAACAAGAAGCCCAATCCAATGGCAAGATCATGAAGTTGAAACATTTATTACAATTCAAGGAGGGCCTATTATACATGATGCACCATGCTAGTCCAAACACATCATATCCTAACACAAATGCACATTGCCATCACATCAATATTGGAATTTGTAAAAATATGTATCGTATGTGATAATTCAAAATATATATGAAATAAATTTGTTAGCATAGAATGAGTCAGCACTTTAAAATAGAATGTGTATTAATAATTTGAAGTCAACTTTAACATGCAACCATAAATTAAATGATCAAAAAATTCTAACAAAGAAAACTTAACTTAACATGTGACCTTTACTCAAATACATGCAATTAAAAGTGAATTACCCCCTGCACA
>Ga0116229_10004962_pt1 | contig 21779 bp, 14 predicted proteins | sample S1TSphgellanicum_3_FD_87313 | JGI IMG/M metagenome (GOLD analysis project Ga0116229, IMG submission 87313) | Host-associated microbial communities from peat moss isolated from Minnesota, USA - S1T2_Fc - Sphagnum magellanicum MG | ecosystem: Host-associated > Plants > Peat moss > Unclassified...
ATAACCGGTAATATATGGGTACATCTTAGTATGTACCCATATAATAATGAGTAGAATACATTCAATACACAATTGTGGACCCCTTATGCCTAAAATGTGTATAATACATTTGGAATACCCATAGGGCTACGACTCATTTGGTGACATTTGCAACTAATGGTAGGTAGAAGGGTCTTCTTGGATGGAAATTGTGTTGAAAGTTATCCAAATGAAAGGATGAAAAAATCCATTAGTCGCAAGTTAGTCATAGAGTAGTTGCAAACAAGACCAAATGCAAAAAGTAGTTGTAAATATAACCAACAATAGTTGTAAATGTCAAATAATCGCAACTAGCTGCAAATTGGTTGGTTACAAAAACCCAGTTTTCTTCTAGTGATCTTATTAATTCAACCTACTAAGAATTAATACCTATTATAAATTTTTTATACATATGTTACATTTTGTAAAAGAAATTTGAATACCTCTTATATTAGTTACATTTGGACTTCGAAAAAAAACATAATCCTATTGTAAAATTAATTGAATTATATTTTATACCCAACAACCAATATATGGAACCATATCTTTTTATTCATGTAGTTTTCAATTACAAAAAATAATGACCCTTCCCCTTTGCTCCCCACAAGTTTTCAACCATGTGGAATACAAAATTTATAAAGTAATGGAACCAAAAGCATTGCATATTGCATCATGTTTTTAAGTATATTTGTTAACATGGGTGCATCATAGAATGTGGAAATTAAAATACCAAGTTTATTTATCTCAAACAATGCCAAACATATTATTTAGATTATATTCATAATGTGAAGATAATATATTCGGGTCAATTTCAACCTCATTTTGACCTATAATCCAATCTACAAAGCTAATACATCATCATGTGTGATAATATGAAATTTAGCAAGCATATTCTAATGTTGTTGTGTTATAAATTTTAAAACGTAACTAGTAGGCAAGACAAAACAAACATTTCATTGCTTAATGACATTAGCTTATTGTAAATTCAAACTTCAAATAAAAAATTTCCATAAAATTAGATCTCTAATTTCTCATCTAGATGCATGCACTTCAATGGAACATGCTAATCCATCATATTGCACACATAATATTTTAGATGTCATTCACACATTAGGTTAAGTTCAAACCAAAATTTTATGCCCAAATCCTTCACCTATTTCTACTGTCCTCTTTGACCTCTAGCCAAATTTGGCTCATTCTTGTTGTTGATGATCATTAGTCCACCTACTTGACAAAATTGAAAAACAAAACCTAATTTTTTTGTTCATCTATGTGTATAATATTTGTTCTTTAAACGGATTTCTTTAAGGTGAATATGGTTCAATTTTATCTTTTTAACAGTTGTGATTTTAGTTTGAAAATGTATGTTTGATCTTTGTTAGTTTGCATCAATGTTCTTTTTTGGAATTATTATTTGTAGCCAAAGTGACAATCATCCATTAAAAGTTCTAGAAAAAATGGCTATCGTATCATTTCTTGGAAAATTTAGCCAAATATGGCTATACATCATATGAGTAGATTACAAATATTTAATCATCATTCCATTTGTTTGGCTACAGAATGAAAAATAAAATGAATCAAAATTTTATTTTTATTTTTATCATTTTGATGATTAAAAACCTTCAAAATCACATTTTAAAAAAAATTTAATGTTATCTTTTGGCAAAATTTCTCTAGTAAAAAAAAACGTTGGAATTTTGCATTTGTTTGGTTTTAAGTTGTAACTAATGCCCACTTTAAATAAGTATCTAAGGTCCAAATTCCTAGGAATAAATTTGGACTCATTTGAAGCAAAATTAAATCCTTGAATTGGATGTTGTTTTAGACAGTACATTAGCAGAAAATGCCAATTTGCAACTACAATTTGTAACTAAAAAATAGTTGCAATCAATTTTGCAACTAAGAAATCCATAAGTTGCATAAATGAAATCACATTGAATCTTTAATCGCAATTAATGATGTTTGACATGATGTCAACACATTTCCCATGAATGAAGGATACGGTCAACATATACACTTCCATCTTTTGATTAATGTATAACATCTCCGACTATTAACCATTTTTTTGTAACTAATAAATAACCCTATCACTAATTGTTATTTGTCAACATAATATCTTTGGGCAAATTTTGTTCTTATTGAAATATTAATTTAGGCCATCCATTATGGGTGGCCATATATTTCAACACATTCTCTAATTAGATTCTGCCACGTGATAAAACTTGGAATTTTTTTTACGATTTTACATAATAGATAATGACCAAAAGTCAACATGGTCCAATTTCAACTATTTGCATCATGACACTTGGACAAAGGAAATTTTGACACATGGCATTTGGAATAATTTTTTTTTATGAAAATTAAAATTTTATTGAAATTTTGATTTCAACCATCCAATATGATTATTCAATTTAAATGTATTTATATTGTGACAAATGGCACAGACAAAAGTTGCCACATGGCATATTGATTGAATTTTGAGAAAAAAATTAATTGAATAATTACTTACATAGGTGGGTAGGTATGTTAAACTATGTGCATTAAAACAAACGTACCTACTTAATATGCATACCTACCTAGGTAGGAAGGTAGATAAATAGGTAGAAAGGTAGAAAAGTATGTGAGTTATAAAATAATCATGTAAATATTTTTATTTTATTTTATATTTCACCTTTAGGGTTAAGCTTCTTCGAATTCATCCCAAATGACACATGATTTTTAATGTGAAATCAAAAGAGAAGGCACCTTTTTTATATACTTTGTAAGATGACATTAAAAGACAAAACATATGGGTTAAACTTTTTAGTTACATCTTAATCACAAATTCAGTTGTAACTAAGAATGATTTTCCCACAAATTTGTGTTTATTTTTTATTTTATAAATTATATAACTAAATAGGTAAAAAAAAAGTAACTTATTAACTAATTAATGAATTAGTTAATAACTAATTATTTACCCACCCACCCACTTACCAAAATATTTATTACATATTATTTCTATTTATTTTCATAATTTAGAAGTAGCATTTCATTTTGTCATGGTTTCCAATAACTAATCAAATGGTTTATAGTAATATTTCAAAATTAATAATAAGTTATTTTAAGAAATATTTTTAAATATTTAATTAATCAAGTCAGAAATTAATCATTTAAGTTTTTAATATATCTAAATATTTGGAAATTATTTATAAAATAATATTTTTCTATTTATTCGATTAATTTTTTAAAAAAATTACCTCTGAAAATAGACCTTTTAAATTGCTAGTCATCAACTGATTAAATAAAAAATATTTAGGTACTAATTGATTATCTAAAAAATAAAATTTTATGTAATTGGTAGTTCGTGAATATTAAATTTTACTTATTAACTTAATTAGTAGATATTAAATCCGTTTTAATAAATCATTAATATTAACAAATTAATATTTATTAGTTATTAACCATAATTCTTGAATAATAAGTATTAACTATCAAATAGTTTAATAATTTTTAATAATAAATAAAATAATAATTTATATTGAAGAAATATCAACAAATTAAAAATTAAGTATTAGACAGAAATAATATATTATGAATTTTTTAAATTTATCAAGTAAAAAGTAAATAAATTTAAATTAATCATTAATATTAACATGAGAGTTCAATTTGTGAAGAATTTATTATGTATTATTCATTGGCAATCTAAATATATACTAATTAGTAATCATTAGCTATTAACCATGGCCATAATTCTTTATTAACTACTTAAATTAAATTATTGAGATATTTCAGAACTAATCATATATTTCACAATTTTTTAAATAAGGAATAATGAAATAATTATTATCTGAATAATTATTTAGAGTAATTAGTTATTTCAAAGTAACTAAATATTTAAAATTATTAAAATTATTATTGAAAAATCATTGATTGATAAATATTAAATTTAGATTTTTTATTTATATACTTATTGACTTGTTGATAGAAATTAAGTAATTTTTTTAATTAAATAACTATTAATTCATATTTCTTAATTAATCAATTAATGAATATGATTAATGATTAATTATTGTGTGAATTTATGATTTTGTATCTAGTTAGATAACAATAAATTTTGAAGTAACTAATAAATGATAATTGATTTATTAATTGTTTGGTATAAGTTAAAATATAACTAAATGATCAAAGAAAATTATTTAGTTCATATTTTATTTTAAGTAATGAATTACTTTAAAATAATAATTTATCAATAATTAATTTTTTAAAAATACAATGATTATATATCATATTAATATGACCTCATTATTATAATTTAATCGTATTTATGTAAAAATGGTATTTGTTAAATGAATCATAAAAAATCAAAATGAATTTTTTTCAATCCAATATGTGCATAATATGGTGAAATATATTTTTAATATACCTTGAATACAAATTAAATATTTTAACATGCCATGAATACAAGTCAAATATTCTTAATGTACCTTGAATATAATTTAAATGCACTATATTATTTTAAATAAGCTTAATAGATGTTTAATATACCTTGAATAAATCTATATAATATATTCCTAATGTAATCCACAAAACCTTAGTGTACATCAAATATATAAACACACCATAATAAGTACCAAGTTGTAATTAATTTTGCAACTAAATGAACATAGGAGCCTATTCTTAAATGAAAAATTTAAAAAGTTAGTCAATATGAAAGGATGTGTAATTTAATAGTCGCACCGTAGTCGCAAAAATAGTTTTAAAGTTTAAAAGACATTGACTAATTGTAAAAATGATAAAATAGAGTTGCATGTAGTTGCAAATTGAATGGTTACATATTACAAGATTTCTTCTAGCGGTTATTTTTGCATCTTGGTCTTCCAAAGCATGAGCAAACAAATTCTATGTAATGTCCATGGACAAATAACCCTAATGTAAACCCACAACCAATTTTAAAGTGGCTAGTCCCAACTAATTTTGGCAGGTAAGTTGTTTAAACTTTATATATTTAAATGGAATATATATCCATGAGCAACATTAGGGTGAAAATATACTTCTACATTCAGTTGGTATTTTTTTTCTATTCATGCAATTAATAGGTTATTTAGGTGTTAAATGGTTCAAACACTACCATGTTCTACCTTATTTAATCAAATCAATTTCAAGTTTACCTTTACCTAAGGTAATTAATTATTTTGAAGCAAGTATAAAAAAGGTATAAGGAAAATAATAATATAGAACTTTGCACATTTTGCACTCCATTAAGTTATGATGGATTTGTTTGACTAACTAATAAACATTTTCATTTTTGAAATTTAAATGTTGTTTAATAAATATCTTAAACTACTTTTACCTCACATTTTTTATATCTCTTTAAATTATGCTATTAGGTGCTAGTCTAAAAATTCTTTTAGTGTAATATTAAAGTTGTTAAACGGTTTTTTTGTCATCCTTGTTAATTTTCCTTAAAAAATTGTAATACAATTGCACAATTATGGTTTTTTGTCAAATTTTGTCAATATAACATACTTCTACATATATATTGGTCAAAAACTCCACGTAAAACATGAAGTTTTGAAAAAGGAATGGACTAATTAAATTTGATAATGCAATATAAAAATTTGAAATTCAAAAATAAATTTATAAGGAAAATTTCAATGCATTTTATTTTAAAACATCTCATTTGATGTTGTCATATTTTTTGAGTTCACACATCAATTTTTAAATATGTGATCAAGAGAATGTCATTAGTTTAAAAGTCCATTGTGAATCCACTCTTTTTTAAAGAATTTATCCATAACTTTAATACGATTTTCAACAAAATATATTACAATTTGGATAATTAAAAAATAACAATATTAATGTGAAATGTGACTTTACATTTTATGTTCATTTGTAATTTTAAAAACTACAATTGTGACAATCCAAATAGTCCCCTTAATTATTTTTGAACCACAATTACGTGTTGATCGAACTCTCGGAATTGTGGTAGCTTGTTGTGTCTTTCATAATTATTGCCAATTGATGGGATTACCCTTGCCCCCAAGAGGTCATCAAAAAAATCCATTTTATTGTGCAAGGGGGCAAGTGCCTCTTCTTTGTGGAGGTCAAGTTGCCTCACAACACGAAGAAGCAATGCGTGCTGCACTTTTCACAAATTGGATGATTGTTCGCATTAACCCCATTTGATGTTCTTCATGAAAATTTGGTTTAAAATTTGGAACACAAGTCCATTAATAGGGCTCCTAGTTTTCACAATTTGCAAAATTGAAAAAAAACTTATTCAAATCTATTTTTAGATGAAAAATGCAGAAACTCTTATAAGAAACCCATTTTGGATATATAGATGCATTAGAGCTGAGATTTTATTCAATTATTCTGAAATTTGAACCACACAAGCATACAAAGTTCTATTAACTAATTCAAATTACAAAATTGAAAAAAACTCAAAAGCAAAAAAGTTATTCAATTCTATTATTAGATGAAAAAATGCAAAAAAACCTACAAAAAACCCACTTTGGATATATAGATGTATTAGATCTGAAATTTTATTCAATTACTCTAAAATTTGAACCACAAGCGCGTAAGGAGTTTTATTAACTAATTCAATTTGAAAAATTGAAAAAAATCAAAAACAAAAAAGTTATTCAACTTTGTTTTTAAATGAAAAGTGCAAAAAAACCCACAAAAAATCCACTTTGGATATATAGATGCATTAGATCTAAGATTTTATTCAATATTTTAAATTTTGAACCACAAATGCACAAGAAGATCTATTAACTAATGAAATTTGTAAAATTGAAAAAAATCAAAAGCAAAAAAGTTATTCAACTCTGTTCTTAGATGAAAAAATAAAAAAATACCTGCAAAAAACCTAGTTTGGTAATATAGGTGCATCATATTTGAAATTTTATTCATTTGCCTTGAAATTTGGACCACAAGTGCATAAGGAGTTTTAGTAACTAATGAAATTTGAAAAATTGAAAAAAATGAAAAGAAAAAAAAATTATTTAACTTTTTTTTTGGATGAAAAATGTAAAACAACTTGCAAAAAACCCACTTTGGTGATATAAGGGCATCAAATTTGAAATTTTATTCAATTGTTCTAAATTTGGACCACACGTGCATAAGGAGTTTTAATAACTAATGCAATTACAAAATTGAAAAAAATGGAAAGATAAAACGTTATTCAACTTTGTTCTTAAATGACCAAATGAAAGAAACTTTTTTTTATTAATGTATTGCTTCTTTACACAAAATCACATAATGAAAAATACTTGAATCATTTAAAAGCATGTAAAATGTTTGCAAACATTCTGGCAATTGCTAATTGAGTTGCTCGAACTTGTGCACAAGATTTTAACTCAAGCTTTCAAGTTTCAAACTTAAATTCCATTTGCTTGATAGCCAATTTTTCATTGGATTATATAAGCAAAGCTATCATTCTTTCATTATATTCTAGTTTCTATCTTTCAACATTAATAGAACCTTCCACAAATTTGTTCATGGCTTTTGCCAAATAATTGGCATTTCCAATCAATGCTTGTTTACAAGTTGCTATTTTGCCAGAAACCTTGCATAATTTGCAATAAACACTTTTTGGGGTATGAGGAGAAGTATTTGTACCTTCCTCCAATGTATTAACAAAAGTTTCAAGAAGTGGCAAATCTTTTACCTCCTCAACATTTGAAAGCGTAGGTGTGAATGCTTGAATGTTTGGAATTTCATGTTCATTCTCTTCGATAATTTTTGTAGTGCCTTGATCAACCCCTCTAGGTGCACCATCTCCTTGGTGGAACCTTCCATAATAATTGTCATTCATGTAAACCATGACCATGTTGATCCACTAATTCCAATTTTTCTTCTAGCAAAGTTTTTGATGTCAATATTCACTTTTCATCTTCTCAATTTTGTTCTTGATTTGTTCTTTTTTCCGATGACATTCATTTGGCAATTGACAATGGTGTTTGATGCAAATGTGTGTCCAATGTTTGAATTACAAACAAGATTTGTCAAAATGCCTCCACTCCTCTTCATATAAGTCAAAGATGTTAGCAAGAGCAATATCACTCCATCTCCCTTCAACATTTGTTTCATCATCCATTGTTTTTTTTTCTTATGACATTGTTTGACAATTGATAATTGTAGCAATGGAGGTGCAACAACCATGGATGATGAAAATCCTTTCAGCAATGGAGGAGCTACCATAGTTGTCATCTCATTTTCCATTATAAAATGAGTCCCCATATGTGACCTTCCATCATCCATGATTTTACAAAAGAAAATCACATGCAAAACAAAAACAAAAATTGATATAAAATACATTCAATACATACAAAGACAAAATCAAGAAAGTTGAAATAAAAATCACTTCAAAATCAACCACAATGTATACACATACAAAAAAGTTATAAATCAAAGGAATAAATCCAAAAATTGATTAAGAACCTTAACCCTAATACATAATTTTTATATTAGGGTTACACTTATATATTATATTTTATATCATACAAAGACAAATTTAAGAAAGCTAAAGCAAAAATCACTTCAAAACAACCATAATATATATATATATACACAAAAAATTATAAATCAAAGAAAAAAATCCAAAAATTAATGAAAATAATTTAAATATCAAATACATACCAATGTAAAAAGTGTTGCCGGAGTTCCAAGTGCAGGAAAAAAAAAAGAGCTTCTAGACCATGAAAAGTCTCAAATACTGTCCTAGACAGTTGGTAATTTTTTTACTATGGTAGAATTTTGTATTAATTTAATTTTACCCTTATTACTCGGGGCGCAGCTGCAGCGGCTGTTGCAGTTGCAACCTAGGCTGTTGTTACCTGCGGCTGTGAGACTTTACCGCCATGCCCAAGGGCGTCAGCGGTGAGCAAAATGTGAGGTTGCTGCCAAAGCCCCCCATTTGCCCCTTTAAGCTGTGCATGTGCCCAGCCTTTCTAGGCATGTACACCACCTTGTCTATAATTAAGTAATTATTCCATGTTTCCATTTCCTACAAGATCTGCCCAAATGATCTTTTTATTGTGGTGAAATTGATTTATTTTGCAATTTTTTGACCCAAAAAAAAAAAGAAAAAAAGGCTGTGCTTTTCAGCAAAAATTTGCCACTTTTGTAAAGTTAAAATTTTTTGGGGACCCAAAAGAAAAAGAAAAAAAGGAAAAAAAAAACCCTTCACCAGGGTATTTGTGAAGGCATTGATAATTTCACATCAAGCCCCATCTTGGTGATTGGCTTGGCTCATTGTACAGTATCTTAAGTCCGTTTCTATTGAAACATTTGTATAAGTTTTTATTGCTCCAAAATTGTGTTTATTAGCTTGCTACTACTAGGAGTGTAAGGAATAAGGAAGGGGCCCTTTCCAAAATTCAAATGGTAGCAATGATTTAAAAATTTGAATGGCTTTATGGTGCAAAATCATTAAATGATTGGCGATAAGTGGTTTTCTACATAGGAGGGTTGTAGGCAATTGTTACATAATGGCCTACAATTAAAATTTATTATTGGTGCAGTGAGGAGTAAAGTGCATATTTTTTTGATACGAACTTTGACATATGATTTTTTGACAATAGGTCATGCAAATTGTGCCTAGGCCACCACATGTGTTTTTCCTCTAATATCCCATTTTTGCTGCACACCATCATACACTGCATACAAGTTTTAGAGTAGTAGTCATAGTTATAAGCAAGGTTTTCTCGTTTTTTCCCCTTCAATTTTGTGAAATGAAAAATTAGCCAATTTTTCCAACAAAATAGAAAATTTAGTGAAATTGACACTTGATCAACACAATTTTCCCAAAAATTCCAAAAACTTTACTGATAAAATGATAAAATTTGTGATTTTTTTTTGATTGCACCATGGTAAAATCAGAAATTCAAGGCCAAATTAAATCTTTTTCCCCTTTTTTTCTCTGACACTTTCATGTGCCCAATGGTTGTGCCAAAATCTTCCCAAATATTAGAGTTATCCATAAAGTCACCCTGTCTTTGGGCCCTAGTTCGACCCTCTAATCCTTGTTTCATCCCAAATTTTGAGTGTAGTTGCCAAGTGAGCGAATTTGGGTGCCATTTCATAAAACTGGGTATCAGCTCAGTGGATTTGCAGGATCTTATTCAGAATCACAGGACTTAATGAAGAATATGAGTAGCAGTGACCAAATTTGGGTACCATTTCATGAAATTGGGTATCAGCTCAGAGGATTTGCAGGATCTTATTCAGAATCACAGGATTTAATGAAGAATATGAGGCACAGGTAAGGCAAATCCAAAACTGGGGGTGAAACACCATTGAGGACCAGTTTAGGTGAGGAAACTAATTCTGTCCTGTGTTCTTTTTTTTCCCCCCTTCTCTTTCACAATGTGTACTGTTTTCACCCTGACTTCTCACTTCGTCCCCATTTTTGGCGAAATTTGGGCCACTGGGCCCCAGTTTGGGGTACTTCAAGTATAACTCTATTGTGCACATGAAAATTGATTATTTCAACATTTTACTACAATGATTGACTTCTGCCAAATTTAAGGTGATCTTTTATTATGAGTTTTGATTGACAATTCTGGACCTGAATTCTTTTACTTCAAAGGAGCAAAAGAAAAGAAAAATTGAACCTTGATAATCAAGTTTGAATTACCATTAAAGCCAAAAGTATGATTTCATTTGCCCTCCTCTTGTTTCAAATATATATAAATTTGGGTAAGGAATTATTTTTTGAAGAATGAACTACCATTACATCTCATACTCTGATTTCTATATATGTTCATTTGGATGTCAAATTTTAATCTAATTTATTTCAAAACACAAGAATCTAAACACGGAAAATGAATAGGAATTTAAAAAATGGTGGAACAAATATTATTTTCATAGGGATGGCTCAATTTATTTTTGCTTTGAAGCAAAAATTTGATGAAAACTTTTGGTTTGAATATCAAAAGAAAATTTGAAAAATGATACAACATTTAGATACCTTGAATTCTCTTGTTTCAATAAATAAAATTTTGGTGTCAATTCATGGAAAAAGTGAACTATAATTACAATCAAAATTATTTCAATCCATACATCCTTCAATTCCCATTATGAAACTAATGAAAGACATTGAACATGGATTGATCAAAACATTGTAAACTAGATCTGTGTTCACTCAAATAAGTTTCATTTATTTTTCCTCAAACGATAAAACACATGGATGCAAAGCAAATTAGCATAAAGCAAAAAATCTTAACATCAATAATTATTGATGTAAGTTTCCATGTAAAATTTGCACTCCTTGATATAATATATATTATGCACCTAAACGTCTAAATTTGAATCTTGCAAAGAATTGGTAAAGCAATTCTAAAATTAGAATTCTCAAAATATATCTCCAACCAAGGAAAAAACACTAGGAAAGTTGGAACGTGAAAGGAAGTGAAAAGAAGAAGAAGAATAAAATAAAATTGGATGTCTAAAAATATATTTAATCATGTTGTTTAAAAGAAAAGAACCTTCAAGTTGAGTTAAAAACCTATGGACCTTTCAAAGGGCATTTGAAGTTGGAGCAAACTTCATATGGGTAGGCTAGTTTCCATTTTGGCACATTAAACTTGAAATTGGCAAAACAGAAAAACAACATTGGCAACCACAAGAACTTGTGAAACAAGCTAAGTAGGGAAGTGGAGGACCCAAAAAAGACATGGATAAGATTTATTTTTTCTTATCCATGACCTTGACATGGTGACCACAACACTATGAAAATGTCATATGCATTTTGATTTAAGAAAAAGTTCACATGTTAACCAAAATTTGCCTACAAAATCCATTTACCAAATCATCTAATAATAACATCAGGTCTAAACTCAAATTTAAATCCATGCATTTGTAACCTACAACATGCCCATATGTTTTAGATTTAAGTTTTTTTCCATATTGTGGATTATGCATAATATTTAAATAAAAACTAGTGTGGCTTGTGCCATTGGCTCAAGTGTGAATAGGACTTTAATGATGATACCCAATTGTGGAAAAACAATTTAAACTCTAAAATTAATACCTAATAAAAATAATATTAAAAAATCCTATTTCTCCCCACATCTTAGGTCTAGAAAATTACAACATCACCTCCAAGAAATCCCACTCACAAAGGACTTTCCCAACACTATCAAGAGTTTGTGCCAATTTCCTGATTTGAAAAAGTTTTGATATTGTTAAATTTTCTTAGACAAAATTGTTCAATATTCAATAACTCTTGGAGCACAAGTCTAAACATTATGAGAGAGTGCCATGGTTTAGGAGAGTGCCATGGTTTGAGAGATCTCAATGTAACAGACAAACAAAATGAACAAAAACATGTAAAACAAACAAACCAACCTTCATTAATAGAGATTGATTTTGCTGAAAAGAATAAACTTGGGCAACTCAATTCATAAGTAGTTTAGTAAGCTGACAAGGTGATCTCTATTGTTAAATGGGTTGGATTTAACTTACTTCAGTTGGAGGCAATGTACATCTTTAAATTCATCAATAACAACAAGGGCAATCATGGAGGCATAAAAGCATCATCCACACCATGTGGCATGAACATGGATGATTTCATTACAACACTTTTATATCACATGAAACCTTCATAGTACTTACAACAGGAATTTGACTTGTGAAACAAATCAATTCACATTCTGGGATGCCTAAACCCTTTTGAAAACTTGAAATCTCAAGTGATCCCATGATTGAACAACAATTCCCACATTATAATAATAGCTCTACTATTGTTTGGATTGATCAACAATCTCTTCATGCACATCAACCCAATTACCTATTGAGTTTATACAAGGATTGCAGAACCTGGATTTGTTACCCAAATAAATTTTTTTTTAAATTCTAAATCATGAACTTTTAATAGAGGACCTTTATTGTTAGATTTTTGAAACTTGAAAATCCCTTCATAAAATATTAGTGTGTTATGAAAGTAGAAAACGAGATTTGAATGGAACTTATGACCTGCCTTTACTTTATATTTATATATGAGGTCTTGATGACAACCCACTAGACCCTCCTCAAACAAATGAAACCCACACATTCAAAGGCGGGGTAGGGGGGGAAGGTGGGGAGAGCCAATGTAGTACTTACCTATTTAGTGATCAATTAATTGATTCATGCTTGTTTGCATGCCTATTGCCATGGGTGCTAGCACCAGGTCATGGCTAAAATTATTGCTCTACATTTAGTGCTCCAAGAATAAGTGAAGTACTTGGAGAGTAGCCCCACTACTGCTATTCTTCTAATGGGGGAAAACCATCACCAACATATCCCTAATGTCCCCATTCTTCCAAATAGCACGAAAGTTTTTAGGCCTTTCCAGAACCACCACCTAAGGGGGTTTGCATTTGTGCATAGCCATACCTCCAAAAGTGGAGAAAGCTTAAGAGGCTTCTAAAAGGCATGATAATAACAACTAAGGGGGGGGGGGTCCATAGCCATACACTCCCAAATGTGAGAAAGATATCTAGTTGATTACAAAGACCCAACTAGGGTTTATAGTTAGGTTATAGTACCCATCTGCCCAAAAAAGTGAGAGAACCTAGGGTGCTGGGCTTCCAACGGTCCAACATGGATTTATACTCAAAACCCCCTCCCCCCAAATCATGTGAAAACCTAGGGGCTTGTAAAAGGCACAAAAAGGTTTTGTTTTCACCTAGGAGAGTGCGCTTCCAACCACCCCCCCTCCCCCCTGCCCCCAAAAGGCCATTAGAAACTTATTTAACCCTCCCCAAAAAAGTGCAAAAACCTAGGAAAGTGGGCGTCCAAAAACTCCTAATGTTATTAGAGCCTAGATTGTCGGCGTGCAATGAAGATAAGTAAATATATCTTATGGCCCAATCGTGGGGGAGGGCCGGGGGTTGGAGCCGTGGGGGGTGAAAAAAAGAAGGGGAAAAAAAGACACTACGCTAATAAATTAGTATAAAACTCATAAAGCAATTTAGGTGCCTATGCGCCCCACCCCGCCCCACCTAAACAACGTCATTCTCCTTTTATTATTTCTTGTGCCAGCTTTTGGAAATTGGGAACCGTTAGTATCGGGGATTTTTTTGGGGGCTGGTGGTTGGGGGGGGGGGGGGGGTTCGAGGAGCATTAAATTAGGGCGCAACATCGGGATACGATACACGGGACGCGTTGTCGGCTGCCCCAAGAAAAAAAAAAAACACCAAAAACCCCCCTTGGTCTTCTTCCTTCGTTGTGCTCTTCTCTCTTCTACTGCTTCTTCTCCTCCTGGCTTTGTTTGTTTTTTCTTTACGCGCTTTGCCGTCGTGCATTTTATTCTGCTCAAAGTTTCTTGCTCGCATTCGTTTTTCTGTCTTCAGCATTTTATTTATTTTTTGGTTGGATTTTTTCTACTCATTACGGATTCAGCTGTATAAGAAAGCTCTTTTTCTGCGTGTTTGACACAGAATGATACTGTCGTCTCTGTTTTTAGATTGCTTTCCTTTCTGGTCCACATTCCAGTGCAGCAGGGACTCTTGGACCTTAATAATAGGCTTGCTTGTTGACATTCTGCTTCCGTGTTTCCATAATGGATTGTGTTGAGAAAGGTTGTTGAGAGAAACTTTTTTCTCTTGTTTGTGGAATTCATTGTTTCCTTCCAATACAAAAATAAATTGGAGAGAGAGAGAGAGAGGTGTACCTATCTCTATATATGCAAGTGATCGTTTCCAGCTTTTACGTACTTTCGAATTTACTTTGATCTCACGGTCATGTAGCGAACGTGCAATTCTCTCACAAATAGGTAGCCAGTGGCAGGCAGCATTCACCTGTTTTGGGGATTTTGCAGGGGCAGCAGCAGTGTGTCGTGAATACATTAGAAAAAACTCTAGAGGAGAACTGCGTTACGCAACTCTCGGAAACAGTCTCGATTCATTATCTAATGACTTTGCTGAGTTTAGCAAAACTATAGAAGACGACAACGACAGCCTGTATTGACTATCACACTTGCGCTATTGCGGTATCCGCTTATAGCTGCATTGCTGAAACAGACACGGATTCGTAGGAAACAGTCCGTGATACGAGGGAGGAGCAGTCGACGCCACTTTCTTCAGTAACAGCTTCTTTTCTCGCCAGATTCCAGTGAGTTTCTTTTGTCTGTCTCTGATCAATTTTCTCTGAATTGATGCTCGATCTCCTTTGCCCTCGCTATCTTTCGCGATTGTGTTTACTGGCTTTTCGTATTTTGGTTCTTAAATTGGAGGAGCAAATTCTAGCAATAGTAGTTCAGTTTTTGAGTTCATCGGTAGAGTTTTGCATTGCTATTAGTATGTTTACTGTCCGTTGCGCTTTTGCTGTTTTCTCTGAATTGAATCGATGCCCGATCTCCTTTGTCCCCGGTATCTCTCGCCAAATTCTCGCAATAATAGTTCAATTTTTGAGTGCATCGGAAGAGGTTTTGCGGTGCCATTAGTATGTTTACTGCCCGTTGCGCTTTTGCTGTTTTCGGATTCGAGAAAGAGCTGCTCACAGGAACTATTTTTGCGGAACTACGATTCTTGCGGCTCATTAGGTATTCATTACCTTTTGATCTTGGATTTCTTGAACATATGTTCTTCTCGTCGCTCGATCCTTTGCAGTAGTGTTCTATCTTCCTCCAATTTCTGTTGTTCTGCTTGAAAGCTTACAATCGACAGTTTCTATCTGAGTCTTATGGCAAGGATTCTGTCCTTTGTTTCGCTTTCCTCATGTGCTGTACTCCTTGTTAGCACTTCTCTAAGTCCCTCTGCACCAATTTGTCTCTCTCTTCCGAGGTAAGCTTTGCCATCTTGGTCGGCAACTGTTTTCTCAGAAGCTGCTGTCCTGATCATGTCTCGATGTCTTAAAAGAATCTCGTCCGCGGCTGGTCGATGTGGAGAATGTCCGCCAGGGAAAGGAGGAACGTTCCGTCCAAAAACTGTATGAGGTCGAAAAGGATTGCGCTACTTTGTAGTACTGTCTTTGGTTTGAGGTTCTTCTTCTTAGTTGGCTGTGAAGCTTTCTGCACCTCCTGATACGCTTCCCCGGAACTGCAGATAGGTCTTGAACGGAGAGTTTTCGTCGCATTACAACGTTAGAGTGGTGACACAAATTGCCAGAATTCCATCACAAGAAGTATATTACGGTGACGAACATACAAGCGGCGCCCCTGCGAGAACTGCGAACGCCTTGATCAGATGGTTCTTCAAAAGAATCTCTAGTACTGATCCCACTGTGAAGTGACTGAGGACCAAAGGGGTAGAGGCAGCAGTTCTGGTTCTTGCAGTCCCTGGAGATGACAGCATGGGTGGAAGAAGAAGACTCAGATCCAGGCCCACACAAAATACTGAAGAGGAAGAATCTCAGATCTCTGTTCCGAGAAGATGATTGTGCTGACAGATCGACAATTTCGGAGCTGAAAGAGTCACTTATAAGCAATGATACCCTTAGGGCAGATGCAAGGGTGGCTCAATATCCAGAGTCTGCAAACAACAACAAGCCTGGTGTGCTAGTGCAAGTGTTACAGTCCTGGGCATGTAGCAGTCAAAGCTCCTTATCTTCTGTTGCAAATCTACCAGAGGAGCAAGTCGAGGAGGAGGATGCAGAGAAACAGCAGCAGCAGGATTATTCTGAAGTTGAGTTCTCAACACTCGTGGCCCGTGAGGGAGACTGCTTGTCAGAAATCTCAAGATTAGTGAGAGTACCCATCAATGTTCTGCAGCGTGTGAACAGCATTGCTAATATTGAATCGCTGAAGGTAAATGCAGTAATGTTGTGTTTCATGTTTTGGACTTCCTTTTTGTGTATTTGCACTTGCAAGGTTTTCAAATGACCTGAAAATGGTGTCATCTCTGCTTGCCTTCGTCAAAATCAGTAGATTCTCATGTAATTAAATGGACTTGGAATGAAGCCCGGGTTTGGGGTTTAGGATTTGGAACAGAGCAATGCATGTGGCAGAACTTGACATGCATTTGCACTTGTCTTTCCTCACCAAGAAACATCTGCATAATGGAGAAAGGGTAAGCTTGATGATTCCGTCTGACATGCTTAAAGAGTACACAGGATAAAGAGCACACTATCTACAGCTGTAGTTCTCAGCTAAAGGAATGTGAAAGGAGAATACTGAAAGGAAGGGTATTGTGCTTATGTGCAGCCTGGCCAAGCCTTGCTGATACCAAGGAATGTGGCCAATCACACCAAACGCAAACGATTCTGTGAGTTTCCTGTTCCTCCTCTCTCCGGTGTACTTTGCTTACTGGTTGTGACTTCTGAGTCATTCTTGTTGTTGTTACTCAATTCACATGCAGCCTTGTACATGCCAACCTCAGAGCTTCACTACTATGTAGTAATGAGGCTCAAAAAGAGGGGTTTTACAATTATTGGCAAGAACATGCAAGGTACATAGAGATGGGTGTAATGGTATGGAACTCATAGGAGAATGAATCTGGTTTGCCACCTACAAATAATAAAGCTCAAAGAGTATTGGAGTTCTGAAGAAGGCCAGAATCGCAAATGATCCTTAAGAGTCTTTGGCACCAGAATGGATCATAACAATAGTACCTGGTGCCAAGGTTAAAGTTTTCAGTCTTAACAAAACAGCATGTGCATGATGAGATTTGACTAAATTTTTTTGAAAGCAGGGGATAGCAAAACCAAAGAGGAGAAGCGAGTCATAGCCAATTGGGGTGATACTCTCTGGAGCTTGGCTGAGGACTACAATGTGAGTGCTGATGAAATCCGCAGGGCCAACAATATGCCTCAGGTTTTCAGCATACCCTTTGACAGTTTGTTTCTGGATCCCCCTTCTATGTGCTAAATGATGATCTCTGATAGAGACCTGAGCCAGATAAGTAAGCCACAATCAGGAAATCAGTGGAGACCTTGAGGTACAGAGCTAGTGGATAGATCCATTCACCAATGAGGCTTAGTATCAATGAAATTTCTGGTAATTTTATGGGCCTGAATGTAGTAATAGTAAACAAACAGACTAACTGGACACTCTGTAACTCTTGCAGGATTTGAACCATCTTTACTTGGGACAGGAGCTCATCATTCCAACCCCGCAACAAACAAATTGTATATCAGTGTCCAGAGGACCCCCCTTGCGGTATTTACTACGACCAGAAAATGTTGCAAGCATCCCAGCATTAAGACCCTTGGTTCACAACAAAATAGTCCAAGCACTTCTGCCAAAATGGCAACCAGAGCCATTTGGTGTGCCATGCCAAGGTGGCTGGCTCAGCTCCTTCTATGGTTGGAAAGGTGAGTTCAGCTTCACCAGTTTTGAAGTCTGGATACATCTTGGCAATGCTTTCTAAATGTAAAGGCAGATATAATGAACTGTCAAATACCAATCAAAAAGTAGCTAATTATTTCTTAGAGTCATGTGAGTCTATGTTGTCTTACTTTCGTTTTTTCCCTTGTCCGTCTTCCTTCTTTCTTCCTGAGCCAGGCAGCAGTTTATTTGTATCTGACAAATGAATGTTTAATTGTAGATGGGCGTTGGTACTTTCATAATGGTATTGATATAGCCCTTGAGCGAGGCACAGAGGTGATTGCTTCAACCAGTGGCAGAGTAAGTCAAGCACTCTTGAGTTTTTGCTTTGCAGTTTTTTCCTCTGAATTTGACCTTTACACAAGCGGTACACATCTTGTTGTTTTCTTTGGTCATATATTCAATTTTCTTTTCCTTTGAACATGGTACGTGCCTCTCCTAGTTTCTAGAATGTAGAAAATGTTGCACTCACATCAGCAGCCTGTGGTGAGACATTGGTTGTTTCTCCTGCATTTGACTTCTTCCCTTGATAGTGACATTGTCATGTTGCATGATGCACAGGTAACATGGTCAGGATGGAAAGGTGGATATGGAAAGACTGTATGCCTGGATCATGGTAATGGCTTTGTTACACTTTATGCACACTGTGATGACCTGCTTGTTCAACCCAGCCAATTTGTACGAAAATCTCAAGTTATCGCACTCTCTGGTAACACTGGGCATTCCTCTGGCCCCCACCTTCACTTTGAAATTCACAAGGAGGGTAAAACAGTTGATCCTCTCCTCCATCTTCCTCCAATTTACCATCATTGACGTTTTAGAGAACCCTTCATAACATAGATGCAGCCTTTCACTCATTTTTCCCTTGATCTTGACTAGCATCCCATGGCAGGCATCAAGTAACTCTCCACTCTTGCTGGTATTCTATGAAGTAAGCTGATGTGATCATATACCTAGGCTAATCAACTTGACAGTTGATTGCTATTCTTTCACACCTTGAGATTTGATACTCATTGATCAGATCAAACTTTTCTGATGTGTCTCTCTCTCTCTCCTCTCCACCTTCTGCTGGGAAGGTGGGCATGATCTTTTCTCATGCAGCTGCAATAACAGACCACATTTTGTGGTTAACTTGGCTTGAAAAAATATCAATCAAAAGCCTTTGATAGGGCTCTCTTGCCTAGTTAGGACTCTCTAACTATAGTAGCAAGGGAAGGCAGTAGTTTGCTGAATATGAGTATTATAGGTATAACTTTTGTGTAAATATTTCATACACAATATGTGTGGATCAAGCCGGTCACTTTGGTGATCTGTGCTCTGAAGGGGTGAAGTTCCTAAAAATGGATAACATTGAGAGAAATGGATGATATCCCATTTGCAATGAAGTGACTGATGATTTAGGTGGTCAATGCTGCTAAAATGCCTTGGAAGCTTGGATGTTTGAAAGTGCACTGTAAAATTCAACATTTTTCGAATTTGAACTACAAGGGTCGAGGTGTTTGTGTGGGGGTGGAGCACATTTTAAAGCATATTTTGCACTTCTACTTGAAGGTCTGAACCTGCTAATTTGGCACCATTTCAGGGTCTTGCAGATGTGGTTTCAATTGCCAGTGCCAATTCCCATGATTTCTCCCTTCTTTGAACAGTAGATTGGGTAGAAATGATTCTGGCACACGTTGTGACAGTGAGGTCCTTTAGGTAATGCTGATTCTGATTAGCCCACTGAGCTCGTGAGCTTTGGCCTAACAACGGCATGGGCTGGCTGGCATGTAACCTGACCCTTTATCTAGTACTGTATGACCTACCTACAGCCTTTAATCCTTTCTAAAGTAACCTAGGATATGCATTGTGCCTCATAAGAGTGACTAAAGGCAGAATTTTTGTCTCTTAGGGCATGTTCTCTAGTACAGGAAGTAAAGGAAGCAGCAATCTTAAACGTTCATGATATAGGGTTTGGATTTAGGGGAGCAGAAATTGATGCAATTGTGTCAGTTGGTCAGATGATTTGAATGCAAAATGAATTTGATAAATTGGAAGTGCAGTTTGTCACCAACAAATTTGTAACTGATACAAAGCGTAAGCATAACTCTCAAAACCCTTTGTCAAATTGTACCCACAGGCTGTGTGTCTCCGCGCTATGGATAGAGATAATGAGTGACTTTGCTGCCATTCTGATGGAAAGCAACTAACTCTTGGGCAATGACACTAATTCCAGTGTATTTAGGAGGATGGCCTTGGGTGAACCCGCACCTATGATGGTTCCATGGTAACATGTCATATTAAAAATCTCAGAGGTATTTGGACTTTGAGTTTGTCACCCAAGAAGGTGTAGGTGCCAATCACCCTGGCTGAGCATAAATCTTGAATCATCTCAATAATGACGAAGAAAACATCGCGTAAGAGCAGCTCCACCCATGCCTGATGTTTGGGTCTCCAACACGGAACAAATCCCACATCCAAGATGATTGGCTTACTGTTTCCCATGCCCCACCCATATACATGAAACTGGGACAGTACTCATGCAATCTATCTATTTATTTGGGCCTCTAACAATAAATCTTATATTGAAGATGACTGACTATTGACTAGCCAAATTGATTGATTGGTTTGCTACTAGCAATTTCTTACCTTTTACAATTCCAATTTCATGTCTACGGGTTGTGCATGGGAACTACTAGAGTTCTCTGCACATTTTACAGTGAACAGATATTTCAGAAAATGTTGAAATGAAGAGACCATGAAGAGAAATTGGCATGGGTAGTGTTTTGAACACGAATCCTACCAAGCGCTCTTTTACATGAGACTTAAGGCCCACAACCATGAAATTTTCAAAGAGCCGTTGAAACTCATCCCATAGTTTGGTAGACTATGAAATATTATCTATTTCCAGCCATGTAGGAAACATGTCCACTTTTCTTAAATTCAAATTTCCTCAGTCTCTTAGGCTTACACTTGCAGTGTAAAGTGCACTAATACCTGTTGCTCTACTCTGTGATTTTGTATATAGGTGGTGCTCTTATCCTTTCTAGTGCAAAGGGACCTTTAACCCCTAAAAGCCTAAGCCTTTATTTTAGCAAAAAAGGGTGTGTGTTTTCACATCTACATATTGAGATTTACAAAAAAAAGATGAATGTTAAATTTGAAAAAAAAATCGTATAGATGTAAAGTCATATTAGTCATGATGATGCTTAAATTTTTTTAGCACCATTGGAGTAAATGGCTAGATATCACTGATGCATCTATACCTCTACTAATTTGAACTCAAAGTCATGTGCACCATCTACAATTATTTTAGAGTCAAAAGTACACATGGAATACATCCAATACATGACAACCAAATATCATATTGTACATATATAAATTATGCATCATTTTTTTAAAAATCACATATCTTTACTCTCCTCACCACTTGCCAATCACATGGCATTGCCAAAATTATACATATGAGGTTTTTTTTTTTTTTTTTTTTTTTTTTTTTTTTTTTTTTTTTTTTTTTTTTTTTTTTTTTTTTTTTTTTTTTTAATAAAAT
>Ga0116229_10004964_pt1 | contig 21778 bp, 18 predicted proteins | sample S1TSphgellanicum_3_FD_87313 | JGI IMG/M metagenome (GOLD analysis project Ga0116229, IMG submission 87313) | Host-associated microbial communities from peat moss isolated from Minnesota, USA - S1T2_Fc - Sphagnum magellanicum MG | ecosystem: Host-associated > Plants > Peat moss > Unclassified...
CTGGGAGGCGAGTGCCCGCCAGTCGGTGCGGGCGCTCTCGGCATCGGTGTGGCCGGTCAGGAAGATCACGCTGTGCGCATGCTCGCGATGGGTGAGCGGAATGCCCGCGTAGGCCGCGCAGCCCGCAGCGGCCGTGATGCCGGGAACGACCGAGAAGGCGATGCCCGCGGCACCGAGCGTCTCGATTTCCTCGCCGCCGCGCCCGAACGTGAACGGGTCGCCGCCCTTCAGCCGCACGACGCGGCGGCCGGCGCGCGCGTGCTCGAGCAGCAGCGCGTTGATCTCGGCCTGCGAGGTGCCTCGGCACCCCGCCGTCTTGCCGACGGCGATGCAGATCGCGTCGCGGCGGGCGAGGTCCAGCACGGCGGGCGAGACCAGCCGGTCGTACAGGATCACGTCGGCATCCTGAAGCGCGCGCAGGGCCCTCAGGGTCAACAGGTCCGGATCTCCGGGCCCGGCGCCCACGAGGGTCACCGTGCCCTGCGCCGGCGCCGTCGCGGCCGTCGCGGCGAGGAGCTTCTGGGCGATGTCCTCTGCGCCGCGGACGTCACCCGCGACGAAACGCCGGGCGGCGGCACCGTCGACGATCGTTTCGAAGAAACGCCGTCGCTGACCGGGGTCCGGCAGCTGGTCCTGGGCCGCGTCGCGCAGCTCGCGCAGCCAACGGGCAAGGTGGCCAAAGCTAAGCGGAATCAGGGCTTCGAGGCGCTCACGCAGACGGCGCGCCAGCACGGGCGAGGTGCCCCCCGTCGAGATCGCGATCAACACCGGATCGCGATCGACGATCGCCGGCACGATGAAGCGCGATGCCTCCCGATCGTCGACCACGTTGACGGGAATGCCGCGCTCTTCGCACAGGGTCGCGATCGCGCGGTTGGTCGCGCGCTGCGCGGTGGCGACGATGACCAGGCGCATGGCGCACAGATCCTCGGGCACGAATTCACGGCGGTGCAGAGTCACGCTGCCAGAGTCCGCCAACGCGACCAGCGCCGGCGCCACGTCCGGGGCGACCACATGGATGGTTGCCCCCGTGCGCCGCAGCAGGCCGATCTTCCGCAGTGCGATCTCGCCGCCGCCGACCACGAGCACGGGTTGCGCTTGGAGGTTGAAAAATGTCGGAAAATAGCTCAAGGCCGCGGTGCACCGAACTCGGCGACGCACGACGCCGCGCCGGGCGTCGCCGCGGCGCGCGCGGCGCCGATCATTGCTTCGCCGCCACCTTGCGGCGCGGATGCAGGCCGCACTCGCGCGAATCGGCCCGCTCCCACCACCAGCGACCCGAGCGTTCGTCGTCGCCGGGTTCTACCGCGCGCGTGCACGGAGCGCAGCCGATACTCGGGAATCGCAGGTCATGCAGCGGATTGTAGGGCAGGCGGCGCAGCCGGATGTACTCCCAGATGTCCTGGTCGGTCCATTCGAGCAGGGGGCTGACCTTGTGGAGTCCGTACCTCGCGTCCCATTCGACCGGCGCCGCCAGCGCGCGGCTGGCCGACTGGCCCCGCCGAATGCCGGTGATCCAGGCGGCCCGACCCGCGATGGCGCGACTGAACGGTTCGACCTTGCGGATGCCGCAACACTCGCGCCGCTCCTCGAGACCGTCGCGGAAGCCGTTGATGCCGTTGCGTTCGACCCAGGCTTCGAGTTCGGCACTGTCGGGATAGAGAATTCGCAGGGGCCTGCCATAGCGCTGCTGCAACCGATCGATCAGGTCGTACGTCTCCGGAAACAGCCGCCCCGTGTCCACCGTAAACACGTCGACCGCCGGGACGAGCTCGGGCTCCGCGCTCCAGATGAGATCGGTGAGAACCATGGATTCCGAGCCCAAGCTGTTGGCGTAACTGACGTTTTTGTATTCCGCCACGGCGGCACGCAGTTGCCCGAGGCTCTCTGTGGCGAGCGCGCTCAACGGGGATGGCAAATCGAACACGGGAAAGATTCACGACTCGCACGGACGATGCAGCCATGCTACAGGCCCCTCGAGCCGAAAACTACCGCCGACCCCTGCCGGGTCGCGGTCCTGGGGCCGCGGGGTAGGAACGATCACTTATGAGATCATGCGCAATCAGCATAGCCCCGGCGAGGGGCGCCGGCCGATACTAGGCGGCTGACTGGAAGCCCGAAGACACCATGACGCGATTCACCCACGACATCCGATTGAGGCGGGCCCGATGAAGTTCCAGCAACTGCGCTATCTCGTCGCCGTCCATGAAAATGGTTTGAACATCACCGCCGCGGCGAGGCAGCTTCATACGTCCCAACCCGGCGTGAGCCGGCAGCTCAAGATGCTCGAGGAGGAACTCGGGTTTCAGCTGTTCGAGCGCGAGGGCCGGGCGCTCACGCGCACGACGGCTGCGGGCGAGGAAATCATCGCGCGCGCGTCAAGCATCCTGCGCGAAATGCAAAACATCCGGCGCACGTCCGCCGAACTTCGCAAGGCCGACGGCGGCACGCTGTCGATCGCGACGACGCACACCCAGGCGCGTTATGTCCTGCCCGAGGTGATTCGTGCGTTTCGCGCGAAGTACCCCAAGGTGCGCCTGCACCTGCACCAGGGGACCTCGGAGCAGATCGCGGAGCTCGTGGCACGGGATCGGGTCGATTTCGCGATCGCCACCGGCTCCGAGGAGCTGTTCCCGCATCTGGTGCGTCTGCCCGTGTATCGCTGGCACCGGGCCGTCGTGGTGCCGAAGGGCCATCCGCTGGCCTCGGCCGGCAAGCTCACCTTGAAAAAGCTCGCGGACCATCCCATCGTGACCTACGTCTTCAGCTTCTCGGGACGCTCGTCCCTGCCGGCGCTGTTCGAGACGGCGGGTCTGTCGCTCGACGTGGCGCTCACGGCGCGCGATTCGGACGTGATCAAGACCTACGTGCGCATCGGCCTCGGCGTCGGTATTCTCGCGAGCGTCGCGGTCGATCCCGTCGCCGATGCCGATCTCGTCGTGCTCGACGCCGCGCACCTGTTCGAGGGTCACACGACCTGGATCGGTTTTCGCCGCAGTGCGCTGCTGCGCGCCTACATGTACGAGTTCATCGAGCTGCTCGCCCCGCACCTGCCGCGCAAGCTCGTGCGTGAAACGGAAAAACTCGACACCCAGGAAGAGGTCGATCGAAGCTTGGTGGACCTCAACATCCCGACGCGGGACGTGTCGTAAACCCGTCGGTCGGCGCAACCGGTGGCGCCTCGTCGCAGGCTCATGCCGCATTCGTATATGCTGATACCCGGACGGTACTTCCCGGCGTGGGCCCCGCCGGCTAGCGTGTCGGCGCCGTCAGGTTGCGACGGCGTCTCCTGGCAAACCGCCGATCATGAGCAGAGCCCTCGACGAATCCTCGGGACCGCCACCGCGGCTGCGTGGCAGCGCGCGCGAATACGTCTGGTTTGCGCTCGTTCTGATCCTCCTCCTGCTCGCCGCGAGCACGCAAGTTGCGCATGCCGCCACCGTGACCCTGCTCAACGTGTCGTATGATCCGACGCGCGAGCTGTACGAGGACTACGACAAGGCGTTCGCGGGGTATTGGAAGGCAAAGAGCGGCGACACGGTCGTCGTCAACCAGAGCCACGGCGGTTCCGGCAAGCAGGCGCGCTCCGTCATCGACGGTCTCGAGGCCGACGTGGTCACCCTCGCCCTGGCCTACGACATCGACGCACTCGCGACGCAGGCGCATCTGATACCGGCGAACTGGCAGTCGCGCCTGCCCGACAACAGCACACCGTACACCTCCACGGTCGTGTTTCTCGTGCGCAAGGGAAACCCCAAGAACATTCACGACTGGGGGGACCTCACGCATCCGGGCGTCGCCGTGATCACCGCCAACCCGAAGACGTCGGGCGGTGCGCGCTGGAATTATCTTGCCGCCTGGGCCTGGGCGCTCAAGCAGCCCGGCGGAAGCCCGGCGTCGGCCGAGGCCTTCGTCAAGTTGCTCTATCAGCACGTGCCGGTGCTCGACTCCGGTTCGCGCGGTGCGACGATCACGTTCGTCGAGCGGGGCATCGGCGACGTCCTGCTCGCGTGGGAGAACGAGGCCTTCCTCGCCGTCAAGGAGCTCGGGCCCGACAAGTTCGACATCGTCGCGCCGTCCTTGAGCATCGTCGCCGAGCCGCCCGTCAGCATCGTCGATGCCGTGGTCGACCGTCACGGCACCCGCAAGGTCGCGGAGGAATATCTGCGCTACCTCTATTCGCCGGAAGCCCAGGAGATCGCCGCCAAGCATTTCTATCGGCCGCGCGATCCCGCCGTCGCGGCGCGTTACGCGAAACAGTTTCCGGCCATCCCGATGGTCACGATCGACGCGGTGTTCGGCGGCTGGACCCGTGCGCAAGCCACTCATTTTGCAGACAACGGGACGTTCGATAGAATCTACGGTCAATGAGGCCGCGTCGTGTCATTCCGGGTTTCGGCCTCACGCTCGGCATCACGATGGTCTACCTGTCGCTGCTGGTCCTGATCCCGCTCTCCTCGACTTTCGCCCGCAGCTTGAGCCTCGGTGTCGGCCACTTCTGGGCGGTGATCCACACCCCGCGCGTACTCGCGTCTCTGCGCCTGAGTTTCGGGGCGGCGCTGCTCGCGGCGGCCTTGAACTGCGGGTTCGGACTGCTCGTCGCCTGGGTGCTCTCGCGCTATGACTTTCCCGGCAAACGCGTGCTCGACGCGATGGTCGACCTGCCCTTCGCGCTGCCGACCGCCGTGGCCGGCATTTCGCTCACGACGCTGTATTCCACTTCCGGCTGGCTGGGCGCCGCCTTGGGCGCGCTCGGCATCACGGTGGCGTACACCCCGCTCGGCATCGTCGTCGCGCTGACGTTCATCGGTCTGCCGTTCGTGGTCCGCACCCTGCAGCCCGTGCTCGACGATCTCGATCGCGACGTCGAGCAGGCCGCGGCGACGCTCGGCGCCAGCGCGGCGCAAACCTTCCGCCGCGTGATTCTGCCCGCCCTCTGGCCCGCCCTGCTGACGGGGTGCTCGCTCGCCTTCGCGCGCGGCATCGGCGAGTACGGCTCGGTCATCTTCATCGCCGGCAACATGCCGCTCAAATCCGAGATCGCACCGCTGCTCATCGTCACCAAGCTCGAGCAATACGACTACGCCGGGGCCACTGCGATCGCCGTCGTCATGCTGCTCCTGTCCTTCGCCCTCATGCTCGCCATCAACGCGCTGCAGGCCTGGACCTCGTCGCGGCACGCGCCGGCGTGAGCGGGGTGCCGCCGCTCGGCCGTTGGCTCGCCATCGCCCTCGCGCTCGCCTTCCTCGGCATCTTCCTGGTGCTGCCGCTGCTCGTGGTCTTCACCTCGGGGCTGGCCCACGGCGTCGGTGCCTATGTTGCCGCGATCGCCGATCCGATCGCGCGCGCCGCGATCCTGCTCACGCTGCTGGTCGCCGCGATCGCGGTGCCGGTCAACGTCGTGTTCGGCGTGACGGCCGCCTGGGCGATCGCAAAGTTCGAGTTTCGCGGCAAGAGCACGCTGTTGACCCTGATCGATCTGCCGTTCGCGGTCTCGCCCGTGATCGCGGGACTCGTGTTCATCTTGATGTTCGGCAGCAACGGCTGGTTCGGTCCGTTCCTGCAGCAGCATCACGTTCGCATCGTGTTCGCAGTGCCCGGCATCGTGCTCGCGACCTTGTTCGTGACCTTCCCATTCGTCGCACGCGAGCTCATACCGGTCATGCAAGCCCAGGGGCGCGAGGACGAGGAGACCGCCCTGTCGCTCGGCGCGACCGGATGGCAGACGTTCTGGCGCGTCACGCTACCGAACATCCGCTGGGGTTTGCTGTACGGCGTGTTGTTGTGCAATGCGCGGGCCATGGGGGAGTTCGGCGCCGTATCGGTCGTGTCGGGGCACGTGCGCGGACTCACCAACACGATCCCGCTGCATGTCGAGATTCTCTACAACGAATACAGCTACGTGGCCGCGTTCGCGGTCGCCTCGCTGCTCGCCCTGCTCGCGTTGGCGACATTGATCGGCAAGAGCCTGCTCGAGTGGCGGCAACCGGATCTGCGCCGCGCCGCGCGGGGGGCGCGATGAGTCTCGCGCTGCGCGGCGTGTCGAAACGCTTCGGGGCGCTCGCGGCGGTCGAGAACGTCGATCTCGACGTCCCGACCGGGGCCTTGCTCGCGCTGTTGGGACCCTCGGGTTGCGGCAAGACCACGCTGCTACGGATCATGGCGGGGCTCGAACTGCCGGAAACGGGCCAGGTGCTCATCGACGGCGTGGACGCCACGGATTGGCCGACACGCGACCGCCAGATCGGATTCGTGTTCCAGCACTACGCCCTGTTCCAGCACATGAGCGTGGCGGACAATGTCGCCTTCGGACTGCGCGTGCGGCCGCGGCGCTCCCGGCCCTCGGCAGCGGCGATCCAGCGCAAGGTCGACGAGCTGCTGGAACTCGTCCAGCTCGGCTCTGCCGGCGCACGGTATCCGAAAGAGCTGTCGGGCGGCCAGCGCCAACGCGTGGCCCTGGCACGCGCGCTGGCCGTGGAACCGAAGCTGTTGTTGCTCGACGAGCCGTTCGGCGCTCTCGACACGCAGGTGCGTCAGGAGCTGCGCCGCTGGCTGCGCAGGCTCCACGACGAACTCCATGTCACGAGCATCTTCGTCACGCACGATCAACAGGAGGCGATCGAAGTGGCGGACCGGATCGTGGTGCTGAACCGCGGCCGCGTCGAGCAGGTGGGCGAACCCGGCGAGGTCTACGATGCCCCCGCATCCGCTTTCGTGCATCGCTTTCTCGGCCAGGTCAATGAATTGCCCGTCGCGTGGCGCGAGGGTCGGGCCTATCTCGGACCCCTCGAGATCCCGACGGGGCAGGCCGGCGAACCCCGGGGCGGCGCTGCGCCGACCCCGCCGAAGAGCGTGGCGCTCGTCCGGCCGCACGACCTCGATATCCTGGGACTCGCCGAGGAGGCTGGGCCCGGCGCCGGAGCGGCCGCGGGTCCGGCCGCGTGGCCGGCGACGGTGCTCGCCGTGCGAGTCATCGGGCCCATCGTGCGCGTCGATCTCGCGGCCGACGGGCGCTCCGCCGACGCGCCGCTCGAGGCCGAGATCAGTCGCGAACGTTTCGACACCCTGCGCCTCTGCGTAGGCCAACGGGTGTCCTTGACACTGCGGCGCTGGCGGCTGCATCCCGCCTGACGATCAGCCGCTCTTCAATGCGGCCAGCACCGCTTCCAGCGTTTTCTTCGCATCGCCGAACAGCATGCGGTTGTTGTCCTTGTAGAAGAGCGGATTGTCCACCCCCGCATAACCCGAGGCCATGCTGCGCTTCATGACGATGGAGGTCTGCGCCTTCCAGACTTCCAGCACCGGCATGCCGGCGATCGGGCTCGAGGGATCGTCCTGGGCACTCGGATTGACGATGTCGTTGGCACCGATGACCATCGCGACGGCCGTGTCCGGAAAGTCCGCGTTGATCTCGTCCATCTCGAGCACGATGTCGTAGGGCACCTTCGCCTCCGCCAGCAGCACGTTCATGTGACCGGGCATGCGCCCCGCGACCGGGTGAATGGCGAAGCGCACGGTCTTGCCCTGCTCGCGCAGGTACTGCGTGATCTCGAAGACCGTGTGCTGTGCCTGCGCGACGGCCATGCCGTATCCCGGCACGATGATCACGCTGCCCGCCTCCTTGAGGAGTTCCGCCGTCTCCTGCGCGCTGACGGCGAGGACCTCGCCCGCGGGCTGCTCTGCCGTTCCGGTGCGTTTCACGGCGGCGTCACCGCCGCCGAATCCGCCGGCGATCACGCTGAAGAAGTTGCGGTTCATGGCCCTGCACATGATGTACGACAGGATGGCTCCGCTCGAGCCGACGAGGGCGCCGGTCACGATCAGCAGATCGTTCGACAGCATGAATCCGGTGGCCGCCGCCGCCCATCCGGAATAGCTGTTCAACATCGAGACGACGACCGGCATGTCGGCGCCGCCGATCGCCATGACCATGTGCACGCCGAACAGCACCGCGAGCAGCGTCATCGCGAGCAGCGGCGTCATGCCGCGGTCGATCGATGGGGCACCCAGGAACAGGGCGCCCAAGACGATCACCGCGAGCAACAGACCGAGATTCAGCCAATGGCGTGCGGGCAGCAGCAGCGGCTTGCCGCCGATACGGCCCGACAGCTTGCAGAAGGCGATCACCGACCCCGACAGGGTGACCGCGCCGATCAGCACGCCCACGTAGACCTCGACGTGGTGAATCCCGACCTCCGCCGCGCTCATGCCGGCGGCGGCCGTCGGATCGATGTCGCTCGCGTAGCCGACGACGACGGCGACCAGCCCGACGAGACTGTGCATGAAGGCGACCAGCTCGGGCATTTGCGTCATCTGCACGGTTTTCGCGAGGTACAGGCCCAGCGCACCGCCGACCACGAGGGCCGCGGCGATCCAGGCGATGCCGCCCGCGCTCACATGCGGCCCCAAGATCGTGGCAAGCACGGCCACGGCCATGCCGATCATGCCGTACAGGTTGCCGCGGCGGGACGTCTCCGGCGTCGACAAACCGCCGAGACTCAAGATGAAAAGGACGATCGCCGCGATGTAGGCGACCGAGGTCAGGCTCCCGGACATTCTCTTTCCTCTGGTCTTATTTGCGGAACATCGAGAGCATGCGTCGCGTCACGGCGAAGCCGCCGACCATGTTGACGGCGGTGAGCGAGATGCCGACGACCGCGAGCCAACGGATGATGTCGTCCGGCCGCGGCGCCTCTGCCACCACCGGCGCGACGGCCGGCGGCGCGATCTGCACCAAGGCGCCGATGACGATGATGCTGCTGATCGCATTCGTGACGCTCATGAGCGGAGTGTGCAGCGCGGGCGTGACGTTCCAGACGACCATGTAGCCGACGAAGCAGGCCAGCACGAACACGGTGAAATGGCCGAGAAAAGCGGCCGGGGCATACAGGCCGATCAGCGCGAACAGCAGCGCCGCCGCGGCAAAGATCGCGGCGGTCGCCGTCGCGGACCGTGGTTCGCCGCCGCCATGGCCGTGGCCCTGCTTGTCGGGCACGCTCGCCGTCGCGACGGTCTTGGCCGGCACGGTGCCGGCCCGCGCCGCGCTAGTCTTCGGCGTGGGCGGCGGCCAAGTGACGACCCCTTCTCTGACGACGGTCGTGCCGCGGATGACGTCGTCGTCCATGTTCACGTTGAACCGCCCGTCCTTGCCTTTGCAGAGCTCCTCGGACAGGCGGTACAGGTTGGTCGAGTATAAATTGCTCGCCTGCGTCGGCAGGCGGCTCGGTAGATCCGTGTAGCCGATGATGACGACGCCGTGCTTGACCACCACCTGACCGGGCTCGGTCAGGGCACAATTGCCGCCCTGTTCCGCGGCCATGTCGACGATCACGCTGCCGGGCTTCATCGATTCGACCATCTCGGCCGTGATGAGCTTCGGCGCGGGCCGCCCCGGAATCAGCGCCGTCGTGATGATGATGTCCACCTCACGGGCCTGGCGTGCGAACAACTCGCGCTGCGCCTTTAAGAAGCCTTCGCTCATGACCTTGGCATAGCCGCCGCCGCCGCTGCCCTCCTCGACGTAATCGACCGGCACGAATTCGGCGCCCAGAGATCTGATCTGGTCGGCAACCTCGGCGCGGGTGTCGTTGGCGCGCACGATCGCGCCGAGTCCCCGGGCGGCGCCGATCGCCGCGAGCCCGGCGACGCCGGCGCCGATCACGAATACCTTGGCCGGCGGGACCTTGCCGGCGGCGGTGATCTGACCCGTGAAGAAACGGCCGAATTCATGGGCGGCCTCGATGACCGCACGGTATCCGCCGATATTCGCCATCGAGGACAGGGCGTCCAACTTCTGTGCGCGCGAGATGCGCGGCACGCTGTCCATCGCGAGCACCGTGGCCTTCTTGGCGGCCAGCGCCTGCAGCAGATCGGGATGCTGGGCGGGCCAGATGAAACTCACGAGAGTCTTTCCCTCCTGCAGCAGGGACACTTCCTCGATGCTGGGCGCGCGCACCTTGAAGACGATATCGGAGCCGGACCAAAGGCTCGGCGCATCGGGCACGATGGTGGCGCCGGCCGCGCGATAGGCCTCGTCGGCGATGCTGGCCGCCGCGCCGGCGCCGGCCTGCACGTTGACCGAAAAGCCGAGTTTCAATAGTTTTTGGACGACGTCGGGTACCGTCGCCACGCGTTTTTCGCCTGGGAATGTCTCCGTCGGAATCCCGATCGATTGCGGCATGTGCTTACCTTAGGTTTTGCGGCGCTCGGCAACCGGTCGGCCCTTCAAAACCCCGCCGACGGTCGCGAACTTCAGCCCGACATCTTAACCCGGAAAGTGGGGCGAGAGGTTCCGGAGGGGCAAGGGTGCGCCGAGGCCGCGATCGTTCGACGCCTGATAGGCGAACGTGAAGGTCGCGAGAGCGGCCCGGCCGGCCGCCAACTCCGCGGCGGGCAATTCGAGGGCATTGAAACCGCAGCGCGCGAGAAAGAACACCTGATCCTGGTGGATTTCGCCGCGTGCGCGCAGCTCGCCCGAAAATCTCAGCCGCTCGCGCAACACGCGCGCCTGGCTGTACCCGCGTCCCTCGGTCGGCGAGCCGAATTCGGCGGCGATCAGCGACAGCCGGGACAGATCGCCCTGCAGCGTGCCCACGTCCACGGCCGGTCCCAGCACGATGCCGAGCCGCCCCGGCGCCTCGAGCCAGCGCCGACGCTCCGCGAACCAGGCGTCATGGGAAATGATGAGTCCGATCGCGTCAGGGGAAGCACCCTCGACGGCAGCAGGCGCGGGCTCCTCGTGCCAATAGCGCCAGTCGTCGTCGACGATGGACCCGTCACGCAGCAACTGGCGCGGCATAGACCCTCTCCTTGAAGGGTTTCACGCCGAGGCGGCGCACCGTGTCGAGGAAGCGTTCCGCCTCCTGCCGCTCGTCGACGTAGACCGACAGCAGGCGGGCGATGGTTTCCGCGACGTCGGCTTTCGCCACCGAGGGACCGATGACGCTGCCGAGCGACGCGTCCGCGCCCGCCGCGCCGCCGATGGTAATTTGGTACCACTCCTCGCCGCCCTTGTCGACGCCCAAGATGCCGATGTGTCCGACGTGATGATGGCCGCAGGCGTTCATGCAGCCGGACATTTTGACGTCGATCTCGCCGAGATCGTACAAGTAATCGTAGTCGTCGAAGCGCTCGTTGATGAGCTTGGCGACCTCGATCGACCCGGCGTTCGCGAGGCTGCAAAAATCGAGTCCCGGGCAGCAGATCATGTCGGTCAGCGTGCCGATGTTCGGCGTCGCGAGGCCGGCGGCGTCGAGCGCCCGCCACACCTCGTAGGCAGAGGTCTGCTCGACGTCCGCGAGCAGCAGGTTCTGGCCATGGCTCACGCGGACCTCGCCGAAGCTGTAGCGCTCGGCGAGGTCCGCGACGAGATCCATCTGCGCGTCGGTCGCATCGCCGGGCGCGACCCCCGGCTTCTTCAGCGATACGTAGATGGCGCGGTAGCCTGGGACTTTGTGCGGCACCGTGTTGTAGCGATACCAGGCGCGAAAGGCCGTCTCCGTGTCCGCAGTCGGGTCGCCATCGCGCAATTCGCGGTAGGCAGGGTTCGGGAAGCAGGCGCGGACACGCTCGATCTCGGCGGCGTCGAGCCGCATCGAATCGCGGATCGAGAGCCACTCGGCCTCGACACGGCGGCGAAATTCTTCGACGCCGAGGCTGCGCACCAGGATCTTGATGCGCGCCTTGGTCAGATTGTCGCGTCGGCCCTCGAGGTTGTAGATGCGCAAAATCGCCTCGAGATAGGACAGCAGATGTTCGCGTGGCAGATACTCCCGGATCACCTGGCCGATGATCGGCGTGCGGCCGAGGCCGCCGCCCGCGAGGATTTCGAAGCCGAGCTCACCGTCGGGCCCGCGCACGATGTGCACGCCGACGTCGTGAACCAGGGAGGCCGCGCGGTCCTGGGGGGCGCCGGTCACGGCAATCTTGAACTTGCGCGGCAGATACGTGAACTCGGGGTGGAAGCTCGACCACTGACGGATGAGCTCGCACCAGGGCCGCGGATCGTCGAGTTCGTCCGGGGTGACGCCCGCCAGGTGATCGGACGTGGTATTGCGAATGCAGTTCCCGCTGGTTTGGATCGCGTGCATCTCGACGCTCGCGAGCTCTTCGAGGATGTCCGGCACCGATTCGAGCGTCGGCCAGTTGTACTGGATGTTTTGCCGCGTGGTGAAATGTCCGTAGCCGCGATCGTAGCGGCGCGCGATGTGCGCGAGCATGCGCAGCTGTGGCGCCGACAAGAGGCCGTACGGAATGGCCACGCGCAGCATCGGCGCATGGCGCTGCACATAGAGTCCATTGCGCAGGCGTAAATGCCGGAACTCGTCCTCGCTCAGCGAGCCTGAGAGAAAACGCCGCGTTTGATCGCGGAATTGTGCGACGCGCTCCGCGACCAGCGTCTTGTCGATGACGTCATAACGGTACATGGATCTTTCGGCCTCGAAGCTTCGATCGGCCGAGTATTGTAAACCGGCGGCGGCGCTGCCGTCCCGGCGCCCGTGCGCCGGGACGGCAGTCTCGTTCCCGAGGAGCCAAAACCGTGAATCGCTCGGCAGAGCCGCGACGGCGGGGGGCGCAGCATGCAACGCGTCGGCGCCTGTTTTACCCGGTCGAGAGAGAATTTAACACGTGTCCCCAGATCTCGAGGAATCATCGGTCGCGGTGGGCACGTTCAAGGTCCCGGCCGAACCCATCCGGTTGACCGCGACCCTGTTCGGCGCGTTGGCGTTGTGTCTGCACGACGAGAAACGCGGCATCGGCGGCCTGCTGCATCTGCCCTTCTTCGGCGATGCCGGACGACCGAGCGACGTGAGCGACAACACCTTGAGCGGCGTGCTCGTGGTACTGGACCGCTTCAAGCGGGCGGTGCTCGGCAAGCCGACGCGCGGCGACGAGGTGCAGGGGCGCATTCTCGCCCACGCGTTGCCGCGGCAGGCCGGCGAGCCGAGCGCGTCCCTGGTCGACCTCATCAAGGCCGATCTCGTCGACGGCCGCATCCTCTGCGGCACCCAAATTTTTAGGCGTGTCGAGCCCGTCACCGTCTGTTTCGAACCCTTCGAGGGCCGCGTCTGGGTTGCACACCCTTCCGGCCTGCGCCAGCGCGCGTAAACTAAGCGTCTTTGGACGCTTGGAAGAGGTGTCGCATGCGCTGTCCGTGGCCGCTCGTGGTGTGCCTGACGCTCTCGGCCTGTGCCGGCGAGCGCCTCGCGCAGGCGCCGCCGACGGGCGTCGAACTCAGTGGGAAATGGCACCTCGATGCCGCCGAGAGTGACGATCCTCAGCGGCTCGTCGACGCTCTCGCCAACTCGGGAAACTCGGGATCGGCCGGCGGCGGGCAAGGCGGCGGCGGCCGCCGTGGCCGGGGCGGCGGCGGCCAATCCCCGAGCACCGCGGCGATGCCGGGCGCCACCGGCGCTCCCTTGTCGGTGTCCGCGGTCAGCGAAATCCTCGAGTGGCCCGGCCGTGATCTCGAGATCAAACAGGCTGCCGGCGTGGCCGCGTTTACCTCGGATGGGCAGAACCGGATTTATCAACCGACCGGCCCCTCGGCACCGGTCAAGAAATCCAAGCATGGGGGAACGCAGATTTGCGGATGGTCCGGTTCGACGCTGGTCGTTCAGGTGGAACCCGACGACGATCGGCCACAATTCGAGGAGCAATATGCCCTGTCGGCCGATAAGGACCGACTCGTTCAGGTGGTGCTGATCAAGTCCGGCCGCATGAACGGCTTCACCTTGTCGCGCACCTGGGACCGTGTCGATGCGGGACAATAAAAAAGCCGGGAACGACCCGGCTTTTCAATTTCCCCATGCCTTTTTGTGCTGCGCTCTTGAACGGCGTCTCGCCAATGGTCGGTCCGCTTCACTTCCCGAAACCGCGTATTGCGTCGCTGCAACACTCTAGCGATGAGTGGCCCCAGAAGCTAGTGATATTGTGAAGAAACGTAAAATTTATCGTTGCAAAAATGCAACAGCAGGAGATTGAGATGGCGAAATCGGCGACCGTCGGGGCGCTGCCTGCGCCTGGGGTGCGCATGCGCCGAGCGTATTTCGATAGCCGGTTCGGTCAGCTTCACGTGCGGACCGCGTTTCCGACGACGGGCGGGTTCGACGAGCAGATGACGGCATTTTGTCTGCATCCGCGCCGAAGCACCAGCAGAGTCTTCAGTCGCTTCCTGCCGCTGTTCGCCGCCGAGCGTTCGGTCTATGCCCCCGATCTGCCGGGCTGCGGGGAGTCCGACACCGCGCCCGATCTCGACGCGACCCACGCCGCCGCTGCCGTCTCCGACCTCGCGGCTGATCTACGCGTGCGGCAAATCGATGTGGTGGGCCTGCAGGACGGCGCGGACGTGGCGCTCGCCCTCGTGCGGCAGCATCCGGCCTTGGTCCGGCGTCTCGTGCTGGTCGGTCTCGACGGCGCCGCGGGACTCGCGCACGTGACTCAACCCACGTTGCTGCTCGCGCTCGGTGCCGCGATGCCGTCGCAGGGCATCCCTTGCTTGCCGCCGCACTCGCAGGTGTTGGAGCCGCGCGGCTACACGCCCGAGGTGTTCGACGCCGTTCCCGAGATCCTTGCGCAACAGTTCGCGGCCTTCCTGTGCCGCAGCTGAGCCCGCAGGGCCCAAGTCGCGGCGGCGTGGCCGTGAGACTCAACAAGTACTTGAGCGAAACCGGCGTGTGTTCGCGACGCGAGGCAGACCAATGGATCGAGGCGGGCCGCGTCAGCTTGAACGGCGCCCCGGCGACGCTCGGTACGCGCGTCAGCGCGGGCGACGAGGTTCGCGTCGACGGCCAACGGGTCGGACCGAAGAAGGCACCCGTGTACATCGCGCTCCACAAACCCGTCGGGGTGATCTGCACGAGCGAGCGCGACGTCGAGAGCAACATCATCGATCTCGTGGGTCATGCTGAACGCATTTTTCCGATCGGACGACTCGACAAGGATTCCGAGGGGCTGATCCTGCTCACGAACGACGGTGACATCGTCAACGGGATCCTGCGTTCCGAGCATCATCACGAGAAGGAGTACATCGTCGACGTCGACCGGCCGATCAGCGATCTCGCGCTCTCCATGCTCAGGGACGGCGTGCGGATCATGGGCCGGATGACCGAGCCGTGCCGCGTGCTGCGCATCGATCGCGAGAGTTTTCGCATGATCCTGACGCAGGGACTCAATCGGCAAATCCGCCGCATGTGCTCGGCCCTCGGCTATCGGGTGCGCCGGCTGCGCCGCATGCGCATCATGGACATTCATCTCGGCGATCTCGCGCCGGGCCAATGGCGCGATCTGACCGCCGCGGAACTCGACGGACTCCTGACGCAGGTCCGCCGCGGTCAGTCGGCCCGCAGCGCCGTCGCCGCGACTCCTTCGGTCCAGACCCGCGCACTCTTCGAGCGCCAGTCGGGGTCATCGGCACGCGCCGCCAGCCACAGGAAGAAGTCCTCACCCTGACCGGTCCAATAGGAATGCGAATAGAGCACGCCGCCCGACGTCGAATCCACCGTGAAGCGGCGACGCAGCCCTAAGCTCGCGACCGCCCGCGTACACCGGATCCGCGGCGAGTGTTCCGACAAGGCGTATTGACTCGAGCCGATTTGCAGGCGAAGCCGGCCTTCGCTCGCGTACAGGCAGATGTTCGGCAGGCTCGCCCGGATCAGCGCGACACCGTGCACGACCGACGGCGGCGCGTCGAATGTGCTCCAGGTGCCCTCCGCGGCGTGCCACTGCAACACCATGCGGTGGCGGCGAAAATCGATGACGGGAATCAGGTTGGCATGACCCGCGGACATGCAGGCAGCATGCGCCATCTTAAGACTATTTCAAATCGGGGTCGCTGCGGAACACGTTGCGCACGATGGCGGGCGACAGAAGCTGCGGCAGCACTTCGGGCGCGGAGGCACCGGGCCGCGCGTTGTAGACGACGTAGAGGGGCACGCCCGCCCGGTCGAATGCCGCCAGAGCCTTGGTGATCGCCGGATCGCGATTGGTCCAATCGCCCTTGATCAGTGCGACGCCCTTGCCGCGAAACATCTCCTGCACCGAGGCGTCGGCGAACGCGTTGCGTTCGTTCACGAGGCAGGTCAGGCACCAGCTGGCCGTGAAATTGACGAGCACCGGTGTGCCTGCGGCGCGCAAGCGCTCGACCAGTGCGGCGTCGTAGGGCTGCCACCCGCCGTCGCGATCCGAACCGCGCGTCGCCGCCGCACCGGGCGCCGCGCCGGCCGCTCCGGTGCTCGGCAGCCGCGCGAATTCGACCGGCAGGGCGAGCGCGATCAGCAGTGCCGCGGCGGCCGTCACGAGCGCGGCCCAGCGGCCGCGTCGCCGGCGGCTCTCATTGGATTTCTGATACGCCCATGCCGCGAGCCCGATCAGCACGGCACCCGCCAGTGCCGCGGCCAGGCCGATCTCGGCCGTCTCCTGTTGTGCGAGGACCCAGACCAGCCAGGCCGCCGAGGCATACATCGGAAACGCGAACACCTGCTTCAGGGTGTCCATCCAGGGCCCCGGTTTGGGCAGTGCACGGCGCAGCCACGGGGCGAGACACAGCAGTAAATAGGGCAGCGACAAGCCGACGCCGAGTGCGGTGAAGATCGTCAGAGCGACGTGCGGCGGCTCGGTCAATGCCGCGCCGACCGCGGCCGCCATGAAGGGCGCCGTGCAGGGCGTCGCCACCAGGGTCGTCAGGACGCCGGTGAAGAACGCAGCATGCAGGCTCTCGCCCCGAGTCAGTCCATCGCCGATGCCGGCAAGTCCACCGCCGATCTCGAAGACACCCGACAGGTTCAGGCCGACGGCCAGCAGCAGGTACGCCATCAAGGTCACGAACAGCGGCGATTGGAGCTGAAAGCCCCAGCCGATCTGCTCGCCGCCGGCGCGCAGCGCCAGCAGCACGCCGGCCAGGGCAAGCATCGAGGCGACGACGCCGGCCGTGAAGACGAAGCCCTTGGTGCGTACCGCTGCCGGGTGCTTCTTCGCCTGCTCGACCAGGCCGATCGCCTTGATCGAGAGCACCGGAAACACGCAGGGCATCAGATTCAGAATCAAGCCGCCGAGCAGCGCGAGCGCGAGCAGGGCAGGCAAGCGCAGCGGCGAGCCGGGCGCGCGCGTCGACCCCGTCGCGCCCGCCGAGGTCACCGAGCCCGCCGACGCCGGCGCCGGCGCATAGCGCGGCGACGCGGCGCTCGCCGCCGTCCCGCCTTGCAGCGTGGCCTCGATGCGCAGCGGCACCGTCGTGACCGTGCCGCCGTCATCGAGGGTGGCGACGAGCAGACCGCGCAGCGCACCGCCGACGGGCGGCTGATAGCCTGCCTTGATCGTCAAGGCGAGCGAGTCAGTGCTGCGCGTCAGCACCTGGGGCGCGGCATACTCGATCGCGCCGTCGTCGAACGGGAAAAAAGCCAGGCTCCGGACCTGTGCGAGCGTACTGCCCCACCCCTTGCCGAGCGTCACGACGAGATTGCCGCCCTCGAGCGCTGCGCTTGCCGGCGCCGGCGCCTCGACGGGGAGTTCGCTGCGGGCATCCGCGAACAGAGAGGCGTTGCGCGCATCGAGCGCGGCAGGACCCGCGAGGACCGGCAACGACAGGGCAAGCACGGCACTTTCCGGGATGCAGACGTCCGCACAGACGAGCCAGCTCGCCTTGGCTTGCAAACGCACCACGGTTCCCGCCGCAAGCTCTCGTGCGGGCTCGATGCGCACGAGATGCACTGCCCGCCCGGCGTAGCCGTAGTTCACGAGCGGCGGCAGCTCGAAGCGCCGCGGCGTGGTCCACTGGATCTCGCCGGCCGACCATCCCGGCGGCAGGGACCATTCCAGCGAGGTGGCCTGACCCGAGTCACCGGGATTGCGCCAATAGGTGTGCCAGCCGTCGCGGATGTCGAGCTCGAGCGCGACCCAGAACGGCTGGCCCGGGGCGATGCTCGTGACCTCGCTGTGCAGGCTCGCCCGGACGTTGTCGGTGGCGACCGCGTCGGTGATCGTTGCGCTCGCGGCGCTCGGCGCGCCGGCCGCAGGGTCCGGGTAGGCCGTCAGGCAGACGCCGACGACCCAGCCGAGGGTCAGCACCAGGGACTGCCAGGAGATTCGCGAAGACCAGGAGACTCGCGACGACGAGGAGCCGTTCATGCCGGCATGGTACCGAAACCCGGCTCCGGGCGGATGCGGCCGGCCCAAGGCTGTGGCCCACCGCACAGCCGCATGCCGCCATATCCACGATTACCCGCTTCGGCTAATGTAGGCGGCTCAAGAACGAGCCGGCCATGCAAGACGATTATCTAGAACGCATTTTGAAGGCGAAGGTTTACGACGTCGCCGTCGAAACGCCGCTCGAACCCGCCGCCCGGCTCTCGCGGCGGCTCGGCAATCGCGTGTTCTTCAAGCGGGAAGACCTGCAGCCGGTGTTTTCTTTCAAGATTCGCGGCGCGTACAACAAGATCGCGCAGCTCTCCGGGATCACGGCGCAGCGCGGCGTCATCTGTGCTTCGGCGGGAAACCACGCCCAGGGCGTGGCGCTCGCCGCGCGAACGCGCGGCATCACGGCGGTCATCGTGATGCCGGTGACGACCCCGGACATCAAGGTGCAGGCGGTCGCCGATCTCGGCGGCGAGATCGTGTTGCACGGGGAGGATTACGACCAGGCGTACGAGCATGCCCTGGTACTCGCGCGGGAGCGGGGTCTCGTGTTCGTGCATCCCTTCGACGATCCGGACGTGATCGCCGGCCAGGGTACCGTGGCGATGGAGATTCTGCGGCAGCAGCACGGCGATGCGATCGACGCGATTTTCGTGCCGATCGGCGGCGGCGGTCTGATTGCCGGCATCGCCGCCTACAGCAAGGCCTTGTACCCGCGCATCAAGATCATCGGCGTGGAACCGGAGGAGTCGGCCGGCATGTACGAGTCGGTGCGGGCCGGCAAGCGCGTTACGCTCGAGCGCGTCGGCGGCTTTGCCGACGGCGTGGCGGTGCGGCGCGTCGGCGAAGAGACGTATCGTCTCGTACGCCGCCACGTGGATGAAATCATCCTGGTCACGACCGATCAGATCTGCGCGGCCATCCAGGACATCTTCGAGGACACGCGCGCCATCGCGGAGCCCTCGGGTGCGCTCGCCGTGGCGGGCATCAAGAAATACGTCGCGCGCGAGAGTTGCAAGGATCGGCAGCTCATCGCGATCAATTGCGGCGCGAACATGAATTTCGACCGGCTTCGCTACGTGTCCGAAAGGGCCGACTTGGGCGCGCAGCGCGAGGCGCTGCTCGCGGTCGAGATTCCGGAGGTGCCGGGATCGTTTCTGCGGTTTTGTCAGGTTCTCGGCAAGCGCAGCGTGACCGAGTTCAATTACCGCTATGCCTCGGCCGAGTCCGCGCAGATCTTCGTCGGCCTCGCACTGGCTCAGGGCCGTTCCGAGCGCGAGGCGGTCGTGAGCAGCATCGCCGCCGCCGGCTTCCAGGTGCGCGACATGACCGACAACGAGATGGCCAAGCAGCACGTGCGCTACATGGTGGGCGGCCACGCGCACGGCCTCGCCCACGAACGCTTGTACCGGTTCGAATTCCCCGAGCGCCCCGGCGCGCTGCTCAAGTTTCTCGAGGCCATCGGTTCACAGTGGAACATCAGCCTCTTTCACTATCGTAATCATGGTTCCGATTACGGCCGTGTGCTCGCGGGCATCGAGGTCCCGCCCGCGACCACCGCCGACTTTCTGCTGCATCTCAACGAGCTGCAATATGCGTACGTCGACGAGACCGACAATCCGGCGCATGCGCTGTTTCTCGGCTGAGCCGCGCACCCGTCAGGGCAGCAGTACGATCTTGCCCGTGTGCCGTTTGGCGAGAAACTCCTGCTGGGCGGCAACGATGGCGCTCAAGGGATGGATCGCCGCCACGAGCGGCACGATGTCGCCGCGCTCGATGTGAACGACCAGGCGCTCGAAGACGCCGGGGTCGAGCACCGTGCAGCCGAGCAAGCGCAAATCCATCAAATACAACGTGCGCAAATCGAGATCGACACAAGGACCCGCGATGGCGCCGGCCGCCGCATAGCGGCCGCCGCGCCGCAGGAGGTCGAGCAGCGTCGGAAACTGAACGCCGCCGACCACGTCGACGACGGCATCGACCGACTCGGACCCGAGCACCGCGCGTAGGTCCGCGCCGCGATCGACAACGCGCGCGGCGCCGAGTTCGCGCAGGCGCGCGTGCTTCGATGCGGCTGCGATCGCGATGACATCGGCCCCTCTGCGGCTGGCGAGCTGTACCGCGGCCGACCCGACACCGCCCGACGCTCCCGTGATCAGCAGCCGATCCCCCGCGACCAGCTCGAGGCGCGTCAGCATGTTGAGCGCGGCTGAATAGGAGCATGGGAACGAGGCGAGCTCGGCATCCGACAGGGCGCTCGTGATGCGATGGGCGTGGACCGCGGGAACGCAGCAGAATTCGGCGAAGGTCCCATCGCATTCAGAGCCGACATAGGTGACCGCATGACGCGGCATTCCGGGCGGCGCGCGAAACACGGGCTCGATCAGCACGCGCTCGCCGCAGCGCGCGGCGTCGACGCCCGCACCGACCGCGACGATGCGACCGCAGCCGTCGGCACCCTGGATGCGCGGAAAGACCGGCAAACGGCCCGTCCAGCCCGCGTCGTCGGCGCGGGCCGCGGCGAGACCGGCCGCGGCGCCGGCCGCCGTCGTGCCGTCCCGTACGGACCTCGAATACCAGCCCGTGCGGGTGTTGATGTCCGTGTTGTTCACGCCGGCCGCGCCGATGCGCACGAGCACCTCGCCGGGTCGCGGCCGCGGGACCGGCACGTCGCTGCGGTAGTCGAGCTGCTCGAAGCCGCCGTGCCCCCGCAGCAGTACCGCACGCATCAGTTTCGGCAGATCTTGGCTCATCGACTCGGGGTACTTGGTAACATGTGCGGGAATCATGACGATGGTAATACGGATCCCTCGCGCCCCGCTGCAGTTCACGTCGGGGCGTTGACGTGAGCACGGCGGTTCATGCAAGCGGCTTCGCGGTGTTGCGCGAGCGCGATTTCCGGCTGTTCATGAGCGCGCGGTTCTTCGCCGCGATCGCGGCCCAGATGCTGGTCCTCGCGGTCGGGTGGCAGGTGTATCACCTGACCGGTCGGCTGCTCGATCTCGGCTTGATCGGGCTGTCCCAGTTCCTGCCGTTTCTCGTGCTCGTGCTGTTCGCCGGCCATGCCGCCGATCGGTATGACCGCCGTCGGATCCTGATGCTCTGCGGTCTCGTGCAGTGCGCCTGCGCCGCGCTGCTGTGGGTGTTCGCGGCCGCGGGCATCGCGCACACCTGGCCGATTTTCGTCGTCATTGCGCTGCTCGGCATCGCGCGCGCCTTTCAAATGCCCACGTCGCAGTCCTTCATGCCGAATCTCGTGCCGCGCGAACTGCTGCATGCCGCGATTGCGCTGAACTCCTCGACGTTCCAGGTCGCCACCATCGCCGGTCCCAGCGTCGGCGGCATTCTCTACGCCGTCGCGCAGCAGTCCTACGGCCCGGTCAGCGGTGCGGGGCTGGTCTACGCCGCCGCCGCCGGTCTGTCGCTGATCGCGACCGTGATGATCTTCCTGATTCGCCTGCGCCGGCCCGCCGCGCGGCCGCAGGCGGCGAGCTGGTCCACCTTGCTGCAGGGACTGCGCTTCGTGTGGCGCCGCAAGACGGTGCTCGGCGCGATCTCGCTCGATTTGTTCGCCGTCTTGTTCGGCGGAGCGACCGCGCTGCTGCCGGCCTTCACGAAAGACGTGTTGCACGCCGGCCCCGACGTATTC
>Ga0116229_10004966_pt1 | contig 21777 bp, 19 predicted proteins | sample S1TSphgellanicum_3_FD_87313 | JGI IMG/M metagenome (GOLD analysis project Ga0116229, IMG submission 87313) | Host-associated microbial communities from peat moss isolated from Minnesota, USA - S1T2_Fc - Sphagnum magellanicum MG | ecosystem: Host-associated > Plants > Peat moss > Unclassified...
AAAACAAAAAAAACAAGGAAAAGAAAGAAGGCAAATAAATATTTATTTATGAAAAAAAAAAAAAAAAAAAAAAAAAGACAACGACAACAGCTATTGTCGCCTTCTTTGTTGCAACATAACTAAAAAGAAAAAGGTGATGGCAATTTGGTGCCATCACCTTCTTCGCTGCAACATAACCAAAAAGAGAAGGAAGGGAACTTAAGGGAGGGAGCCTACCTTCAAGCTCCCGTTCTGGCCTATCAGTTTTGGGTCCCACGTCAAGCGCTCCCAAGCTTTGACGATGGTGGCTCTTGCTTCAAGCGCTTTTGAGATCTAATGATGGTGGCTCTTGCTTCAAGCATTCTTGAGATCTAACAATGGTGGCTCCTGCTTCAAATGCTTTCGAGCTCTAACAATGGTGGGTCTTGCTTCAAGCGCTCTTGATGATGGTGGCTCCTACTTCAAATGCTCCCGAACTTTGACGATGGTGGCTCTCGTTGGAAGCATTCTCGAACTTTGATGATGGAGTGAACTCAAAATGAGGTGAGGTAAGTAGGAGGGGGGAGGGTGGAGGTAAGTAGGAAGGAGGTAGGTAGGAGGGAAAAACTTTGGGGCAGAGAAGAGATTGAAAAAACCAAAAACTTTGGGTAGGGGAGGATGTGTTTTTTATTCATCCCCAAAATAGCTTGAATGGCTTCATCCTCAATTGGTGCATTGGTGGTTGCTGATTCATTCTAGCTAGTTCTTTTTAATGGGAATTGGAACTAGTGGCTCTGACTTGTTGCTAAATAAGGAGAAACACATCCCTTGTAAATTTTGTTAGGCCCCACCCATATAGGGAAGGTATCACATCCAACATTGGTACTGGGACATTACCCAACATTACCCATAAATGGTGAAGTTCATACCAATCTTGGTCAATTTCAGTGTTTGGTTAATTCCAATTACCAAAAGCTGGTTTTTAACTGGAATTGGACCCAAAAACCAGAATTGGAACTGGCCCCAAAACTTGTTTTTTAAATTTACGTCCCAGTCCTGAAAATATTAAAATTAAAATTAAATTTTTTTTATTCCATTGAGATTAGACATTTTGTTAGTTTGAGAAAAAAATAAGGGATTTGAATAATAATGACATTTTTTGAATAATAATTTGAAGGTGAGGTGAGATGAAGGTGACATTAAACATGTAGTTCTTACTTTTGGACCATGTCTCAAATATGCAATTTTTAAAAAATAATTTGAGTTTAAACATGTAGTTGATATAGGAGATCACATTTTATAGGTGGTATAATGCTAGCACCTAGGGAAAAAATCAATTTTTAGTTATGCAAAAGTAGGTAGAATTGAATTTGGTTTGGAATGGGACTTGCTTAGGATTTTTTTTTTTAAAACCTGAAATTATGGGTCTTGAAATGTGAAGAATTGAATCTAGAATTAGATAAAAGGTTGTATAAAAATAAAAATAAAATCCTTGAATTAGAATGGGGTTCTTTCAAATTTCAAAAAAAGGTTGGAACCAAGACCAGAGGTTTTATTGAAAAATAAGAACTAGCCAACACCAATGTCATGTGGTTATTAGATTATTTCAATATCCATTGATTCCAGCTATTTGGTTTATCAATATTTGCTGGTGGTGTTAGTTTGTTTTTTTTGTTTTTCATTTTGACATGTCTTATAAGGATATCCAAAAAATTATAAAAATTAATGCTAGATTTCAGTATTAGAATTATCTTGCAACATAATATCCATTAAAATCCAAGCCTTCCAAATAATAGAATACAACAACTTCAATCCAATAATAAATCAAGATAAGATTATAAGGTCACAATTTCATAAATTTTGTTTCATGCTTTAAAAAAAATTCCTCTAAAAGAACATCAAACTAAATCAACTCTATCAAACTAATAGGTGAATCACATCCCACCCTAGGATGATTGGGCCAATTTTTACTAACCAATATTAACTTATCCAATTATTTGATAGCATGTGACATTTTTTCAAAATTTTAAGTATTCAAATAAATGAAAATGTTTTACTAATTTTTATTTAAAGTCTCATGATGCCAAGGATTTGGTGGGCCAAAAATGCAAGAATAGGAAGCAAAGATTCATATTTCCCCCACCATTCCAAAGGCCATTTAAATTCCTTTGCATCTGTTTGATACTTCCTGAACATCTATAAATATTTATTCACCAACTCATTGGTTGGTTCATTAGTCTGAACGAACATCTCAAAAATGTTAAGATTGGAATCTTCGTCAATCTCCATACCTACCATAACTCCAAATTCTACCATAGGGTGTAAAATTTGGTGGCATTTCAAAAACATTGGAAACAAGGATCATTTGTTTTAATTTTTCTGCAATGGAAATTCCATGTTCTTGACCAATAATAGATGAAACCAACCAAAGACTTTTAAATCTTGGGTCTAACATTAGGGATAACATATTATGGGTTTTATTTTTTTCATATTTCATTAAAAATGAAAGAAATTGATCTAAAACCTCATATACTATTTTTTTAATGTAGATGCAAACAATGACAACTCTAAAACAATAACAAAATAATCATCTATCAAATTATCCATACTATATGAAATTCCATATTTTAAAAAAAGTTTTAAGGTCATAGTAATTGTTGCATGCAATGCATTATAAAGCAACCAATGGCCACAATATTGGTTTTACCCACAAGCACTAACAATCGAAAAGAAAACATCAACAATGATTTTAGAGATATGCTAAATTAAAGGTGGAAGAACATGGTTAGTAATCTTCACTATTGTTTGTTGCTTATAACAAAAGACAATTGTTGCCTTGAATTGTAATGTCTCTTATAACAATATGATTTTGCTTGCAAACTTGCATAAAAACATCAAGGATCAATTTTAAAAAATGTAAAAAAAATTAAAAAATAAATATAAAATGTTTAAAAATAACATTGACCTAATTTTCACTAAAGTGTTCTATTTTCTTAGCTTTAAACTACTTCAACGCAAGCCTAGTTCCATTCCTATTAACCTTTGCCAAATTTCTTTGGCCAAATGGTTCATTTTTGTAAATATGTTTGGGCATATTTTACATAAACATATTTGAAACCCCTATAATTTTTTCATCAATGGTAGCATATTGATAGGCTTTGGGAAAACATGCCCAAAACAAGTCCCTTAAAAGCTCTCCCTCTAATCTAAAGCTTCACATTTCACAATAAATTTCAATGTAATTGTCAATGTGTTCAAGGTTGAACCTTCATCATTGACATATGTTATTATTTTATTTTTTAACCCATATATATATTTAAAAGGTCAATCAAGTTTCTTGCCAATGCTTGTTTTGTGATGTCAATAGCTTCAAATAGACCAAGAGTTACGTGCTTTGGCTTCCAATCAGATCCCAAAAAACTTATAACTAAAACAAACACATCATGTGTGCCCTTGGACATCCATAAATCAAGACTAACAATGACACAATAATAATCCTATAAAACAAATTTGTTTAGTTTTATCCATCAGGCAAGTAAAACATTGTGTGAAAAAGACTTTTAAAAAGGAAATTGAACACAAAAACACAAATGTAATACTAGACATTTTAGCCATACATTCTCCACAAATTGTAAATGCAAGTGATTTTTTACTATAAAAAATGCAAGGTGCTGAACAAACAATTTTTTGTTCCACTTTTTTTTTGAAAGGAACTTTTGAAGCAAAAAAAATCAAAAATGGAAGAATTAGAGATTTTTTTTAATTGCATGTTGTTTATCCAAATTTCCTTTCCTTGAATCATTAACTTCCTTTTCAAAAAATCTAAAAATTATTGATTGGTCTCTATCAACATGTTTTCTCAAACATGTTATTCCATTGGTCTTATAATATGATATTAGACCTTTCTTTAATTGTTTTCTTGGATTTAGAGAAAGAATGGGTTTGGAACAACATAATGTAATGCATGATCTAAAGGTTTTCTTCAATTCCTTCAATTTTATTTTTTCAATTTCACTCATGAATATTACTATTTTTTTCATTTTCACTAACCCTTATATTTTTCACACAACTGCTTTGCAAGGTCAATGATGGAGAAAATTCAAGCAAATAAATGTCTTGCAAAAATTACCAAAGATATTACTAATGTTATGCACACCTAAAAATTGTGATGCAAACATTTACGAGCAAAAAAATATTTTTGAAACAAATATGGGATGTGCAATGGATAATGTTATTTTCTTAATAAAATAGTTGTATTACAAACCTTGCACAACAACCACAAAAACAAAATAATCCATTAATAAGGGGAAAAAAAAGGAAGTTGTAACAAAAAAATATTAATTAAAAAAAAGACACACAAAAAAACAATGAGCAAAAACAAAAAACAAAATAGATAGAAGAAAAATAAAATAAAAAGCATATTAGAAATAGAATTTTAAAAGGAAATAAAACACATAGAAAAAGAAGAAGATAGAAAAAAACCAAGAAAATATATTAAAAAAAAGAAGAAATGGAATTTGAAAATGGAATAAAAACTATGAACATGAAAAAAGAGAAAAAGGGGGAAAACATGAAAAATGAATAAAATGAAAAAACATAGAAACATGAAATCAAAACACATTTAAAAAATGGAAATAATAATAATAATAAAAGAAAAAAAATAGAAGAAAAAAAGCAAAAAAAACTTACCTTGGTGTTGCCAAGAAATCTACCTCCCAACTCCTCCCCACTTGTTGAGTCCAGACCTAAGTATTCAAATATGGAGCAATGTCAAGAAGAAGCAAAAACAACATTTCTTCTAAGAAACTTGAAAAACAGAAAGGAAAAATATAAGGAGAAAAGATAACAACATTTCTCCTAAGAAACGTGGGAAATAAAGAAGAAGAGGGAGAAGAGAGAAGACAAAAAAAAAAACCCCCAAAAAATGCAAGAAACAAAATGAGGCCTTTTTGTAAGTCCTTGATTTTAGGGTTGCAGGCATCTACAACCTCCAAAACACTATCTGCCATTTTTTTTCTCTTGAATTGGAGCCAAAACCCTTCAAAACCCTGTTTTCATTTTATTTTTCTCAAACTAATGTCCTAGCTCCTACCCTTTTGTGAATTGTGATATCTAGATCCAAGTAGAAATTTGATATCATGTCCAGATCTCAACAAAGAAATTTAGTCCATTCCAGATATTAGCTGGCCGAATCTCATATTTTTGAGATCTAGGGCTCAAAATATCATGCTAGATCACTTTCTTGATATCCGAAAATGCTTAAAGATGATATCCGGGTCTCATATCCAGATTTTCTGGATATCCACCCAACACTGGTTCACACTGGTTTTGGAGAGGAGTAGAGGGGCCTATGGGACATTGGCAAGCTCACCTGTGAAAGCACCGGCAGAAATCTTCCTTGTAACGTTGGAAGAGTATGGGAAGAAGAGACCTAATTCAAAGGGTCAAAGATTATTTGCCTGGTGGGGTCCTTACATTTGGGAAACAGGGCCCTACAGATACCTAGGCAAGGACGAAAAATTTCCGCAAACGCTGGGTAACAAGCAACCCACATGCAAGGGAAGGGACTTGCAAGGAAGGGGCTTGCAAGGGACTTCTTCACTTTTATTTATTTTTTGGAACACAAGGGCAGACCTGACAGACAAGTCATTCATTGGTAGCCCCAAAGTCAAGCTCAGTGGCAGAGGGCCGGCAGTACCAATAGTTCCCAGGGTCCCAGACAGGGGGCTATACCACTGAGCCATGAGGCCCCTGCAATAATGTAATAGCGAAATAGGTAGATGGCGGGTGCGAGAACTGTGAAGCCTCCCCATATTTCAGTTTATAAGGCCTTGAACTAAGGTCGCAGGCCCCAAGTATTGATGAAAAGCCCCACGCTTGGGTTTCTTAAACTTTCTTAACCCTAAGGACACCTGCCTACCTATATTTGTTTGTGTGGGTAATTTTAGCTTTAGTTTTTAATAACTTTTCTAAACTTTTTCACTTAATCGACACCTATATGGTTTGTGGGTTTCTCTTTAATTTTCTTAGTACTTACCCTAGATTAATAGTTATCCATAAAGTACCTCCAAATGGGGCCACTGCGTGCCAGTTTTGCTGAAACTAGGGACGAAATGGGAAGCCAGGATGAAACAGTTTCAAGTGGGACACTCAAAATGGGGATTAAACAGGGGATTAGAAGGTCAAACTACAGCCCAAAGACAGGGCGACTTCAACTTTTTACGTTAAGAAGGACACCTCTAATTAATTGAATGCGGGGTTCTTTAACTTTCTGACCTTTGGACGTGAGAAATATTTTTGCAGGGTCACATACTGAACATAGCTGGAGATGCTCTTAGGGACACGTATACGGTATGGCATGTGGGTTTCTTGAACTTTCTTTCTACACTAGGCCGGGAGGGAGGCCTGCACACTCACAATGATACATACACACACATATATGGTATATATGTTGAGGTGTTAGAGTGGGATATTATCGCCTCCGGCTGCACCAATCATCGCATGACACCCAATACTGCCAAGTGGAACCTCGAAATTAGCCACCTAGCCCACTTACACCAATCCATGTCCACGCGGGGAAAGCCGCTGTTTCCCTCTCTTCTCTCTCTCGCTCTCCACGCTACTTCTTCCATCACCTCCTCCCGGAGTCAAGTCATTCCGTGCGCTCGCTCGCTCGCTCCCTCCCCCATTTAATCCGTTCCCTTCCTTCCCTTGTTTCTTCATCTTCAAAATCCTCCCTTGCACTCATTTTCTCTTCCCATCAAGCTTTGCTCAATTCGGGATTTTTGCACAAATTCCGGATATTTACTGCAAGTCTCTCGTTTTTTGGGTTTCCGACAGAGGGAGAGAGAGAGAGAGAGAGAGAGAGAGAGAGAGAGAGAGTGTGTGTGTGTGTGTGTGTGTGTTGTTTTCTTTCATCCGGTGCTTTGTAGTTGTCTGTCTTCCTTTGTTTTGCTTTGCCGGGTCTCATTTGTAGACACTCGTCTGTGGAAGCAAAGAGTGTAATCTCAAGGTGCAAGTGAATTTTAATAGGGAAGTTGCGAAAATGAGCAACGATCAGGGAAATAATCAGGGGCCTGTCGTTGACGATGGAGCGCGCTTGAATGTTCCTACGCAGCAGCAAGAATCTCATGAGGATGGCACTGGGATTGTTCCTCCGCCTTCCACCGATCGCTCCACTGACTACGCGTCGAACCCGCAAGTGAACAGACAGGAGGAGGAGCCCCCCGCCGCGTCTTCTTCGTTTGGAGCGCCGCCGATGGGAGATCCCGCGGAACCCAGTTCTCATCCCGATAATCGGACTGCAGCTGAGCAGACAACGGGGGCTGCTGCTCCCGAGAAGGGGCCGCTTTCTGGTGCCCAAGGCGGCGGACTGAGACGACAGCAGAGTGGAGTTGATGGAACACAAACCGATAGAGGCTTCGGCGGCCAATCCAATAACGGTGCTGCGGCCCCAGCAGGAGCCAATGACTATCGGCAGACTCCGACGCAGCCAGGAACGGCCGGGACGACTGCAGGGGTAGGGCAGCAACCTGGCAGTCCGTATGTTCAAACCGCTGAGGTGCCTCCCAGTGGCAAAGGTAAAGTCTGTATCTTACTGCTTTTTGTTTGTTGCGATGTTGGAAAATTTTGTCTGGTTTTCTATTTGAGAGGGTCAATAAAAAAATCCTATAGTACTGAAAGGATGATTGGGAGAGATAGTAGCAGTCATCATCATCATCAGGAAGTTAGCTCTGACTTGGTGCTTTGTTTGTTGCAATGATCCATGAGAACAGGTCCTATGAATCTAATTCTGGAGAATCTGAACAAGTGGGCAGGCAAGGCAGAGGGTCTTGCTGGAAATGTTTGGGGCCACTGTAAGTATACCCGATTTTTTTTTTCTTTTTTTTCTTTTCCTCACATCTTTTTGGGGTTTGGGGTTTTGTGTGATCTAAAATCTGTTGCAAAATTTCTTTGGGTGCTCCTTATTCCCAGCACTTTGTTCATGCATGCAGCCATCAAGTGAGTTTGCATTGAGGAGTGGTGGCTCTGATGTTTATTGACTGGAATGTATGTATGTATGTATGTATGTATGTATGGTGGTGGTGGTGCAGTGACAGCAGGGCCTTCAGTTAGAGAGACAGCCTGGGGACGGATGACCCATGGTACCCGACTTTTGACAGAGGGAGGATTTGAAGGAGTATACAAGCAGACATTTGGAGTGACAAATAATGAGCAGCTGCGAAAGACTTATGCATGCTACCTGTCCACCTCAACTGGTCCTGTTGCTGGCACACTTTACATTTCCAACCTTAAATTCGCATTTTGCAGTGATAGGCCACTCTCATATGCACCTGCCCCTGGTGAACAGGCATGGAGTTACTACAAGGTAATTATCAACTCTGAGACCTTTTTGTTATGCATCATCTCTCATATGATCTCAAATAATTTCTCGCAATTTGTGTACTTTATGGACATCATGTATGACCTTACTGTGTCTGTGCCCACAATGAAAGTTGGTGATGTCTGGTCTTGTTGAAGCTAAGTTTTAATATAGCATAGTGGTGGTATATGTGTGTTTTGGCATGCAGGTTGTGATACCTTTGGAGAAAGTGAAAGAGGTCGTGCCTTCAGTGAATGAGAACAAGCCAAATGAAAAATACATCCAAGTGTTGACCAATGACGGTCATGACTTTTGGTTTATGGGATTTGTGAACTATGACAAGGGTGTGACGAATATGCAGGATGCTCTCCAGAACATTGGTGTTGTTGATCCTCATGGTGGCTTGAGGTCTCCATTCGGTGGCAACAGGAATAGGGATGCACCTGCACAAAACACAGGTCAACAACCTGCCAGTGCTACCACCCAGGACTATGCCACTTCTGGCCAAGGAAATACAGTACCAAGCTCTCAAGCTGCAGGAAACAGAAGTCAACAACCTGCTGGTGCTACCACCCAGGACTATGTCACTTCTGGCCAAGGAAACCCAGTACCAAGCTTGTAAGCTGCAGGAAACAGAGGTCAACAACCTGCTGGTGCTACCACCCAGGACTATGTCACTTCTGGCCAAGGAAACCCAGTACCAAGCTCGTAAGCTGCAGGAAACATGCACCAACAACGTGCCAGCTATACCCAATCTACATACACCAACTGAAACTGCATGCCATAACAGTTACTGAAGTCTGCTGAAATAAGTGTAGCTGTTTGATTTGATCTGAAATTCTAGAGGACTGTAATGAATATTAGCTGCCATGGCAAGATGGTACTTTGCCCACATGATTTGGAACTTTTTTGCCCTCAGTAGTTTTGAGGGAGGGTAATATCTGCTCCAGCATCAATGTAGACTTGAGGCTTTGATTTTGTGGTTGCTTGCATAATATATCTAGATATTTTGCTGTTCACTGAAATAATATTTGGAATCATGTATTCTCAATGTTGTCCTACACTTTAGCCTTTGTACAAGCAAACATAGAACTTTTGCAGGACCTATTTCTAGGTATGAAATATGTTTTTGTCTAGTGGCTGTTTTGCATTATTCCCTCTTTAATTTATTACAAGTTTGGACCTTGTGTAAAAGGATGATTGGGGAATAAAAACTGAGATTCACTAATGAAGTCTCTGAATTTTCATCCTGAATTTGAAGTTTGAGTGAAATTGAAGTTTTGAAACAAATGGTTACAACAGAAACATGGGCTTACAATAGCATAAGAGCTGGACGAAGAGTGGCATATCACATTATCTATAACAGAATGTAGCAGTCCAAAAGAGGGAAACTGAATGTATTGGTGCGAAAGTGCCAAAGAGGAGGTTATGTGAAGAACCCTTTAAATTGAAAGATAAAAGAGGGTCCATGTGAACAACCTTTTAAATTGAAAGATAAAAGAGGGAAGACAAGTAGCCCAACTTCTTCTGAGTCACATTGCCACTCTCCAATAGCCTTTCAAGAGTCAGACATACAACATTGTAGGGAAAGCTCTGAAGGTTGTAAAAAGATTGAAACTTCATACCAACTACAAGTGGCAGATGTTTTATCAATCAGTTGCAAAATTTTGTCTTCATGGAGCTCAAAAGTACTAAAAGTATGCTCATCTTGGATAGATCCCAACACCATGGCCATTGGTAATTGCCATTTCACAATTTTGTTGTACTTTTTACAGCTAGTTCGCATTGATCATGTGTCACATTCTAGTCATTGGATTAATCTCAAAAGGCTTATGCATCATGGCACTCACATTAGTCTCCATTGTTAATTTGAACAAGCTGGCTTGCATGTCAAGTGTCCCAGAGAGTCTACACGAATGTACTTGGATAGCATGTAGGTACTTAGGCCTAGTAGGCTACCTACATATTACTAGCTTAATTTTTAATTTATTATTGATTATATAATATTAATGAATGATAATGGATTATTTACTGTTAATATTAATGACTGATTATTGATTGTTGATTACTTATTATTAGTATTTTATCATTTTTAATTATTTACTGATTGATTATTATTGGTTATTTATTATTAACTAAATTATTAGTTCAAATAAATAAATAAATCATTAATTATAAATATTAATTATTTAATTTAATTTAATCAATAATCTTAAATATCAAGTATTAACAAGTAATTATTAAATATCAACGAATTAATATACTAAACTTAGGTACCTACACATGGTTAAAAGTAACATGTAGATAGTATATTAAATCTTATAAGTACTTATTGGGTGTAATATGCCTAACTTAGCTTAGTTGTGAACTTGGGTTAAATATATACCCTTGGCCAAACAAACTTATAAGTTAAGTACTCAAAGAAGTATGGTTGATTTGACTCCCTTGGTCAGAGTGATTTATTTTAATCTTTTTTTTATTAAATTATGGTTTGTCATGTGATCAAAAAAATATTTTTAGTCAATTGCTTCAATCAAAAGTAATTCATGTTTTTCATGCCTTAAACATTTAATCAAAATGGTCATCCCCTTAATCAATGTGAACATTTAAAACAAGTTGAACCTTCTAAAAGACCACGTTTTCTTGTAGTGCATCAACCTTGAAAGGGAGCCAATTTCATGAGTTTTTTTGGTTCATTGATTCTACATATAAAAAAAAGCTTGTGGAATGATATCATTTTCATATGGTTTCACATTTTGAAAAATGTTTACCAAGTGTTACTACTATGAATTACAAGTTCATTTTATGGAAACCTCATGGAAACATTTCCTAATTTAATTGTTGTTGTTGGTTTGAACTTGCCATAAGGTGTTCATTTTTTGGGAACTTCATGGAACATTTCCTATTTTAACTATTGATATTGCTTTGAACTTTGTCATGAGCAATTTAGATGGTTAATGATTATTTAATTGTTCAAGGATGGAGTGACCCCAATGAGGATCATGAAATACATGTTACAAGGTGTTTGAACATGATAAAGTGAACAAAAAAAGGTATAGCATTTAGAATTTAGAATCCTTAAATCAAAACAAACATTTCATTAATACAGTTGAAGCCTTAAATGGACTCATTGCACAACGCATTAGTACAATTAAAGCCCCAAATATATTTAAATTAATGACAAAATGATTATGAACACAACCACAAGATTGCAAACACTCATCAATATTGATGACATGCACATAATTCACATTACTTTCAACATTGCGAATGAGAATTGATCTTCATTAGTTTCCTCAACATCTTGATTTTCCTACACATTGGATTAATTATTTGTAGCATGAGTAGTTTCATCATCTTGTTGTTTTCTTTGCAATATGTACACATTGTCGCCTTGTGCATGAATGTGAATGAGAGCACTTATAATTCTCTCTTTGTGAGAGGCCTCTATGGCATCATGAAATTCCTCATTGAATTTTTTTGGGAGGTAATATTTTTCACAATCTTCTAAGTTCAGAGCCTAATATAATGTGTTGTGCCTCATACCTTTACAAGAATTGTTGATTTTCTTCTATTCTCTATTGACATAATTCCATTTATATTTGCACATTTTTCTATTTCTAGGGTTTTTGAATGTGTCATGTTTTGAAGTTGTCCAAATATCTTGTTCCATCTCTACACAATAGGTACTATGTTCACCTTCATATCAACAATTTTTTTATGTGCAACATGTTCATTGTGCTTGCATGCTATTAGTGCAAGAATTTCATCGTGATGCCAATTTGTTTGACTTTGCCATGAAGGGCCCCCTTTTTTGTCTTCCATTGCCTTTTCTTTGTCATGTAATGAAACCTTTAGCACCACTATTAGTACTTTTGCATTTTCTATTTTCATCCAACTATTTGAATATTTTATAGTGGCCATGGTGCCTACAAATTAGGCTAACAACAAAGAAGCTATGGCAAGTAGCCAATAGTGGATTCTATCAAAAAGCAAGCTACTCTACTCATGGGCAAAAACAAATAAGGATTGCAAATTTGCATATAGATGTTATTTTGGATTTGAAAGTGGTAGGCTATGGACAAAATTAAAAGCCAAAATTTAAGAATTCAAAAAATATTGACAACTCACTATGTTGTTATCACCAAAAATAGTCAATAATAACCACCAACAGTTAGGCACAATGATAATGATGCCACATTGGAAATATCAATCGATATTTGGATCAAGTTTAAACATTCATATATTATATACAATTTATTGCCCATTGGTTGTCTCATTGTTTTCCTCATTTTGATTTGATTGTGTTCTTTATATTTATAATGAAGTTTCGTTTTATTGATTTTTTTAATAGGATGTAAATTTGCAAGAAATTCAAGCAATTTTTTGAAGGCAATCTTGATGTAAATAATGAATTAACATCATCTATGATGGAAAGATGCAAAAATGGATGGAATAAAGGCAATGCTAATTAGAACATGTGCAATAAATGAAACTATCAGTTCACATGAAGTTGTTAATACAAATAAATAGGTGCAATCAAATGTTGTCATAACATAGGAGCACCAACGAGCAAATGCTCATACAATGGAGAGCAAGACCAAGAACAACAAGCACTTGTAGTTTTCAATATCCTAATAGGTCAACATTCGTTTTTTACTTAACTTAATTCATTGTCATGTTCACTTTCTCACATTGAAAGAGTGTTGGGGGAGGGGGGGTTTCTTTGGCCAATTTGTTTTTGGCAATACCCTGGTGGCCAAACATTTAATCTTATTAATAATCATTGGTTGGTATGCAATACCCTAATGCATATGTAAAAACCTTATTGATTTTTTCCCTTGTTCTTTTTTGTTTTGTTAGTTTAGGAACAAATGTGTTGCATGGGGTTGCCAAGGAGGACATGACTTGGGAGAAATATGGGCATAGGTTTATTTACAAATTTGAAGTTTGTAATTAATGCATCTAGTTCAGCAAAATGTTTTCATGTAAAGCATTTGCATTGAAAACACAATCTTTCCACATAACTAAAGAAGTTTAGGCGCCCATTTATTCAATGAAATAGGTTGCATCATCAAATTCATTCATTGATGAATACACAAGTCTTAAACAATCTTCTTTTTAAACTTCAACAAGCAAAATGAAATTGGGTGAAAACGTGGTAAAAGAACCAAGGGTGGCAAGGTAAAAGTCTTTTTCCAAGGATTTGACATGACATGTGTCATTTCTATATGTTGGTTTATAACTTAAAAATTTGTATTTTGGATACCCAATAAAACACTTCATGTTAAATATAAATACATTTTGACTACAATTTGATTTTATATTATATATATTATGCATTCATGCTCTCTTTTACATGAATATAAACAACTTTTGTTAAGGCCACATTTTCAAAATCCATAATTTTCAAGGTTAGAAGCATGTTTGGACCAAATATGCTCAAATTGGTTATAAAAACGATTTTCATCAATTCAAGTCCTTTTGACGTTCTAATCATCAATGTTAAAATCCTCTCCAATTTTTAAGAATAATTTTATATTTAAAAAAAGATTGTGCACTTTTGAGGTTTGAATGTTTTGACATGCAAAAATATATTTGATTTGTGTCAAGCTTTGAGCATGTAAACTTTGCAATTAATGGAAAATATTCCAAAAACTTTTATGACAATCCAAACTTTTATGTTTCCCTTGTGATTTTTCGAATATATAAAAATGCAGTTTTAAGGAATGTCCATTCATTTTGGTGGCTCTTTTGATTGTGTTTTTACCCAATTGCTTGAACAAAGACCCATATTACACATGAATGGGATCACTTATGGAATGATGCACTACAAATAAAATCAACAAAAAAACCATATCAATAAATAATCACCTTTTCCAAGTTGCTTGTTTTATTAGGCATTTCGACACAAGGTGGGGGAGTCCATCCCCCACCATGTAATGAATTATTTAAAAAGGGATGAAGATCTTGCTAGTTTAATTCAAATTAGCAAGGTCTCCTATGCGAAAGGCTTTAAAAATCTACTTGGAATAGTCGAAATTGGATGAAATTTTCATCCAAAAAAGAACACAAAAAGGAAATCGCTCTATTATTATGAATCAAAGATGATTCAATGGTTGGTAAATTCCATTACATTCAATTTTCATTGTGCTTCAAACATGTGTTTTCCAAAAAATACTCATTGGTTTGTTTGTATGTCCTCTTTAGGATTTGAGGTACAATTAAGGAGGCCTTCATAGTTAATGTAGTGAAAACAATTTTGGCAAATTGACAATTATACACTCAACAATATGCTCAATTTACACAGAATCGGAGTGCAATTGAATTATCATCGATATCTATTAATGATAGTTTTAATGAAAGTTCTAGTGAGAGTGAAGGTGAGAACGGTTAGAATATGGTCATAGATCATTTTTTGGGTTTTAATTTGACATTCCATTTTGGATTAATACATATTTTGTACCATGTGTATGGCATTCATGAATTTTCCATGCCACATTTTGTAGATTAATTTAGCCTCCATGGATATAGCCCATAATTGGCATTGGAAATGAACGTATGCAAAGAATTTTATTTGTAAAAAAATTGAATGTTATTTCCACAAATTTTTGTTATTAGGATCCATGAGTATTGTATGTGCATGTTGCATTGAACAAAAAAAATGATTAGATGTATTGTTAATACATGAGGGTATTATAGTTATAATCCAAAAGTTTGTGCAAGTTCCATTAAAGTTTAAAGCCATGCTTTTGTGCAATACCCTCATTGTAAAAACAATCACCTATTTCATAGTTAGAACTTTGAGATAATTTATATATGCATGATGAAGGTATTACAATACCTTTAGGATAAGAAAAAACATATTCCATCAACCCTATCCTTAAACCTGACACACCCATGAGGGTATTACATAGGCTCCGATTTTTTTTAGTCCATGCAATACCTTAAACCCTAACCTAAACCTAAACCTATTACATTAATGACGGTATTGCATAAGCTTTTATTTATTCTTCATCCATACAATATCCTAACCCCTAAAACTAACCCTAATACACCCATGATGATATTGCATACCCCCAATAGGAATAGGGGAGACCAAATGCGGGTACTACGATTGGATTGGATTTTTTTACCTTGGTATTAAGTGAAGCCATAATTAAAATATTGGTTAAAACCCATATTAGGGTATTGCATATAGGGTCAACATAAGTTATTTTCAATATGTCTTCAGGGTATTGCATTATTGAATTAGATAAAATGAAATAATTTAAATTGGGCTTAAGAATATTGCAAAACAACAAAATGATTCAAAGGATTTGAATTACCTTGATGAGGGTAATGCACACCTTAATATGGTTGGATGATATTTGTATTATGTCCTTAGGGTATTGCATTGTTATATTAAATGATATTAAATAAATTACATTGGGTATGAGGGTATTGCATATCAACAAAAAAATCTAGTGCATGCATTTGCATTGCCTTGATGAGAGTGTAATGCATGTGTGAGTTGGGTTGAATATGATATTGTCAATGTGTCCATAGGGTATTGCACGGATGAAGTAGATGAGATAAAATAATTACAACTAAGCCTAAAGATATTGCAAAACAATAAGTTATTTTCAATACCTTCCCATGGTATGAATGGGGATATTGCATAAGATCAAAATAATCCAGTAAATTTGCATTACTTTTATGAAGGTAATGCATGTGTGAATTGGGGGGGATAAATTATTTCCAATACTTTTTGGGGGTATTGCATTTTTTAATCAAATGAGGTGAAATATATTATTTTAAGCATCGTGAGGACATCACATAATCTAGTGTATTTGTATTACCTTGATGAGGGTAATGCATATGTGAATTGGGTTGGGTATTATATTGTCAATGTGTCCATAAGATATTGCACAGATGAAGTAGATGCCATGAAATAGTTACAACTAGGCGTAAAGGTATAGTAAAACAATAAAATGGTCCAATGCATTTACATTATCTAATGAAGGTAATGCATATGGAAATTAAGTTGGATATATTATTTCCAATGTGTCCTTGGGTTATTGCATTGTTCAATTAAATTAACTGAAAGTAGTTTAATAGGTTTGAGGATATTACATTACATCAAAAATTTGTTGTGTCCATGCATTAGTTTGATGAAGATATTGCAAAAAGAAATCAGGTACAATATGATATTTTCCCTTTGCCTTGAGGCTATTGTATTTTTGTAAAATCATCTAGTGGGTGTGCATTATTCTTATGAAGGCAATGTGATGATTAGTTAAATGATATATATTTTTTGCGAGTTGTGTTAAGGGTATTGCATAGGTTTGAACCTCTATTAGTTGTGAAGAAGTTCAATGATATTGCAAAAATAGGTGCATTAGTGGATTGATGTGGCTTGAGGCTTGAATAAAGATATCAAGTTCACTTGCAATACAGTCATATGAGTGTTGTCAAATAATTGAATTGTTGAGTTCTATGGGGGTACAAAGAAGAAATCCTAATTTCAAATAATGAAAAAACAATCCACATAAGGGAACATTTGTAATGATCTCTTGGATGGACCCTCTGGTTGTGTGGAGGGCTTTTCCCTCCCATTGTACAACAAAGGGGCCCGCCAATCGCTTTTGCCCCTACCGAAGGATCCATAGAAGGGAACGTTCTTGATTACCCTAAATTCCAAGGAATGAGAACGATCCGTGGAAGGCACCATTCCTGGAAACCCTAATTCGGGTCCACCGGTGGCAACCGAGAGAGATCGAGCTTCGAACCCTAATTTGATTGAATCCATTCTCTCTCCTCCTCCTCAGGTTTTGATTTGGGTGATACAATTTACGAGCAGATTTCGAGCAAATTTTTGTTGTCGTCTGAGCTCATTTCTCAGCCTAGTTCAAACGAATTGTGAGAGAATCCAATTCTGTAGCATTTCAGGCCACAAGACGAGTTTGGAGCTGCAAAGATTGAGCATCTTAAAGATCCTCTAGTGTGCCAGAGAGAGAGCCAGCAATTTTGTTTTATTTTCTGTTTCTGGGAACAAATTTTCTCTTTTCGAGAAGAAGAATTATCAGTTTTAAGTTAGACAAGTGAACTGAATTTCTTGATGGGTTGCAATCTTTTTCACACGTGTTGAATTCCTCCTGACAAAGGTTTTTCAGCAAAATCAAGCATAGAGAGTTGCAAAATCAAGCAGAGAATTCGTTGCTTAGTGGAGATTGAAGAAAGAAAACAAGGGGGCACTTAGTAAGAACGTGGCCATAGCAGTAGACAGAGAAAGGGAACAGAGTGTGACCCATGGCGGTGATCTCTCAAGAGCAACAAGAAGAAGCAGAAGCAGGCAATCGTGTGGAGGAGAAAGGAGCAGGCCAAGCAATTGCAGAGGAGCCTCAAGAGAAGCAGAAGGGAAAGAGTGATCCATGGCGGTTGGAGCCACAACCCATTAGAGAAACTGAAGTGGGTAATGCCGTCAAGTTTCTCTCCAATCCTAAAGTTAGGTCATCGCCGATTGTGCACAGACGCTCCTTCCTTGAAAGGAAAGGTCTCACTAGAGAAGAAATTGATGAAGCTTTCAGGCGTGTTCCGGTATGGTGTTCTCCGCTTCTTCTTTTTCTTTGGAATTTTTGATCTCCCACTTAGTCTGAGATTCATTCATACCTAGTTCTGATTTTTATTTCCAAATAGATACCTACTTCAAATCTCTATCTGCAAACTTTGGAGCCCTCTTTTGCTACTGTCTTCTTGTCTGAGAAGAAGAAGTGGGGATGGGGATGGGATTCTTCTTGCCAGGATCCACCATCATCTGATCATGCTGGAACCACTCTGCCATCAAGTGGTAAGGAAGTTCTTCTTGAGAGAAAGGACATTGGTATAGTCACAAAATTCTTAAAAGGGATGTGGGAATACTGGCTTGCATGTTTTGCAGACAACTACTGCTTATTGTTTTTGTATGTATTTGGGAGGAAGCTTTGTTCGAACTCATGGTTGTGTAGGAGAAGCTTTAAGTTTTGGGGTTGTTTTGATGATGCAAAGTTCTTTTGACCAGGTATCCAAGCCCAGGCATCAACCCCACAAGCAGTTGTGCCTCTCCAGCAGCAGCAGCAGCAAGCAGCAGGAGTTGTTGGGAAGTCTGTGCAAGCAGTGGGTCCAAAGGGGGCAACCAGCTGGGGACAAAGGCTCCTGGCAGTTGGATTTTTGGCAGCAGCAGGTGCTTGCACCGGTGTTGTCACAAAGGTAGATCATCTTTTTCTTCCCTCTGCTGCTCTCCCAGTTGCAATTTCTGACTAGCATTTGAAATAGCTTCATCTAAGAAGGCAGAAGTCTTAAATGGCTTAGGGCATTTGGGTCAAGGATCAAAGCACCTTATGTTCAATTATGATTGCAATTGTTTTTATGTTACAAGGCACACTCTTGTTGCTGTATGAATCAATTAGCATTGTCTGCAAGTGCATCAGCCATTTGTTCCACATATATCACCATCTGTCTGCTCTATATCGAGGAGTTCCAATGAGCAGCACATTGAACAATAGAATGTTGCATCTGTACATTGGATCCTGACATTACAGAAAGGATTGACTATGTGTTCAGGCATACTTGATACCAAAATTCAAGGAATGGGTGCGGAGCATTGTGTCAGACCAAGGCAACATTGACACTAAGCCCTCAATAAGCACCAAAGAGCCTCAAGCTAGTGAGGCTGCAACAGCTGCTGCTACAGCGGCTGCAGCTGCAGCATCTGAAGTCGCAGCAGCAATTCGGGACTTAGCTCATGCCAGGGCCAAAGGTCTCCTCTAATTCTTTGTTTGTCAGAACTACATATGAAGAAGAAATGTTGGATTCTGCACATCAAAGGATGCTCCAGTCAATAGGCATCTGCGAGCACTCTCATGGTGCTTATAGTTTGGTTCATGTCAAAGGAATCAGGCACTGAGCTCAAAAGAGGTATTTGTAGCAGACAATCTTTCTTGTTGCCTCATATGTAAAAAATGGAATGTTACTGACCTGGAGATTATGGCGGTTGGTGGGCAGAAGGACAGCAGTTGAGCAGTATCATAAAAGCACTGGAGACACAGACACAGGAGCTGAAATCTGCCCTGGCTGGCATGAAGGATGTTGTGCATGGCTCTGACACAATAAGCCATCTTCGAAGTGACTCTCCTTCCTGAGTTTCTCTTGCTTCCTTCTCTTACCTCCTTCCTTTTTGTGATGAAAGGACCACTTTCAATTTCCATTTTTATCTGACAAGTAAGCAAAAGCTACAGGTTTTTAACTCAAAGATATATGTAGTGAGTACATGATTTGCATTTATTGCAGGTCATAGGACAGATGTGTGGCGCACACCAGAGATGCCCCGTCCCACAGGTACCAAACTTTCCCCTTTTGAATTCCAGCAATGTGAGCATTGAATCTTGTTTGAAATTTTCTGATAACGTTTTGCTCTCAAATCTGTTGAGTGATGAACATGGTGAATGAACTAGGTCAACATAAAATAGGTGTACTTTTTCCAAAGAAAAAGCCAGCTTCTGTTGCAAAGCTAGGCAGGCAGGGGGGTTGATTGGTCTATGAAATCCCTTATTTAAGCTACTTTTTAAGGCTCCCCAAGGCTACTGGTTACAAGTGAGAGCAAATGTACTTGATTTGTTGTCTACTGTGTATGTAGTAGGGTGCTATTGCCAAGTAGGTTGATATTATATTGATGGAATACACTGCTCATGGGTCGCAGGGATGCTGACTGATCGAACATTTGCAGCAGTGGTGAATTCTTCACCTGCACCACCTGAACAAATAGATGTCCAGAAAGAGGAATGAGCTAGTTGCCAGCACTGTCTGTAGCACACTCTTAAAGCTTGGAGTTATCACCTTTTAAAAGTTCATGGAGTCAATGTGGCGGTGCCAGTCATTGTCTGTTTATCAGGATTGGTTATAAAATTTCCTGCATTACCAATGGCTATGTCTGCATCTTGGGCATGTTTCTTCATCTCTAAGTGGGCATTGAAGAGAGCTTGGTGGATTTCAGTAATGAGGATTGTTGAAAAAGGTCTCTTCTGTAGTGTTTGAAGTCTGACAACATATGTGATAATTCAGGTGGAAACTTCATGCCTTGAGATTGAAGAGGGCCTGTTACACATGTGGGGTAGAGGAGGTCTGTTATTCTTGTGGAGTAGTAATTAAAGATTGTTGAATAATGATCTAAAAAAAGTGGGATTTGTTCCTTTCGAATTTCAAATATTTTATAAGTAATAGTTTATGCATATGTTAATTCAACCACATATTAATGAAATTTCACACCACCATGTCAACACTTCAACATGGTTGTCAATTTGTACTATATCCTCAGATGATGAAAAATATTATAATTTATACAAAGTGCGGTTGGCTTATTTATATTGGTTACTGATAACATAACCAACAAATCTAATAAGGTTTTAAGAGCATCTCCAGCTGGGCCTGGTTTGGGACCCAACAAAAATACCTCAGATCCAAGTTTAGTTATTTACTTTTTCGCAACCAAATGGCCGCAGTGAACCAGCACCCACCAGTGCACCATCCACTGGATGCTTGTTATTACTTAGTTGTGGATGAACCTTAATTGAGTTAATATTTGGTTTCACCTCGGTAACCAATTTTGCAGGAAATGGGTCTCATATACAGGTAGATAAGTAGAAAATAGGCAACTTCTAGGTAAGTAAATGGTTTGTACCAGTGTTGTACGTGTAAGTGTCAATTGTTGTATATTTATAGCATGTAAATATGGTGTAAGTGTAAATCATTTATGCTTACATGTCTAAACTTTTCACACTTCCACTGTTGATGTGTATATAATTTCTTTTACACTTACACCAAGTCATTGTAAATATTTATCAAATACATTTACATGGCCCTCTGTAAATGTTTTAGGGTGTGTAAGTATAAGTGTATATATTAAGGTTATTCATAAGGTCACCTTGTCTTCAGGCATCCTTTCACCTTCAAACACCATGAAGTGAGGAAATTTTATTAAATCTGAGTATGAAATGCTGAATCTCATCATTTAGTGCATAAGGTTCTAAAGTAATTATAATAGTAGGTAAAAGCTATGAAAATATATGTAGCAGTAGTAGAGGCGCTCAGGAAAAATGAAAGACAATGTGAAACTCAGTTTATCACAAAAATTGATGGTTTTCTGAGTCCCCCCTTCCCCCCTTGAATGTTAATGTTTTTGTTGCAGGATTTTTTTGAATCACACTCTGTTTATTACAAAGTCAATGTTCTGATGCTATATATTTTAATTTTACATATAACTCTATTATATTTTTTATTATACACCTTTAATGAACATATCTACTTGCAAATCTATATTAATTAATTGTGAGTGCATGTTTTGATGGGGAATTATTTCAATTCAAGTTGATAAATGCTACACATGCCCTCTTGGTATAACTAGTGGCTCTTGACTTAAACTAGGCCATGGTCATAGGGCCAAA
>Ga0116229_10004967_pt1 | contig 21776 bp, 15 predicted proteins | sample S1TSphgellanicum_3_FD_87313 | JGI IMG/M metagenome (GOLD analysis project Ga0116229, IMG submission 87313) | Host-associated microbial communities from peat moss isolated from Minnesota, USA - S1T2_Fc - Sphagnum magellanicum MG | ecosystem: Host-associated > Plants > Peat moss > Unclassified...
ACGCCCGATTCCTTCACGCCCAGGCTCTCGAGATATTCCTTCTGCTCGTCCTCGCTTAGGTCGACCAAGTCGGACTCTATCTGCGCGGAAATCACCACCGCCTCGGTCGCGAGATGAGTCTTCACGTAGGCGCGCACGGCCTGCACGTGCTTGTTGCCGTCGGGATTCGCCAGTTCGCCCTCGGCCACGTTGCAGGCGAAGAGCGTCGGTTTGCTCGTGAGCAGGAAGAAGCCCTTCAGCAACGCTTTTTCGTCCGCGTTCATGTCGAACGTCAGCGCCGGTTTGCCGGTATCGAGATGCGGCTTCAGCTTGGCGATCAGCTCGTTCTCGGCCTTGGCCTGCTTGTCGCCGCCGCGCGCCGCCTTGGTGTTTTTGTCCTCGCGCTTTTGCACGGTTTCAAGATCGGCCAGCACGAGCTCGGTTGTGATGACCTCGATGTCGCGCACCGGATCGACCGTGCCGGAGACGTGATGGATGTCGTCGTCCTCAAAACAGCGCACAACCTGGATGACCGCATCGACTTCGCGGATATGGGTCAGGAATTTGTTGCCGAGGCCTTCACCCGTGCTTGCGCCCTTGACCAGGCCCGCGATGTCGACGAACTCGAATACGGCGGGGATGATCTTCTGCGATTTGGAGATGCCCGAAAGAACGGCGAGGCGCTCATCCGGCACGGTGACGATGCCGTTGTTCGGCTCGATGGTGCAAAAGGGGTAGTTCGCCGCCTGCGCCTTGCGGGTGCGGGTAACGGCGTTGAAAAGTGTGCTTTTCCCGACGTTGGGGAGTCCGACGATTCCGGCGCGTAACATAATTTTATTTCTTAAAGGCTGTCATCCTGAGCAAACCGAGCTTGTCTCGGCGCTGTCGAAGGATCTCTGACTATTATTCCTTCAAACGTGAACTGAAGACGATAGCCGTTGCGATTGGCGATGGCAAGGCGCGTCAGTTCTTTCGCGTCTTCAGACGAAAAATCCATTCAACAACGAACGCCCAAAATAATCCCGTCAGCACCCATAGAGGGAAGAAAAGAAAAAACGCCGCGCCATCGCCACCTATAGCGGCCACAACCCCAACGGGCCAAGCAACTACCAAACAGAGGATTCTGAGAACAATTTCAAAAGGAGTATAGGGTGGATAGGGTTGGAGATCGGGGTCAGGAAATGAAAACACCCATATAACTAAGACAACTAACAAGGTCATTGCGAAGACAGTGGATGCGAAGAATCGATCAGGCTGAATATTATGTGCCGTCATGCTACGCGATAATCTATCTAACAGCTGCTCCATAATAGATTTTGTGAACGACGGGAGTACCTTTACCCCGTCTTGGCCTTGCCAGGTCCCGATTCTGCAGCGTCGTACATTAAGAAGATTTGCTCGGCAGCAAGTATCATCGTCCTTTCCCTTTTGAACAACTCAGACCGCTTGCGTTCTGATAAATTGTTGCAATTCGCGCGAGCTTTCTTGGCCACGCGGAAACCCCTTGTGTGTACTGGGTATTCGGCAAGTTTGCGTTGTGCCTTGGGCATAACGCTAAGCTCGCATTGCAAAATATTCCGGTCAAGAGCGCCGACAAAGACAGAAATACTTAGAGGTCGTTGACTCGGTTCGCTCCCGCGAACCCTCGCCCTGCGGGATCGCCTACGGCGATTCGATCTTGAGCGTTCCCGACGCTCAAGATTCGACTGCGCGGCGACAAGCGCCGCTTGCTCAGGATGACAATCTTTAAAGAGTCGCTGACGCGACCTCACTCAATCCGATTCGCCGGAGCCGGGATGAACTTTCACCAGCGATATGCCGAAACCCTGTTCTTCGAGGGGAATTTTCAGCCGCTCGTTCATGCCCCATTCGTCAGCCTTGGATTTTAGTTGGGTGCTGCCGATTTCGATCAGCGACAGCTTTTGATTGCCGAGGACTTCCTTGAGCAATTCTTCCGGCCTCGATCGCGATGTCGGGCAGACGAAGGTCCCGAAGAAATCGGGATGGAAATCTTCGTCCGGCACGAAGCCGCTGGGATGAGCGCGGAAGACAATCCACGTGCATTTTTCAGGCATGCGTTGAATCTGAGATGGGAAAATAGACAAGGCCAGTTCTTTTTGCGGAGGAAGGCAGGAATAGTTAGAGATCCTTCGACTGCGCGGCGAGAAGCGCCGCTTGCTCAGGATGACGATCTTTTATTAAGTCGCTGACGCGACCCGCCGCACGGCACACACGTATGACGTCGACGGCTACCACTGAAGACTGCACCGCCGCCCAGCGTGCGGCGGCTACCAACTGAGCAGCGCCAGCTACCTTACCGATGCTCGGGCGAGCGGAAGCTGTTGAGGGTGCGCAGGTCGTGCTGGAAGGGATCGTCAAGGTGGATTTGCTTGCCCTCGCCGATGTAGATGAGGTCCCAGTCGATGACGTAGGAGAGCTTTTTGTGGAGGATGGTGCGCATCGCTTCGCTGCGGAGATTGGCGCGCGTGTTCGGCGGCGGCTGGATGAAGAAGTCGCGCTTGGCGAGGCCGGGCAGCTTCTGCTCCAGCAACGATGTGCCGGGCAGTCCGGCGAGGAGCGACTTCGACGGATCGACGGAATGATATTCGAGGTCGAGGCTTTCGAGCCACGTGTCGCGCCAGGTGATGCCCTCCGACTTCACGAACGCATCGAGCAGATATTGCTTCGTGATCCAGTCGAGCTTGCCGATCAGCGCCTGCGGATCGTGCTTCAGTTTGCCGAGCGCGAATTTCCACGCCTCGACCGTCCACTTGCCGTCGGCATCGAGCTCGATCTTGCCCGACGTGGCCGCGGCGAGAAATTCCTCGAGCAGGTCGAGGGCGGAGCGTTCGGAGCGGTCGGCCATCTCGACTTTCCACGGGCCGTTCGGCTGATGCGAAAGCTTCCGCATGGCGCAGACCGGCTCGTAAAGCGCGATATCGGGCAGGGCATCGGCTTCGAGCAAATCGAGCATCAGCGTGGTCGTACCGACCTTGATCGCGTTGGCGAAGGGGAGCAGATTGGAATCGCCCAGGAGCAAGTGGAGACGGCGAAAGCGGCGGTAATCGGCGAGCGGCTCGTCGCGGGCATTGATGAGCGCGCGGTTGAACTGCACCCATTCGTAAATATCGGTTTGGATGAAATCGGCGCGCTGAGAAATCTGGTACGGCACGAACTCGCCCGCATCCAACTTCCCGTAACGGCGCGGCGCCTGGGTCACGCCGACGCGGCCCGCCCCGACGAGCAGGATGCGCACGGCGAGGAACGTGAGGAGCGTGTCGATGTTGCGCTTGGTCAGCGGCGCATCGCGATTGAGCAGGTAATTCTCGTGGCACCCGAACGTGGCGCTGGTGTAGTGGTCGATGTTGTTCTTGATGAAGGAAACGTCCGGGAGCAAATGCAACTCGTGGAGAGCCTGCTGCAGCAGCACTTCGCCGACCTGGTCGTAGGCGACGACATCAGCCAGCGAGAGGCATTCCGGCGTGCAGTATTCGACGTGGCCCATGTCGAGATAGAGCCGGCCGCCGTTGAAGAGAAAGCCGCCGTTGCCCGCTGGCTCGTCGTAATCGCGATCATGCAAATCGATCAGCCCGAGCTTCTTTTTTTTGAAGATGTAATCGCGGACGCGAGTGGGGACGGCGGGAAGCCCGAAGGATTCGGGAGCCATACAGCCATATTCGGTTTCCAAACCGGCGAGCCGCCTCATGCCTTTACGTTACTGATGATTTGCAGGTAGGCCACCGGAAAAATGCATGGCTGTGATCTGGCACAATCGCCTTTTCACCTCGACCCGCTCGGAGGGGAAACCTCTTGTCATTTAGTTATAAAGACTTAGCGTTTGCGCTTTCCATCACTGCAGAGGAAATCTCCTCTCAAAATTGACCCAAATCATCCACCGGTATGCTTTTCAGTTCCTGGAATTTCATGGTCTATTTTCTGCCGGTGTCGGTGGTGGTCTTTTATCTTATCCCTGCTCCGTTCCGGACCGCGCGTAAGCTTTGGCTCATCGCAGCATCCCTTTTTTTCTACGGGTACTGGAAAATTGAGTACGTGCCGCTTCTGCTGCTTTCCATTGCGTTCAACTACGCCATAGCCGAGGGGATTATCCGCTTCCCGGACAAGTCGCGAATGCTGGTCATCACCGGAGTCACCCTCAACCTGCTTCTGCTCGGCTACTTCAAATACACCAATTTCGCCGTTCACTTTCTCAGCCATTTGGTGCAACGCGACCTCGGCCATTTCAACATCATCCTGCCGCTGGCCATCTCGTTTTTCACGTTCACGCAGATCAGCTACCTCGTGGATGTTTATCGGGACCGCACCGCGCATTACAGGTTTCTGGACTACAGCCTTTTCGTCGTTTTGTTCCCGCACCTGATCGCCGGGCCGATTGTGCGCCATTGGGAAATCATCCCCCAATTTATCGACCGCGAGTTGAAAGCCAGCCGCGAGAACTTTGGCGTGGGCATCACTCTTTTTCTTTTTGGCTTGTTCAAGAAATACATTGCCGATCAGGCGGCGGTTTACGCCGACGATGTCTACGATGGGGCCCGCGATCACCTGGCCCTCTCGTCCTTCGACGCCTGGATGGGAACCGTCGCTTTTGCGCTCCAAATCTATTTCGATTTTTCGGCCTATTCGGACATGGCCATCGGCCTGGCCCGGATGTTCGGCGTTAAATTTCCCTCCAATTTCGATTCACCCTATCGCGCCACGTCGGTCATCGTTTTCTGGGAGCGATGGCACCGGACACTGACGCGCTTTTTGCGGGAATACGTCTACTATAGTCTCGGCGGAAATCGACGGGGACATTTCCGGCAGGTGCTCAACATTCTCGCCACCATGCTGCTGAGCGGGCTGTGGCATGGCGCCGGTTGGACCTACATCATCTGGGGCGGACTGCATGGGATATTTCTCGTGGTCAATCATCAGTGGCGACTTTGGGTCAAGCAGATGAACTGGACGCTGGACCGCTGGTTCCATCGGGCGGCAAGCGTCCTGGTCACCTTTATCGCGGTATCGTTCGCCTGGACATTTTTTCGGGCTACAAATATCACGGTCGCGGGCACGATGCTTTCAAGCATGCTTGGGCTGCATGGGATGAGCCTGCCGGACGAGTTTTTCATCCACGGCGGCTTTCGCGACAAATTTCTGGCGCCTCTCGGCTTTCACTTTATCAATACCGAAGCGCTCCAGATCAAACATTATGAAAATGCGCTTGAGACAATTGCCATCCTGCTTCTGGTCTGCTGGGCGTCACCCAATACCCAGCAATTGCTGAGCAAATACGATCCCATTTTGGAACCCGTCACGCGGCAACCGTGGATTCATCTTAAACTGGGCTTTTGGCTTGGCCTGATCCTTGGCTTCCTCGCCTATCTCATTCTGCGCAATAGCTACGTCAGCGACCCCAATCCGTTCATCTATTTTAATTTCTAACGATGAATGTCCCCTGGCGATATATTCTGGGCCTTGCGGTGGGCTTCGTCCTGGGCATTGCCGTCTTCGTCGGCTTGCTTTACACGCAGTTGGGCGTACCGACCCTCTCGACCCAGTGGCTTTTTGATATCACAAATAAAAAGGCGCTTTATGCGGCGAATTTCCCGGGCCCCCGTCTTTTCATCGTGGCAGGTTCGAGCGCCTTGTTTGGCGTCAACGCTCAACTCATCCAGCAGCAAACGGGGGTTCCGACGATCAACATGGGCACAAGCGCGGGGTATCCGTTGAACTACCGTTTGGACTGTCTCAAAAAAATCGTTCGCCCCGGAGACACTCTTCTCCTCGCCCTCGAATACGAATCTTACGGCGACAAATTGGTTAATTATTCCGATGCCGGAGACGATTATCTCCTGGCCCGCGCCCCGGAATATTTCCTTCAAACATCCTTATTATACAAAATTGAGATGGCCACGCGCATTCCGTTCAAACGTCTCCAGAAAGGTTGGCGAAACCGCGAAACTCCCGAGCGCGAGCGTCCTCCCGGGCTTCCTTACATCCCCTATCTCCCCATCACTCCGGGCATCGACTGCCTGGATGACAATGGCGATGAAGTATTCAACATGGCGGCGACACGGCACCCTCCCGGACCGGAAATGCAAGATTTATGCAGCGCTTTGGCTGATGGTCTGCCCTCGGAAAGGACCGCTGGTTTTGAAACCATTGACTCCTTTTTACAATGGGCCCGCGCCCAACATATCACCGTTTTGGCCACGTTCCCCAACATCATCAAAGAGCCTGCCTACGACGAACCCAATGGACAGAAGGCGATTGAAACCATAACTCATTTCTATGCCTCTCGCGGCGTTCCGGTAATCGGCACGGCCAAGGAAGCCATGCTTCCGCCCGACCAGTTTTTTGACACGGTTTATCACTTGACCCATGAAGCAGCGATCCAAAGAACGGAACGGTTGATTCCTGAGCTTGAGCCTTATCTCCACGCCGCAAAATAGCCGTGGAAAAATGTGATGAGCGGGCTTGACCGCGGACGGTGCAGTTCGCATAACTAACGAATTACCCTAAACGCGATGGTAAAAGTTTTTACTTTAAAAGCGTAATAACTACGCATACCTTATCCCTTATGACTAATCGGTCCTCTTCTACGTTTATCCTTCTTGCCCTCGCGCTTTCTATCTCGGTCGCGCCGGCTCTTGCGCAAGCCCAGGCAACAGCCCCGGCGGATGCCTCTTCCACCAACGCAGCGCCAGCCGTTCCTGCCCCAGCCGCGCCAACCACCGCAGCTACGGCACCGGTCGCTGCACCCGCCGACACGAATGCACCTGCCTCCACCGCACCCGAAGAACGCCCCACCAGCTACACAATTGTGAAGGGCGATTCGCTTTGGAGCATCGCCCACAAGTACGGCACCACGGTGGTGAAGCTGCGGAAGCTCAATAAGTTGAAGAAGGGCGCGCTGCTGCATCCCGGACAAGTGCTGCAAATTCCACCAGCCACTGCTGACACCTCGACCAGCAAATAATTTCCCACCAACAGCACCCAACGACCTACCTTCCAGCGCCTTTGAGTTAAAAAACTTCCGGACAAACTCATGATCAATCGGAAATTATACTCCCCGATTCTTGGCGTCCTTGTCCTTTCGTTGGCCGGTTATTCTCCTGTTTTTTCTCAAACCGAGGCCAGCGTCTCGAACGAAACTTTCTCCGCTCCCTCCGCACCGGTCGCGCCTACGGTAACTCCCACCGGCACGACGACGGTTCCAGCCACCGTTCCCACCGTCAAACACACGACAACTTATACCGTCGTGGCGGGTGATTCGCTGACGAAGATCGCCCAAAAATTCAATACCACGCGCAAGAAACTGCGCGCGCTCAACAATCTTGCTTCCTACAAGGTGAAGCCCGGACAGGTGCTGCTCGTTCCCGCGTGGCACAGCTCGAAAACAGCGACGGCCTCCACCAAGGCGAAGGTCCATCACACCTATCTCGTGGCGCAACCGGTGCAGGATTTTGACGTGCCCGCCTCGACCTTCGCCTCGTGCCCGGTTCCGCTGCCGTCGCCGGACGACGATGCGGACTCACCTGCTCCCGCTTCCGACGAGGCGCAGACGGCCGCTCCGGTTGCGAAGCTGGTCTCGCCCGCCGAAATGGCCGCTGAGCCTGCCACGGAAGACACCGCGCCAGTTGTGCCCAAGCCCCGGGCCACGCCAACAGGACCCGTGCCCAACGGAATGGCTGGCTCGATGAAGTATGCCTCCAAAGTTGAATCGGGCTACCCGGCCAGCTCCTCCGAATCTCAACTGACCCTCAATCCTCCCCCCGCCCCACGGTCGCCGCTTGGTCGCACGCTTGCCCAGTTTTTTGGGTTCGGCGCACAGAACCAGACCCCGGCCACCGATTGGGGCAATCGCTTCCTGCAGGAAGCCCGGCTGCTGGGCGACAAGGGCATCGAGTACGACGAGGAGTGGCGTCCGCCGGGCGAGTCCCGCTCCTGGGAGATGGATTGCTCCAATACCACGCGCTATCTCTACAAGGTTACCGCCGGGATTGAGCTGCCGCGCACCGCTTCGGACCAATATTATTACCTTCATCTCCAGGGCAAGGCCTGGGATGTGCCGCAGAACGCCTATGGCCTCGCGGACACCAATTACCTGCGCCAGAATCTCAAGCCGGGCGACCTGCTTTTCTGGGAGAATACCTACCGGCCTGAACGCCAGCCGCCGATCACCCACGTGATGGTCTACCTCGGCGTCAACGACAAGGGGCAGTGGCTGATGGCCGGGTCGCAGAGCAGCCGCGGCGGCGAGCACAACCGGGCCAACGGCGGTCCCGATGTCTATGTTTTCCGTCCGTCGCAACCGTGCGGCGGCTATACCACGTGGCTCGGGCTGGTTCATCATCGGGGCCGGTTCTGCGCCTTCGGTCGCCCTCTCGAGGCTGACCCGACCAAGCTCTCCGTGGCTGAGAGCAACTAGATTTTCCAGAAGTATCCGGGAATTTGACCTCTCGCTCCCCTTGGGTATCCTCTTTTTATGATTCTAAAGGTCGTTCTTGAAAAAGGCGAAGATGGTTATATCTCTGCGCATTGCCCCTCGTTAAAAAGCTGCTGGTCTCAAGGCAGAACCAAAGAAGAGGCCTTGCGCAATATTCGCGAGGCAATTGACCTCTATTTGGAACCGGCTCCGGAAGAAATTATTCAGGATCAGCATCATGAGGTGGTGGAGTTGACCGTGTGAAGCTGCCGCTGCTCTCGGGCAAGCAGGTTCTCTCTACTTTACAGCGCATGGGATTTGCAGAAATCCATCGGAAGGGTAGCCATGTTAAAATGCAGCATCCGATGGTCGAAGAATTGTTTTTGCTTTTCATACGAGGTGGATCGTTTCACCCTGAAAGGCGCCCTGCGTGATGCAACCGCGGACCTCGACGACTTTATCAAGAACATCAAGTAGGCAGGGACCAACTTCGATACGCCATTAATCCTGTCCAAAAGCGGACAATGGATTATCTTCAAGGAAAACCAATCACGCTATGGGTAAATATCTTCTGGGCTGCGCCGGGCTCTTGATCGTCGGCATCATTCTTCTCGTTATCATCGTGGGCGCCACCTGGGCGGACAGCTACAACCGGCTCGTCAGTCTCAAGCAGGGCGTCGATGCCAAATGGGCCGAGGTCGAGAACCAATACGAACGGCGCGCCGACTTGATCCCCAATCTCGTCAGCACCGTTTCGGGCGCGGCCAACTTCGAGAAATCGACGCTGATTGCGGTAACGGACGCCCGGGCCAGCGTCGGCCAGGTCAAAATCGACCCGAGTCAGGCGCCCACCGATCAGGCTCAGCTCGATAAATATCAGGCAGCCCAAAGCCAGCTCGGCAATGCGCTTTCCCGGCTGCTCGTCGTGTCGGAGAATTATCCCGATCTCAAGGCGAACCAGAACTTTATCGATCTTCAGGCCCAGTTGGAAGGCACCGAGAACCGTATCACGACAGCACGGAATTATTTCAACCAGGCCGCCCAAAGTTACAATACGGCGGTGCAGAGTTTCCCCACCAACTTTATCGCCGGCATGTCGGGATTCACCACGCGTCCCTACTTCCAGGCCAAGGCTGGCAGCGATGTGCCGCCTCCGGTCAATTTCGACTTCAATACCCCGACCAATGCCGCGCCTGCACATTAAAGGGCTCGTTCAGCCATGATTCATCGACGAGCCGCACCGTGGTTTTTAGGGCTGCTCGTTGCGCTGGCCGCCGTTCTCGTCCTGGGCACCAGCCTGTTCGCCCAGACGGAGAATCTGCCGCCCAAGCCGGACCGATACATCACGGACCAGGCCGGCGTGCTCGATGCTTCGACCGTTGCGCGGATCAATGATCAGCTCGAACAGTTCGAGAAGGATACCTCCAATCAGATTGTCGTCGCAATTTATCCGAGCCTCCCCGCGGATGCCAGCGTCGACCAGTACACGATCGATACCTACAACGCGTGGGGAATCGGCCAGCAAGGCAAGGACAACGGCGCGCTGCTGATGATTTTCGTCAACGACCACAAGATGTTCATCTGCACCGGACGAGGACTGGAGGGTGCGCTGCCCGACGCGATTTGCAAAAACATCATCACGCAGCAGATTGCGCCGCAGTTCAAGCAAGACGATTATGCGGGCGGGATTCAGGCCGGTGTGGACTCGATGATCGCGGCGACCAAGGGCGAGTACAAGGGCACCGGCACCACGGTCGCCGAACGCAAAGACGATCAGGGCATCCCGTGGGCCGTCATCATCATCTTCATCATTATTTTTATCCTCAGTCGGTACGGCTCGTCCTACGCCCGGTCCGGACCGATTATCTATACCGGCGGCGGTTGGGGTGGTGGCGGAGGGTTCGGCGGAGGTGGCGGTTTCGGGGGCGGAGGCGGATTTAGCGGCGGCGGCGGAGGTTCCGCCGGTGGTGGCGCGGGAGGTGGCTGGTAACGGCTCTATCCCCATGAAAGTAAAACACTTTTTGAGCAGCGTGGAGCATGCCCGCGTCCACCAGGCGATTCGGTCAGCCGAGGAAGGCACGTCCGGCGACATCGTGCTCTACATCAGCCACCGCCCTGTTGAGGATCCCCTCGCCGCCGCCAATCACGAGTTCAGCAAGCTCCGTTTGGAAGCCGCCAAGGACAAAAACAGCCTCTTGATTTTCCTCTCGCCCAAGTCGCAGAAATTCGCCGTGGTGGGTGGTACCGCGCTCCACGAAAAAGTCGGCCAGGCCTGGTGGGACGAACTCATTGCGCTCCTGACCCGTCACTTCAAGGCCGCACGGTATACCGACGGCCTGGTCGCGACGATCGAGCAGGCCGGACGCGCGCTCAAGACCCATTTCCCGGCCATCGCCCCCGGCCGCACGGGACAGAAGGATATTGTCGAGGAGTAGAGTTCCGTCTGTAGCCGTGCTCGTGAGAGCACGGATTGAGAGCACCCTACATCGTCGGAGAATCCGCCGTCTCACGACGGCGGCTACGGGGACATCGACGACTTCACTTCGACATCGCCGCGCGGGCCAGCAGCAAAGCAGCCTGGTCGGCGGTGATAAGATCACGTTGCGTCTTCGACGAACCTATCCCGTGGCCCGCGTCGTAATCGATGCGCAGCAGAATCGGGTTCTTGCTCGACGTCGCCGCCTGCAAACGCGCGGTCATCTTGAAAAGCTCCCATGGATCGACGCGCGGATCGTTCGCTCCGGTAATGAGCAACACTGCCGGATAAGCCGTGCCGTCCTTGACGTGCTGGTAGGCATCCATCGAGTAAAGCGCCTTGAAACCATCCGCATCCTTGACCGAGCCAAATTCCGGCGTGTTCACCGCGCCGTTCGGGCCGGCTTCCATGCGCAAGGTATCGGACACGCCGACATTGACGATGCACAGCGTGAAGAGGTCAGGCCGTTGCGTCAGCGCACCGCCAATCGTAATGCCTCCGGCGCTGGTGCCGCGTCCCGCCAGCTTCGAGGGTGACGTGTAGCCCTGCTTGATGAGGTATTCCGCGCAGGCGATGAAGTCGCTGATCGTGTTCTGCTTGGTCAGCTTCTGTCCCGCCAGATGCCAATCCTCGCCGTTCTCGCCACCGCCGCGAACATGGGCGTAGGCGATGATAATTCCCTTCTCCAGCAACGCCAGCCGCGTCGCGTCGAAATTGGGATCGAGGCTGATGCCATACGCTCCGTAGCCTTCCATCAGGCACGGATTCTGGCCGTTCATCGGCAGGTCCTTCTTGTAGATGATCGAAAGCGGCACCGGCGTGCCATCCGCGCCGGGAGCGTTGACTTCAACCGACGAAATGTCCGAGAAATCGGTCGGGTTTAACACCTCGATATTCGTGTTGGTCAGCTTGTCGGCGGCGGGGTCGTAGGCATACCACTGGGGTGCTTCCGTCCAGCCGGCGAACCGAATCAGTGCACCATCCATCCCCACGTCGGTGAAGAAGCCTTCAATTGAGCCGTCAAAGGGAAGCGCGACCGGCGTCGCCGCGGTCTGGCCATAGGGTATCCTCAGCAAATGGCTGATGCCGCCCTTGGTTGCCTCGATATAGAGGCCGTCCTTCGCCGTGCTGACGCCTTGCAAAACCAGGTCCGACTGCGCCACGGAGACATCCGCCTTGGTGATGTCGGGGTGGTCCAGATCGAGGTGGATGACCTTGAATCGCGATGCGTCCTTGTGCGTGAGCAGCCACATGTCATGGCCCATCACCGCGCCGCTGGTCACGTCGTCATCGACATCAACGAATTTCGTCCAAACCGGAGCGCCTTTGGCGGCGGCATCGGCGGGAGAGATGGCAAGGGTCAGTTCGTTCTTCACGCCATGGCTGATCAGGCCGAGGACGTAAGGCGAGCCGGGTGTGACCGAGACATAGGCGGAATCGGTCGGCACCATGCCCAGCGCGGGAACGGCCTTGCGGCTCAGGATCACGACATCCCTGTCCGGATTGTCGCCGAGATGATGCAAGTACGAGGCCTCATCGAGCTCTTTATTCAGCGGTGAATCGTTCGGCCCGAGCTTTTGCAGCCGGGTGTAGTAGAAGAACTTGTCGCTGGGATCCCAACTGGCCGACGCGCCCCAGACGCGATCGATCAAATCGGGCAACACATGGCCGTTGGCCGCATCGATCACCCGCAGCACGCCTTCCTCGGAGCCTCCTGCGGCAACCTCGACCCCGACCAGCTTGCCGTCGGAAGTGGGGTAGAAATCAGTGATGGTGAAGCGCTTCGTCTTGTCTCCGCCAATGATCTGCGGATCGGCCAGAAGCCGCTCCTCTCCCGTCAAGCCGTCACGAGCATAGAGCTTCGGCGTCTGGTCCTTCGGCGTCACCTTGAAGTAGAAATAGCGGCCGCCGAAAAAAGACAGGCCGCCGACCCGCGTCGAGGCATTATCAAGCGCCAGGACCCTTTTGATGAGCGCATCCCGGCCGGGCAGATGGCTCAGGTAATCGCGGGTGTAATCATTCTGCGCCTTCATCCAGCTCTGCACCTCGGGCGACTTTAAGTTCTCCATCCAGCGATACGGATCGACGACCGTGGTGCCAAAGTAGGTATCCGTCACGGGCCGCACAGGAGCAACGGGTTGAGTCAGCGGAGCAGCTTGTAAGGTCAGGGCTGCGCTGGTCACAAAGAGAGCGATAACAACGCGAGGCGACAAAAAGCAAAAAGGGATAGGCATCCTTTCACCTTATACACGGCGCGCACACCTTGTCGGTGATAAAATCGATCCTGAACCCGATGTAATACAAGCCGATAATTAACGGTTGACTCTCTTTGCTTCGGCTTGTATCTTGTGAGGCAGAAAGTTGTAACGACATTGACGAACGCCGGTACGAAGCAGTTGCCATTTTCTTTTCTGTTCGATCTGGGCACGCCCTCACGGCCTCGCTCGCGAAAAACCTCGGTTCGCCCCCATGTCTCCCCTCCCTAAGAAATTCCCATTTTATTTTGACTTAACGATTTAATCATGACTACCACCTACTACCTCGCGTGCGACCTCGGCATTGAAACCGGACGGATTTTCCTGGGAAGCCTCTCCAAAGGGCAACTGACCCTGAAAGAAATCCATCCCTTCCCGATCAAAACCCAAAAGATCAGAGGCCTGCTTTGCTGGGACCTGCACTCGCTGGAGAAGGAAATCTTCACCGGAATCGAGAAAGCAGCGCTGCTCGACCTGCCCATTTCCGGCCTGAGCGCCAATTCGTGGGGCGGCGATTATGTCCTGGTTGATACCAAGGACCGGCCTTTGCAGGCGCCCTCCTGCGGCGAAAACGGACGGAGCGGTGAATCAAGCACGAAACTCTTCAAGACGCTCCCCCTTTCCACGATCTATGCCGAAACTGGCATTCCTGCGATGACCCTCCACAACCTCTTCCAGATCGAAGCGGAGCACCGGGCCGATCCCACGCTGTTTCAGCGTGCGGAACGCTTCCTGCCCATCGCGGACTATCTCAACACCCGCTTCTCCGGCGTGGCGGCATGCGAGGAATCGCTGGCCAGCACCACGCAGCTCTATAATCCCAAAACTCACGAATGGTCGCCCAAGCTCGTCGCCGCGCTCAATCTTCCGGGATCGATTCTGCCCCGGCTCGTGCCGAGCGGAACCGCCTTTGGGCCGGTCGTCGAGGAATTGCGCCGCCATCCGGCCCTGGTCAACACCCGTGTCGTCGCCACCTGCTCGCACAATAAGGCCGCCGCGATCGCCGCCATCCCTGCCCGGGCCGAGCAGCGGTGGGCCTATCTTCACTCCGACAGCCGCGCACAGTTTGGCGTGGAGATCACCTCGCCGATCATGAACAGCCAGGCCTGCGAGAGCGGCTTCACCAACGAGGTTGGCCTGGGCGGTTCGATTCACTTCCTCAAGAACAGCATCGGTCTCGAACTGCTCGACGAATGCCGCCGGACGTGGGCGACGGCTGGCCAGAATTATTCGGAAGAACAGTTGGTCCGCATGGCCCTCGAGAGCGGGCCGGCCAAGGCCCACATTGCTCCGGGCGACCCCAGCTTCCGCCAGCCGGGCAATATGCCGGAGAAGATCGCCGCGTATTGCCGCGAGACCGGCCAGACTGCGCCGGTCAAACCGGGTGAATTCGTTCGCACGATCCTGGAAAGCCTCGCGCTGGGCCACGCCGAAACGCTCGCGCAGCTCGAAGCGCTCACCGGCCAGGAAATCGAAGTGCTGCACATCGTGGGACGCGGAGCCCGGAACGATTTTCTCAACCAACTGATTGCCGATGCGACCGGACTGCCGGTCATTGCCGGGCCCGCCGATGCCGCCGCGATTGGCAACATTCTCGTGCAAGCGCTCGCGCTGTGGCATCTCAACTCACCGGATCATCTCCGCAGCGTCGTCGCATCCTCTTTCTCCACGACCATCCTGAAGCCCGGCGCGGGCTTCGAGAAAAAGATTCGCGACAAGTTCCGCGCCCTGGGCGAGCGGCTCCATCCGGCGCAGCCGATGGCGGCTTGAGGTCTATTTTCTATCATTCCGAACTGGTCGAAGGATCAGTTTAGGTGGTAGCCGTCGGCCTACCTACACCCTCTAGAACGCCGCGACTATCCGCCCGAACCGCCTCGCAATCAAGCTGAACTCGCGAATATGCGGTCTAACTCGAGATTGCTCTTTCAGTCGCATTTCTGGTCGCAGTGGTCGCAATTTGGTCGCAGTAACTCTTGATTAACTCTTGCTCGCCACCAATCCAAAATACTGAGTGAGGCGAGCCTTCAAGTCCTTCGGAATGTCCCCTTCGACATAAAAATACCGCCCGCCCTGAGAATCGCCTTCCCACATCCCCGCATATCCGGCGTTAGGAAGTTTCGCCTTGCTCCATTCTCTTGGAATTAGAATCAACCGGCATTGTGACGATCCGTTAGAGCACGTAACCAAAACGACCGTCTTTCTCCCATCCCAGTTATCCATGGATTCGCCATCTGCGATCATTGTTGTCGTCCAGCCTTCAGGAAGCGCCTCCTTAAAGGATTTCTGCCAAGCCTCATGACGATACTGACTTTCTTCGGCAGCCGTAGGTTTTCTCTCCAATTCAATTTGGGGCACTGGCTCGCCAAGTTTCTGAAGACTTCGATAGGCAGCGGCCCGAACTCCGAATTCGATCTTCGAAATGGTATCGTTCGAGTAAAGCCAGACATTTTCAGTTGAATCGCTGAGTAAATCGCGAAGTACCTTTTCCGTTTCCTGCCCAGGAAACTTCCAAAGCTCAGCCGCCGCATTTTGGCGTTCATAGGACTTTTTAGACCGAGCCAGAGCTAAATATTGCTCTCGATACTTGTCTTCAGCCGGGACGACAAGATAGACGGCGCTGCCGCCCCAAAGCTCCCCATGAATCGGCGAATCGAATGGCACTTCCCGATCTAGTGAAACAGTGATAGGAGATTTCGCCCAAGCGCGGCACACCCTCAGTAGTTCGGACCTGTCCTTGATGATGCTGAGGTCGCTTGCGTATAAATTCTTGAGCGGTTTGGAGAGATCGATGATCGAAAACGGGATTTGGTTGCTCGTAGGGACAAGAAGATTGTGCATTCGAGCTTCATAATAAGGATCGGCAAAAGCACCTGAAGCAACCTGGGAATCCGTGTAATGGTCTTTCCACCGTGAGAGCATCACAAGGAGCTCTTTATCGGGAGCCAGCGACGCGGCCCTGTCGTCAGAGAGGTCTCTGCAGCAAAAGCTGATTTCTTTGGAAGGAGCGCCTTTGATGTCTTCGGAAACATCGAAAACACAATCCGTATAAACGACACTTCCCGGTCCTTTCGAAGTCGAAATCTTTACAATGTGGCCGACAGCGACCACTTCTGAGGCACAAGTTAATGACTCCACACTGCTGACAGAAACGTTTCTTGCTACCGAAGCATTCGTTGCAGCGAACCCGAAGCACAATAGAGCGACATTAAGCAGACACGCTACGTGGTAACTCGGGACCTTAAGCACACTTCAATTCTTTCACAGGAATACGAAAAATGCGATCCATTCCATAGCTTCAGACCAGTGTAGAAATAGCAGGACACGCCACCTCCAAGGTTTTGGAGTCGCAGGGAGTCAATTTCGTCAGAGCTCACGTCATCAACCATCGTCAGTCGCCGTCATTCGCTACCAAGTAGTTTTAGCATCACCAGCGTCTTCGCTTTATCTGTCGTTCATGAACGCGCTGGAAATCGCCGCACGCAATTTTGTCGTTTCGCCAAAGGCTGGACGCCTACTGGAAAGACATTGCCAAAATGTACTAATGCTGCGGGCCAAAGATGAGAGAAAACGGGGACAGGCATCTTTTCCTGCCCCATTCTCTTATACAGCCTAAATCGCTTATTTTTTTAGTGAGAGAAAACGGGGACAGGCATCTTTTCCTGCCCCATTCTCTTATACAGCCTAAATCGCTTATTTTTTTAGGCCGTATAAGCTTTTTAAGCTTTCTAAGCATACCGCGCTTCGTTCGATCTGCCGTAAAATAGCGGCATCATGATTTCCCTCAACTCCGACACTCTCCCCGAAACCAACGATAACCTAGCACAGACAACTCCACTGAAAGTCGCGTGAATCGCCTCGCTGCTTCACCAGCTGCATCTCGCCAGGGACGCCGACGGTCAGCTCATCCCCCTCCTCGCCATACCACTTCATACCACATCATAACGGAACATCCCTTGCCCCCTCCCCCCCAGACGAGTCGCTACTGCCCCGCAGGCGCGCCCGCAGCGGCCGAGGTGGAAGGAGCGGTCTCGGCGGGAGGCGAGGCATTGGCATTCGCGGGAGCGTTCGTCGTCGAGTCAGCGTCATAGACCGGAGCGGCTTCGTTGACACCGTTGTCGGTGGACGTCGCGGTGGACGTGGTCGCGACTTTCTTGCCGGGCAGCGGATACATCTGGTCGAAGATATCTTTGCAGATCGCACCGGCCTCGACGCCGCCAAGCAGACCGCCGGTTTCCGTGTCGTCGCGATTATCGGAGAACTGGCCTTCCACCATGACGGAGAATGAATATTGGGGATTATCGGCGGGGAGATAGCCGGAGAGCCATGCGATCTGGCGGCGGTGCGTCTTCGAGCCGACCTGCGCCGTGCCGGTCTTGGCGGCGATCTTCATGTCGTCGCGATGAACCACCGTCGCGGTGCCGTCATCGACAACGTTGATCATCGCGGCTTTCAAATCAGGCATCCACTTATAACTCAAGTCCACGGTGCGCAGCGTATTGACCGGATAGCTTTTGATGACGTTGCCGCTGCGGTCCTCGACGTCCTTGACCAGACGCGGCTGATAAACCGTCCCGCCGTTGGCAAGCGCAGCCATGAAGTCGGCCATCTGCAGCGGAGTAACCAGCACGTCGCCCTGCCCGATGGCGGTAAGCGCGGTATCCCCGCCCGCCTCCTGAAAGGTGCGCTGATGCATCCGGAGCACTGATTCGGGATCGGGAATGAAGCCGGGCAGCTCGCCGGGAAGGATGATATTGGTCAGGCTGCCAAAGTTGAAGCTGCGAGCCGTGTCGATGAGGACGTCCCGGCCAATCTTCAGGCCCAGCGTGGCGAAGTAGGTGTTATAGGAATGCGTGAGGGCATCGAGATAAGTGACGTCGCCTTTTTCGGTTTTGAGGTCCATGTGCATGCTGCCGAGGTCAAACGAGCCCGTGCAATGGACCACCCAATTTGGATCGAACACGCCGGCCCTCATCGCGGCGATGGAGGTGACCGTCTTGAAGCCGGACCCGGGCGGATATTGTGCGTGGATGGTGCGATCAAGCAGCGGATTGAATTGGCCATTTTGCAGGATATCCCACTCATCCTTTGCGATAGTGGGAACGAAAATATTCGGGTCGTAAGTGGGGTGCGAAGCGATGGCCACGACATCGCCGGTGTGGACATCCATGATCACCGCGGCCGTCATCGGGTGGGGATGATCGGGTGGGGGGGGATTTAAGCTGTCCGACAACGCCTTTTCCACCGCCGCCTGGATTTTGGAGTCGATGCTCAAGCGCACATTGTTGCCATAGCCGGCCGGTTGGGCCACAGCGGCGGAACGCGCATAACCCTCCGGGGTGGTTGAGATCATGAAGCTCCCGTCCTTGCCGGTCAGGTCCTGGTTGAAGACCTGCTCCAGCCCGGCCGCGCCTTTGTACCGGTCATAAATCACGTCGCCGCTCAGGTATCTGCCCCGATTGCGTTGCTGGTCGCGCGAAAGATAACCAAGCGCGTGGGCCAGTTCGGTGCCACGGGGATAATTGCGCAGCGGCGCGGTCTGGAATCCGAAGCCCTTGGACTCCAATCCCGCTTTTTGGATCAAATCAACCTGGTACGGCGTGACATTCTCCAGCACCATGAAGGGCTGGTAACGCTGGGTGCGGTATTGCGCGAGGAGGTCCGTGTCGCTGACATTCACCGTGACGCCGAGGACCTGCTGCACCTCGTCCAGCCGTGTTCGCATCCAGCGCACAATTTCGTCATCGGCCGTGGCTTCATCCGCCGCAGGCCAGCCGAGCACCAGGTTCTTTTCAGACCCGGTGGTGGCGTAGATCACGCCGTCCGAGGAAAGAATATCGCCGCGCAAGCCCGGCATTTTGTATTCAGCCAACGCCGGGATGATGTCGGCGCGTTTGTCGGATACGCCCATCATCTGGTCCGGCGCGAGGCCCGTTTCATCCGCCTGGTTGAACATCGTCGTCAGCCAGTCGCTCCACTCCTGCGGCCCCTGGATATGCTGGGCGACCGCCCCCGCCGTGCTGCCCGCGGCATCGACCTGTTCCTTCTTCAAATAGACGAAGATGTCGCCCGGCGCGGGAGCCAGCCCGGCCAGTCCGCGCAACGCGCCCGTCGACCGGTCAATCTCAACTTTGGTCAGCGCGGGTGGGACGGGAAAAGTGCCGCCGGTGGGAAGGCGCGTCTCGATCTGCTGCATGATCTCGCCCCATAACGGCACGGCGGAGCGCACGGCCACGTCTTTGCCGCCGATGGGCCGGGAATCATCGTAGCCGACCCAGACCCCGCTGAGCAGCTTGGGTGTGTAGCCGACAAACCACGCGTCGCGATAACCCTCCGAATAGCCGGGCATTCCCGCCACTTCGGATTTGAGGCCGTAATCGCGCGCCAGGGTCCGGGCCGGGCCGGAGCGCAGCGCATTTTGGAGCGTTAACGTCAGTTGCTGGTCATTGAGGCTGTTCAGCATTTCGTTGTGCGGATCGTTCTGGTCTTCCGTGGTGTCGTCGTAAAGGTATTGGCCCGTCCGAGACTGGATCGACTGGATGATCTTGAGTTTGTGGCGAACTCCATTGTTGCCGAGAATCTGATAGAGCGAGGCAATATCCCCGAGAGTCATCGGATCGGGATTGAACGTGTTCGGCTTGTCCTCCGGGATGTGGACCTGCTCCAGTCCCGCCCGGCGAAGCCAATCGCCCACCTCGCCGGCATGCAACTGCAGGCCAACCCGCGTCGCGGCGGATTTGTTGCCGAGAGCGAGTGCATCCTGCACGGAGAGGAACCACTTGTTCAGGTCAACCATCGGATCGCCCAGTCCCAGGTCGGCCGGAGCCGCCGCCGTCGGATCGATATAGGACGCGTTGATCATCGACGCCGGGTGAAGGTCGAGACGGTCGAAGGCCATGGCGTAGAGGATCGGTTGCAGCAGCGCGCCATTTTCACGCCGGGCCATCGCGATGTGATCGAACTGGCTCTTGGAGAAATCGCGTCCGCCCACCCAGGCTTTCACGCGGCCCGTGGCGAGGTCCGCGACAATCGCCGCGCCCTGCAATGGCGGCCGGTTCGCGACCGGCGCCGTACCACCCTGCGCGCTCTCGATATCGGTCAACTGCAGGTTCAACTGGGTCTCAATCGCCCGTTGCAAACGGAGGTCGATATTGGTGTGCACGGTCAGGCCCTGGGGCATTTCTTCCGTGCCTTGGATGGAAAGAATCTGCTCCATTTCTTTCACGGCTTCAGCCATGACGAAGGTTTGCGCCCCGAACGGCTTGGCGGGCTGGATGCGCAGCGGCGTCTCGATATATTTAACGTAGTCATCCCGGTTGATGTAGCCGTAGTCGAGCATCTGCTTGAGCGTGGCGTTACGGCGCCATTTGGCCTTTTCCGGATCGACGCGCGGAGAGGAACTGGTGGGCGCGCGAATGATGCCCGCCAGCAGCGCGCATTCCGGCACGGTCATATTGATTGCATCCTTGCCGAAGTAGCCGCGCGCCGCCGCGCCGACGCCAAAGTACCCCTTCCCGAAATAAATCCGGTTGAGGTAATAGTTCATGATCTGGTCCTTGGTCAGATTCTGCTCCAGCCGGATCGCGACGAAGGCCTCGAGGAATTTCCGGTCAAGCGTGCGGGAGAAATCGCCGATGAGATGCTTGGCCAGTTGTTGCTCGATCGTGCTGCCGCCCTGCACGCCGTGCGACTTATTGGATAAGTCTTCGCGGAAAGCGCGCATGATGCCCCAGTAATCGATCGCGCCGTGCTCGTAAAACCGGTGATCTTCCGCCGCCATGACCGCATTGCGCATGGCCTGGGGGATTTGATCGGGCGTGAGGAGGATGCGGTCTTCATCGACAAAAATGCGGCCCAATTCCTCACCGTTGACATCGTAGAACGTCGACGTGACGTTGAGGTCGTCCAGCTTTTTCAGGTCGTAGGTCTCGGCGCGCGCGTAGTAAACCAGCGCCTTTTCGTAAATGAGATAGCCGAGGACGCAGCTCGTGATGATAACCACCACGAAGCCGACCTGCATGGCGATCCATAGCTTGCGCCAGAACGACCGTTTCTTTTTTCCGGGAGCTGACCCGCCGCCGGGACCTCCCGAGCCGCCGGGACCTTTCGGATCGCCCGGGCCGCTCGGACGGGATCGATCCATCCGGCGCGGTTGTTTTAACGTGGCCGAGGAAACCGCAGGCTCCGGAGCATCATTACGCCGCATGTCCACGCGATTCGCACGGGAAGAGAGAGGTTCGATGCGTTTGGCCACAAGTGCTTATAGCACATCCCGGCCCTCCCTGTGGCGAAAAAACATTACATCCGGGGAACCTACCAAATTACTAAATTCTCCAAATTAACTAAATTAAAAGGCATGATGCAGAGCAATCGAAAGGAATGCGGCTTCAGTTTCCCTAAATAATTTGGAAATTAGGTAAATTTGGCAGACTCCAGACTAGGACATTAACATGAATCATGGCGAAGCTAATCAAATGGAGCAAGTTGAGTCGACATCGACTTTTTGAAACCCATCGGGTGTTTCTGTCTGGATATCGAAGCCTCGAAAGCGGCGGTCCTCTTGCGGCTCAATCGCAACACCGTTAATCGTCACTACACCCTTTTTCGTCGCCTGATTTCCGCTCATCAGCTCGCCCAGTTGCGC
>Ga0116229_10004970_pt1 | contig 21767 bp, 15 predicted proteins | sample S1TSphgellanicum_3_FD_87313 | JGI IMG/M metagenome (GOLD analysis project Ga0116229, IMG submission 87313) | Host-associated microbial communities from peat moss isolated from Minnesota, USA - S1T2_Fc - Sphagnum magellanicum MG | ecosystem: Host-associated > Plants > Peat moss > Unclassified...
ATCATCGAGAAGTTCGAAGGCATCGTCGAAGTCCGCGCAACCGCCGGTGACAATTTTCTCGGAGGTGAGGATTTCGTCGACGCGATCGTCGCGGAATTCATGCGCAAAGCGGGCGACGTGCCCCCGCTGCTCGGCCGCGAAGGTGCCGTGTTGCTCGCGCAGATTCGGCGGAGGGCGGAGTACGTCAAGCGTGAAGCGAGCGCCCATCAGAGCGCGACGCTGACGGCGATCGTGGACGGTCGCCAAGTCGATCTGCAGCTGAGTCAGGCGGATCTCACGCAACTGTACGCGCCGCTCCTGGCGCGCCTGCGCGGCCCGATTCAGCGTGCCATGCTGGATTCGCGCCTGACGCCGGACGACATCACGGGCGTCATCCTCGCCGGTGGCGCGACCCGAATGCCGGACGTGCGTCGCATGGCCGCACTCCTCTTCGGGCGCCTCCCGATCGCGAATATCGATCCCGACGAGATCGTCGCGCGCGGCGCCGCCGTCTACGCCGCTTTGCTGGCACGTGACGAAGCATTCGATGAAGTCGTCGTGACCGACGTCGCGCCGTACAGCATGGGCATCGAGGTCTCGCAAGACATTGGCACAAGGAAAGTCGGCGGGGTATTCTCGCCCATCATTTCGCGCAATACCACGATCCCGGTCAGTCGCGTGCAGTCGTACTCGACCGTGAACCTCGGACAAACCTTGGTGAATATCGAGGTCTTTCAGGGCGAGTCGCGCCTGGTGCGCGATAACATTCGGCTCGGCACGATTCCGGTAAAGGTTCCGCGTAACATGAAAGCGCACGAGGCATTCGACGTCCGATTCACGTACGACCGCGACGGAATTCTCGAAGTCGAAGTGACGATGCACAGCACGCAGCGGACCTTACGCGAGATATTCCAGAGCCAAGCCGGCTCTCTATCGAAAGCCGACATCGAGGAGCGGCTCGGGCGACTTGCCGCATTGAAGATTCACCCGCGCGAGAATGCGGAAAACGTAGCGGCACTCGCGCGTGCCGACCGGATTTTCCAGGAGCATCTCGCGGCGCGCCCGGTCGTCGCCGAATATAGCGGGCGCTTCACCGCGGCGCTGGAAGAGCAAGACCCGCGCGAAATCACGCGGTTACGCAAAGACCTCCTCGCCGTCCTCGATCGCATAGAAACCGAAACCTGGACCTTCGATGGCGGATAGGTTCTGGCCGATTCTCGGACTCGACGAGGGCGCGAGCGAAGCGGAAGTGCGGCGCGCATACGCTAAACGCCTGCGCGAACAGGGCCCCGAGGCCGACGTCGCGATTTTTCAAGCCCTGCGCGATGAATTCGAGGCCGCGCTGACAGCAGTTCGCTCCGGGTCGCCCGCTGGTACGCGAGCGACCGTGGCGGGGCGCTCGCTCGCCACGCGGCCCCTCGTCGAAGAGGCCGTCGTACACCATGTTGAACCGCGAACGGCCGACGCCGGGCAACCGCCGCGACGCGACGAGCTGCCGCGATTCGAAGACGCGCCGCGAGTCGAGGACGCGCCGCTAGTCCCGGAACCTTCGAGTCTTGCCGTTGAGGAGATCGCGGAGCTTCTGGCCGCGGGAGACCTCCTGGGGGCCTGCAATCGGTTCGATTCGGCCTGCGCATCGAACGAGATCGATTTTCGTGCCGAGTCGGAGATCGAGTTGGAGCTCGCGCACCATTGGCTTACGAACACGACTCTAAACGCGACGGCGCTGGCCGCGATCGTTCGGCGGTATCGCTGGGATGATGTCGTAGGGGATTTTTCGCTCGGCCCGCAGATCGTCGCTCGATTACACGCCGCAACCGTGGCCGTTCCGAAGCCCGGGGAGCGATTCATCGGAAAATGGAATTGGGGCGCGTTTTGCTTGACACCGTTCTGGCTCATGTCGCACGGCTTGCGGCTACGCGGCATTCGCGTCCTGGCGCTGGGCCTGTTCTTCCTCGTCGTGCCGCTTCTCGGCCCGTTCGGCCTTCTCTGGATCGCGATCGATTACGGCAAGAAGGGCAACGCGCTCGCCGTACGGCATCGAAGCTTCTCGAATGAGGCGCAGTTCGTCGCCGTGCAGAATGCTTGGCGGAACTGGGGTCTATCGGTGTGGGCCGGGACGGCCCTGTGTCTCGCGTTCGCCCTTGTGTGGGTCGTCGCGAAATCTGGCTGAGCCGTTTAGTGCGCGCCGATCGCGTCTGGGCGGTGCCCCTCATTGTCGCGGTTTCCGTCGCCGAAAATGACGCTCGGGGCCCACGCGTACGGATGCCGGAAACGTGCCTCGGGCGATTTGAGCATCGCGAGCTTTGCTTGGCGCAGCGCCTCGGCTGCCGTCAACTTTCCGGCATGCATTCCGGCGAAGAACGGCGGCGTGATCCGCGGCGCCGCCGCGTCGTCGACGTCCCAGAGCGTCACCGAGATCGCCGGCGTGCCCGCGTAGAGAAAGGCGCGGGTCAGGCCGCTGATTCCCGCGCCGCTTTCGTCTTTGGCCGCGACGCCCGTGCTGCAGGCCGACAGCGTCACGAAGTCGGCGTCGAGCACAAGGCCGAAGACGTCGGCCATGGTCAAGAGGCCGTCGCCGCGCTCGGGGTGGGCCAAGACGATCGCCGGTTGGGTGAGACCCGTGATGTCGTTCGGCAATACCGCGTGCGTCGCGAAGAGCAAGTACTGGTAGTTCTTGAGGGAATCGCTCGCGTTGAGCTCGAGGACGCGCCCGCGCGTCGCGGCATCACCGGTGAGAAGGCTTGCGGCCGGCGCACCGAGCGCGGAGCGCACGGCATCGGCCTCGGTCTGGGTCCCGGGCAGCGCCGGGAAGATCGTTTGCCCGATCGCCGTAGCGCCGGCATCGCCCCCGAATGCGGAGCGTACCGCGGCGAGCTGAAGGGCTTCGTACGTTGACGGCCCTCGCTCACTTCCCGCCGCCTCAATGCCGAAGGTGGGATTCGCGAACGCCAACAGTGGGCTGCGCCCCCCGGTCGGCTGCGCGTACGACGTTCGCACGACCGCGAGCAGCGAGGCCGAGGGAATGTATGAGATCGGCAGGTCTTCGATCAGGTAGTGCGGCTGCGGCGCCGCCGCCGGATCCTGGCTAACCAGCGTCTCGAAGGCCACACCATATAGCGCTCCCGAGGGCACGACGATGAGACTCGTCGCGCGCGCGATCGCGGCGGCTGCGGCCTGGGGGACCAGCAGTTTGTAGAGCGCATAGCTATCCGCGGCGAATTCCGGAATGTCGGCCTCCGCCTTGCGCTCGAGTTTCGACGCGTGGCCGCCGGAAGAAAGAATAAGGCCCGGAACGTGCGCGCTGAGTCGATCGACCGCCGTATCGATGTCCTCGCTTGGGGCAAGCGGGACTAACTGGACGCGATCCCGGTCGATCAGCCAGAGCCCGCTTTGTTTCGCGAGCAGGTCGTAGACGATCACCAATTCGCCGGGCCGGAGCACCGACTGCTGAAAGCTTGCGATCGTTGGGCAGGGCTGTTGACACTGCGCCGCCAGCGGCTGGGGATGACGCAGTTCGTAGTACGCGGGGTACTGCGCCTTGATGCTCGCGTCGAGCGTCGCAACGCGCGCCTTCGCACCGGCAAGGTTTTGCTCGGCGGATGCGATCGCGGTCCGATCTGCTCCGGCATTCGAAAGCACATCCGAGAGCTCACTTTGCGCGCCATCGGCCGCGACGCCGGCTTCCCGTTCCGCGGCGACGACCTCGGCCGGAACCCCCCGAAAATGCTGGGCGGCACTCTCGCCGATCTGTTCCAGAACCGCCCGCGCGCTCTTGCGTTCGAATATCTCGAGCGCCTTGCGATCGTAGCCCTTTCCCGGAAAGCGTCGATCGAGGTCGAACAAATAAGCGATGTACTCATCGTACACGGCCAGCTTGTCGGCAGAGATGAAGGTCGAACGCTCGGTCTGGCTCAGTCCGGCCCGCAGCGATTCGATTTCCGTCAAGGCGCCGTCGTAGTCCGCAAGGGCAGCGTCGCGACGGTCCAAGTGCGACTCCGCGAGCGCGGCATTACGTAGCGTATGCCACAAGATCTCCGGAGCGAGTAATTCGCGACCTATGATTTCACCCGCGCGAGCGAAGTTCAGCGCCTCGTTGTAGCGGCCGAGCTGCGTTTCGTAGCCGCCGATGTTGTTGAGGTCGGTCGCCTCTCCGAGCCGGTTCTTGAGCTCGCGATTGATGGCCAACGCCTGCTGACCGAAGTTCAGCGCATCGTCGTAGCGGCCGAGTTTCCTTTCGAGGTTTCCGATGTTGGCGAGGGCGCTTGCCTCTACGACCTGGACCTTGAGCTCGCGTGCGATGGCCAGCGCCCGCTGCTCCGACGTCAGCGCCTCGTCGTAGTGGCCGAGCTTCGTTTCGACGACGCCGATGTTGCCGAGGTCGTTTGCCTCTCCGAGCCGGAACGTGAGCTCGCGATCGATGGCCAGCGACTCCTGGTATGAACCCAGGGCGTCGTCATAGCGGCCGAGATACAATTCGTCGTTGCCGATATTGACGAGGGCGTTCGCCTCTCCGAGCGGGTTCTTGATCTCGCGATGAATCGCGAGCCCCTGCTGGTGTGAGCTCAGCGCGTCGTCGTAGCGGCCGCGCTCCATTTCGACACCCCCGATGCTGAGGAGGGCCTTTGCCTCACCGAGCGGGTTCTTGAGCTCGCGATCGATCGCCAGCGACTGTTGGTAGGAACTCAGCGCGTCGTCGTAGCGGCCGAGAGCCGTCTCGACGCCGCCGATGCTGATGAGTGCCTCTGCCTCTCCGAGCCGGTTCTTGAGCTTGCGATCGATCGCCAGCGCCTGCTGCTCCGAGGCAAGCGCGTCGTCGGAGCGGCCGCGCTCCATTTCGACGCCCCCGATATTGAGGAGCGCGTTTGCCTCTCCGAGGCGGTACTTGAGCTCGCGATGAATCGCCAGCGCCTGCTGTTCCGAGCTCAGCGCGTCGTCGTAGCGACCGAGAACTCTCTGGTCGTTCCCGATATTGAGAAGAGCTTTTGCCTCCACGAGCGGAGCCTTTGACTCGCGAGCGATTGCCAGCGCTTGCTGCTCCGAGCTCAGGGCGTCGTCGTAGCGACCGAGATTCTTTTCGACGTTGCCCACGCTTAGCAAGGTGTTTGCCTCTCCGAGCCGATTCTTGAGATCGCGACGGATGGCTAGCGCCTGCTGAAAGGACGTCAGGGCGTCGTCATAGCGGCCGAGATCCGTTTCAACGTTCCCGATGCCGATGAGGGCGTTTGCCTCGCCGAGCCGATTCTCGAGCTCGCGATGGATCGCTAACGCCTGTTGCAGCGAGCTCAGCGCGTCGTCGTAGCGGCCGAGATCCGTTTCGACGTTCCCCATATTGATGAGGGCCTTCGCCTCTGCGAGCCGATTCGCTAGCTCGCGAGCGATGGCCAAAGCCTGCTGCAGCGAGCTCAGCGCGTCGTCGTAGCTGCCAAGATCTCGTTCGACGATGCCGACGTTGGTAAGCGCGCTTGCCGCTCCGAGCCGGTTGTCGATGTCCCGATCGATGGCCAGCGCCTGTTGAAACGCGGCGAGGGCCTCATCGAACTTATTAAGGCCATAATCGGCCTCTCCCACCTCGGAGACGAGGTGCGCGAAACCCCTCTTGTTACCGGCCGCTTGTACCTGAGCGAGAAGCGGCTCCCACAGCGAGAGGGCCTTCGCATTGTCGCCTTGCTCGAAGGCGGCCTCGCCTTGCGCAATCTGTTGATCGAGAGAGGATGCCTGTTGCGCGGAGGCCGGAAAAGAAATGAAAAACATCGATACGAGCGTTAATAGCGGCAACGCTCGCCACCGTCTCACGTTCTTTTCCTCTCCTGTCGGCAATACGGGCGATGCTACGTGCCGGTCCGGCTGCAGTCCTTTGGGCTGCTACGAAAACCCAACCGGGTCACTGCTCTTTCTGCACTGGAGCGTGGCGGCGCGTGGTGACAGGATACATCCAGCGCTCCGGCGCAATCCAACCTACATCTTACTCGCTTTGCCGCACGGGAGGACCGCCGAATGACGAACGTTTCTGTCTCCGCGCTTCCCGGCGCGGCGGTTTCCAAGAGCGTCCGCGCGGCCTAAGCGCCCTCGCATTCGCCGGGCCTCGTGCCCGCGCCGTCGCGCTATCCCTGCTCAGCTCTTTTCGAGCGACCACCGGCGCCGGTGACGGGAAGAGGTGCGCGGCCGCCGCGCGAACAGGCTGCACGTGATCCCCGCCGCCCTCTCTGCGCCGCTCAGCCGCAACGTGCCGCTCGTTCCGGGCCGCGCGGCGCTGCTCTTCGTAGACGTGCAGAACTACAATTGTTCGCCCGACGGCGGTGAATACCAAGGCCTGCCAGCCGCCGAAGTGGACGCTCGATTCGGCGAGTTCTTCGCGACGCTACGCGACGTCGCGATCCCGAACTGGCAGCGGCTGCAAGCCGCCTTCCGCCGTGCGCGCATCGAAGTGCTCTATACCGTGATCGCGAGCCTGACGCAAGACGGGCGCGACCGCAGTCTCGATTACAAGATCACGGGCTTTCACGTGCCGCCGGGTTCCCGCGACGCGCAGGTCATCGACGCGCTCGCGCCCGGAGACGATGAGATCGTGATTCCGAAAACCTCGTCGTCCGTCTTCATCTCGACTAACATCGACTACGTGCTGCGCAACTTAGGCATCGTCTCGCTCGTGGTGGCCGGCGTACTCACCGATCAGTGCGTCGATTCGACGGTGCGCGACGCCTGCGACCTCGGATATCTCGTGACGGTCGTTACCGACGCGTGCGCCACGCTCACGCGCGAGCGGCACGAGTCGTCGCTGCGTAACAACGCCGGCTACGCGCGCCAAATCACGACGTCCGACTTGATTGCCGAAGTGCAGCAGCTCGCGCCGGCGCCGTTGCCTTAAGACCGGTGCTGAACGATCCGGCGCCGACCGAGCGGCTGATTTTCACCGCAACCTGCGACTTCGCGGGACACGTCCGCGGCAAGGCCTTTCCCGCGGCGGATTCGGAGTACCGGACGCTCGCGGGCGTCGGCTACACCGGTAGTAACATCATGATGTCCGCCTTCGGCCCGATCTTTTCGACGCCGTTCGGAACCGTGGGCGATATCGCACTCGTGCCGGACATGAGTACGCTCGTCGCGATACCCGCTCCCCGTGGCTCGCTCGAACTCGTCCTGGGCGACATTCGCAATCTCGACGGCACGCCGTGGTCGTGCTGCCCGCGCGATTTCTTACGGCGCGGATTGGCGGCACTCGAATCTGAGTTCGGTTATCGGCTACGCGCCGCGTTCGAACAGGAATTCGTGTACACAGGCGTCGCGGATCTTCCCCCTTCGACGTACGCATTCGATATGTATCGGCGGTCCGACAATTTCGGCGGTCGCGTTCTCGGCTCGCTGCGCGCCGCTGGTATCATTCCAGACTCGTTCATGCCGGAATACGGCCCGCGCCAATTCGAGTTGACGGTCAAACCCAGCGTTGGCTTGCGCGCCGCGGACGAAGCGGTGATCGTCCGAGAGATGCTGCGCGCGTGCGCCGCGAACGACGGCGCGCGCGCCATCCTTGCGCCCATACTCGAACCCGACGGCATCGGAAACGGAACGCACGTCCACTTCAGCCTGCTCGACCGGTTCGACCGGCCGGTGATGTACGATCCGGCCGAGCCCCTGGGCATCAGCGCCGCGGCCGCGCCGTTCCTGGCCGGCGTGCTGGCGCATCTGCCGGCGCTGACCGCCCTCACCACGCCGTCGGTCGCGTCGTTCTTTCGGCTACGTCCCAACAAGTGGGCGCCGACCTACGCCAATCTCGGCGAACGCGACCGCGGTGCCGCCCTTCGGATTTGCCCGGTATTCGCGGGCAACGGGGATGACGAGGCGGGCAAATTTAACGCCGAGTACCGAGTCGCCGACGCCGCGGGCAGCCCGTATCTCCAGCTCGGCGCGCTCGTTCACGCCGGGCTCGATGGACTGCGCCGACGCCTGCCTCTCCCCGCGCACCCGCAAGGCCGCGACGCCGACTTCGCGGCTGCCGGCATCCCGCTACTGCCGCCCGATCTCGGACCGGCGCTCGACCTGCTCGAAGCGACGCCCGCCGCCCGCGATTGGTGCGGCCCCGAATTTCTGGCAGCGTACTTGGAACTCAAGCGCGCGGAAATCGCGGCGCTCGACGGCCTCGACGCCGGCGACATCTGCCGCCGCTACGCCGAGGTGTACTAATCTCCACGAGACCGCCTCGAACCGTACGGCCTTTGGCCGGCTGAGCACCGCGAACCAACGGTTTGACCCTCGAGCGTACGGACGGTTATCGGTTACTGTTTTTCGTAAACGTAGGTCGACGCTTCGCTTTCCTTGCCGGGATCCCAACTCACGGTCGTCATCGTCTTGCCGTCCGCGCTGACGGTCGTCTTGGAGAGGCCCACGACTTTCGTTCCGATCTTGTCGGTCTCCGTGTAGCTCAAAGGCCCTGCGGACACCGCGGTCACGGTGCTGCCCGGCGAGACCGTTGGTCCTTCAAACGTTGAGGGCTTGCCGTCGAACGTCAAATGAATCGACTGTTTGTACGACGGATACGCGATATCGACCCCGCCGTCAAAGGTCTTGTACGTAAACGCATCCGGGGCATTGATTTTCACCTCGGTTTGCTTCCACGTGCCCACGAGACCCGTGTCGCCGGCGATGCGCGTGTACGTCGTCGAATCCGTCGAAGCCGTTCCGTCCGGATGAATGTTCTTGTCGGTTTGGTCGATGGTCTTGCCGTCCGGCGAGAGCTTGAGGACGGACGTCTGCAGCGTCTTCCCGCTCGTCGCGAACGTGTAGTCATATTCGGCGGACGACGGCGTCGTACAGACGACGGTGCTCGCGCCGATCGTCGTATACGGTTTTCCATCGCATGCGAACGTGATGGCGATCTCCGCCCCGTTGTTATATTGGAGCTTTCCTCCCGGCAGGGCTTTATAGCTGAACGTATATCCCGTGAGTTTGCTTTTCGCCGGATTGAGCTTCCAGGTTCCGTCCCACGGTGATTCGGCGGCGGCAACGGTGACGGACAAAACGAGCGCGCCGAGCGCGCCGCAAAAGAGAGTCCCAGATCTAACCATGAAACAATTCTCCTAGAGTAGCGCTTTTCCGCAAATTGAGCGACTAAAGCGTACGTGAAAGCACGCTCCCTTTCCCTTCCCCGCCCGCGCGGCTTCGACGGGTAACGGCGGCGACCGATGCCGTGGCCGCCATATGCCTTGACACGTATATTCTCTTTCAGGTATATTAACGGCGTGGGAATCATACGGGCGGCTCGTTCTCAAGCCGATTCGCCAAGGCAAGTTCGCGTAGCGGCGGCGAGCCGCGTCAGTCGCGGGCAAGCGGTTAAGCGTCGCTGAGTTCGACGGCTTTCGTTTCGCGGCTGAGGGCGTAGGCGATCACGGCGAGCAGCCACGGGGCGACGCTCAGGCGATAGGCAAAGGCGAGCGAGGTCGCGGCCGCGAGCGAGCCGACGACGATGGGCGCGAAGATCGAGACGATGCGGCCGATCGTCAACGTCGCCGAGAAGGCCGAGCCGCGCACGGTCGTGGGAAACGATTCGGCGCTAAACGTCTCGGCGACGACCCACGACCCCGAGTTGGCGATCAGCTCGAGTGAACCCCAGAACAAGATCCACTCCGGAATCTTCGCAAACGAAAACATCACGACCGAGAGCATCGCGACGAGCGGACACAGTATGCCGAGCGGCCGGCGACCATAGCGATCGGCGAGCCAGCCGACGCCCCACGAGCCGAGAATGCCCGCGACGTTGAAGATCGCGATGAACTCGAAGACGCGCAGCTGCGGGTAGTGCATCTCCTTCGCGAGGTAGTACGGCACGAACACGGCGAAAGCCCAATAACCCCACGCCGCCGACGTCCAGAGCATCCCGTGCCGGACGATCTCGCCCGCGTACTTCGAGCGGAACACCTCGACTAATGCGAACCGCTTGCGGCTGATCGTCGCAGCGCGCAACGCCTCGAGCACCGCCCGGTACCGCTCCGACTCTTGCAGGCCCAACCGGAACGCGAAGATCACGATCCCGGGCACCACGCAAGCGAAGAAAGCCCAGCGCCAGCCATAGACAGGCACGATGGCGGCGGCGATGCCGATCGCGATGATGTAACCGACGCCGTAGAACGAGTGCATGAACCCAAGCGCGCGCGCTCGCAACGTGCGCGGCCACGTCTCGGCGACGTAGACGGCGGACGTCGGCAGCTCCATCCCGCCGCCGATGCCGGTCAAGAAGCGCAGAATTCCGAAGACGCCCACCGTGGGGGCGAAACCGCTCAGCGCCATACCGAGGCTGTAGGACGAGATCGAGAGCCCGAGCGTCTTCTTGCGCCCGATCTGGTCCGCGAGCGTCCCGCCGAGAAACGATCCGATCGTATACCCGACGAGGAACGTCGACGTCACGGCACCGCCGACCGCGATCGATTGATGGTAAGTCGCGAGAAAGTTCGGCAGGATCAAGGCAAACATATTGATGACCATCGCGTCGAAAAGCCAGCCTAGTCCCGCCAGCACCAGAACGACGAAGGCCGCGCCGGTCACGCGCTGCGTCGAGAATGCGGCGACCTCGCGCGGCCGCTGGTCGGTCACGGCGGCCATCAGCGCTTCGTTCCCTCGACGTGGGCCGGTTCGGGAGCACGGGCGTCCGCCGGCTCGGGATTGCCGACGCGCACGCGTGCATCCACCGCGGTAAACTGACCGCCGTTGACGATGATCGGGTTGACGTCGAGTTCGGCGAGCCACGGCGCGCTCGCGATCCAGCGCGACGCGGCGGCGAGCATGCGCGCGAGCGCGCCGCGGTCGACCGGCGCGCGGCCGCGCGCGCCGTCGAGCAGCTTCGCGGCGCGCAGCTCCGCGAGCATCGCGTGCGCTTCGTCTTCACCGAATGGCGCGAGCCGGACGGCAACGTCGTCCAGCGCCTCGACCCAGATGCCGCCCAGACCAAAGAGCACGACCGGACCGAATTGCGGATCGCGCTTCGCGCCGATGACGAGCTCGAGGTCACTGCGGATCTGCTTTTGGATCAAGGCCGGTCCGGGCCCGAGCCGGCGCTCGAAGTCGAGCAGCACGTCCCGGACGGCGTCATCGCTCGCGACGCCGGTGCGCACGGCGCCGGCTTCGCTCTTGTGGACGAGCGCCGGGCGCACGGCCTTGACCACGACCGGATAGCCGAGCTCGCGAGCCGCCTCGATCGCAGCGGCGATTGTCGCGTCCGATGCGCCGACCAGATGAATCTGCGCGTCGGGCGCATCGACCTGCCGCATCTGCGCGTCCGGTGCATCGACCAGCCGCACCCGTGCGCCCGGTACATCGACCAGCCTCCACGGCGCGCACGGAATGCCGGCCGCCGCGACACAGGCGAAGGCCGCGTCGGGCGCGAGCCAGCCGTCCGCGTCGGCGCCCGCCGGCGCTGGCACCGGCGGCTCCGCGCCGGGACGAGAATGCACGGCGTGCGCGAGCGTCGCGGCGAGCGTGCGCGCCGTGCGCGCGGCCCACGGGTGGCACGGTATGCCCGCGGCCAAGAGCCGCCGCCGGTTTTCTTCCGAGCCCTCCGGGCCGACCCAACATGCGTGAACGGCGCAATCGCTGCCGGCGTCGCGCGCGGCGCGCGTTTCCGCGATCACCCGCTCGGTGACTTCCGGCATCAACGCGGAGCGTTGCAATAAGACGGGCACGACCGCATCCACCTCGCCGCTGCCGAGCAGCGCGCGCAGCGAATTGCCGTACATGTCCGCGAAGCGCGGCCAATCGGTCGTGACGTCGACGGGATTAACGGGGCTGCCGTAAGCGGGAATCCACGAGCGAATCTGCGCCTGCAGATCGTCGGAGAGGCGCGGAACTTCGAGCGCGGCTTCTTCTAAGAGGTCGGCGAGTTCGACGCCGGTGCCACCGGAATTCGAGATGATGGCGACACGCCGGCCGCGCAGCGGCGGCTGTGCATCGAGCGCGGCCGCGACGTCGAGTAGCGCGAGGCCGTCGTCGACCATTCGCGCGCCGGCCTGTCGCAAGGCCGCCGCCGCGATGCGATAGTCGCCGGCGAGGGCGTCCGTGTGGCTGGCGGCGGCGCGCTGCGCGGCGCCGTGGCGGCCGGTTTTCAGCACGACGACCGGCTTGCGCGGCGTGACCCGCGCGACGGCGTCGACGAAGGCGGCGCCGTCGGCGATCGACTCGAGCAAGAGCGCGATGACGCGCGTGTCGGGGTCGTCGCCGAGATATTCCACGATCTCCGTCTCACCGAGATCGATCTTGTTGCCGGGCGCGATGACCTTCGCGAAGCCGACGCCGCCTTCGCGCGATCGCGAGAACGCCGCCATGCCGTACGCACCGCTTTGCGTGAAGAGCGAAACGCCGCCGGCTTCGGGCAGCCCGAGGCCGAGCGAGGCGTTGAGCCGCGTGTGAACGTTGATGACGCCGAAGCAATTGGGGCCGATGAGCCGCAGGTTAACGGCGCGTGCCACGGCGGCGATGCGGTCTTGACGGGCCTTGCCCTCGGAACCCGTTTCGGCGAACCCGCCCGTGACGATCACGGCCGCCGTAACGCCGGCCGCGGCGCAGTCTTCGATCGCGGATAGCACGGCCGTTTCCGGCGCGACGATGACCGCGAGATCGACGTGGCCGGGCACGGCCGAAACGCTCGGGTACGCGCGCCGGTCGAGAATCGTCGCGTCGCTCGGATGAATCGGAAGCAACTCGCCGCGATAGCCGTCGAGCAAGTTGCGCATAAATAAAGCGCCGAGCTTCCCGGTTTTTCCCGACGCGCCGATCAACGCGAGGCGCGGAGGGTCGAAGAGCGCCCGGCCCCATGCGGCTGGGCCGGCTACGCCGGCACTTCCTGGCAGGAGCGCGGCGTCCGTCGTTATTGAATTCGTCGTTATTGAATTCGTCGTCATTGAAGTCGTCGTTATCGATTTCGTCGTCATCGATCCGTCATCGCTTCGTGCCGGTCTCCAGGTCGCGTGCGAGCAACGTTGGCGCTCCGCCGGTGTGCACGAATGCAACGGTTTCCGTCGAACGGATGCGGCCGTCGCGCGCCAGCGCAATGAGTCCGGCAAGCGCCTTGCCGGTGTAGGTTGGATCGAGGAACACGCCTTCCGTCCGCGCGGCGAGCTCGATGGCCGCGTCGCCCGCGGATGTCGGAATGCCGTATCCCTCACCGATGAAGCCGTCGTGCACCACGACGTCGTGCTCCGCGAACGCCGCGTCCAACTGCGCCAGTTCGACGCATTCGCGCGCGAGCGCGAGGACGCGCGCGCGAGCTTCGGCGGCCGGGCGGCTCACCGTGATACCCTCGATGCGCCACGGCAGGTCGAGCGCGCGCACGCCGGCGAGCAACCCGGCCTGCGTGCCGCCGGAGCCGGTCGCCAGCACGACGACGTCGGGCACGACCTGAGCCTCGGCGGCTTGTTGCATGAGCTCACGCGCGGCGAGCGCGTGTCCCACGGCACCGAGCGCACACGCGCCGCCGCGCGGAATCACGTACGGGCGGCGTCCTTGCGCGCGCAACTCGCGCGCGAGCGATTCCAAGCGCAGGTCGACGGACGCGCGGTCATCGCCCTCGGTGAACACCGCCGTCGCGCCGAGCGTGAGCGTCAGCGCGTGATTGCCGGCAGCGCGCTTCGGCGGCGAACCCCAGTAGACCGCGATCATCTCGCGTTCGACGTGGGCCGCCGCGGCCGCGGTCGCGCGGACGTGATTGGACTGTGTGCCCGCGCCGGTGAGGATCACGTCGGCGTCGCTCGCGAGCGCATCCGCGATCAAGAACTCGAGGCCGCGGACCTTGTTGCCGCCCAGTCCGAAGGCGATCAGATCGTCGCGCTTGAGCCACAGGTTGGGAAGGCCGATCGCGCGCCCGAGCCTTGGCGCTGCAACCAGCGGCGTCGGCCACGGCGCGAGCCGCCGGCGCGCCAAGCTCTCCACGCAGCCGAGCATCCGGACGGTCGCGACTACAGCTGCCATTCGGAATTCGTGCGCGGGCTTTGCGAAGCGTTCGCGAGCACCCGGCCATAGCGCTCGGAGTCTGTTTCGCGCTCGGAGTTGGTTTCGCGCTCCAAGTCTGTTTCGCGTTCCGAGTCTGTCTCGCACTCCGCCGTTACGTCGTGGCCCGAGTTCGCGGCGCCGCTCATACCCTCGGTATCTTCGGTATCATTACGCTCGACGTCGGCGAGGACCCGGTCGACCATTGCGCCGCAGTGCCCCGCCGCGGCGCGGTAATCGAGCAGGGCGCGCACGTCGTCGCGCGTCAGGTGCGCCATGATCTCGGGCGCCGCGAGCAGCGTTTCTTCGAGGGTGCGGTGGCCGCCATGGGTGGCCATCGTCGCGTCGTACACGAGCCGATGCGCGCTCTGCTTGCCGATGCGCTCGGCCAGCGCGAGCATGACTCGCTCGGAGAGCACGAAGCCGCGCGTCGCCTCGAGGTTCGCCCACATGCGCTCCGGGAAGACCTCGAGGTTCGCGACGAGCTCGTCGAGTAGTGCGAGCGCTTTGTCCGCCGCCAGCGTGACGAGCGGGACGGCGTTCCACTCCGCCTTCCACGAGCGGCCGTCGCGCTCGTGATCGTGCACGAGACCTTCGGCGACGATCGCGGCGTTGTGACGCACCACGCGCGCCAGCGCCCCGAGATGCTCGGCAATCTCGGGGTTGCGTTTGTGCGGCATCGTGATGCTGCCGACGGTGCCGGCCGCGCTACGCTCGCCGAGCTCGCCGATCTCCGAACGCTGCAGATTGTAGACCTCGTGGCCGATCCGATCGGCCGTGCCCGCGAGGAGCGTCAAGAGCGCGCACCATTCCGCGAGCACGTCGCGCGACGAGGTCCAGGAAATCTGCGGGGCGCGCAAACCCAGACGCTCGAGAAACGCGCGCTGCAGCTCGAGCGCGCGCGGTCCAAGCGACGAGAGGCTACCGACGCCGCCCGCCAGTTGGCCGGCATCCATCCGCCCGGCAACTTCCGCTAAACGCTGGCGATGGCGGCGCGTTTCGGCAGCCCAGCCGGCGGCCTTGAAGCCGAACGTGATCGGCAACCCCTGCTGACCGTGCGTGCGGCCCGGCATCACCGTATCGCGGTGCGCGGCCGCGAGCGCGCGCAAGCCGAAGTCGATCGAGCGCAGGCGGCGCGCGGCGATCGCGCGAGCGTCGCGCAGCGCGGTCGCGAGCCAAGTATCCGTGAGATCTTGGACCGTCGCGCCGTAATAGAGCCATTCGCCGCTCTGGTCGGGACAGCGGCGCGCGATCGCGTTGATGAAGCCGAGCGTCGAATGATTGCTCGCCTCGAAGCCGCGCCGCACTTCGTCGAGAAAAGCGGCGTCGACGTCGACGTTCCGGCACGTCCGCGCGACGCCCGCCGCTTCGAGCGCGGGAATCACGCCGTAGGCGGCTTGCGTCTCGGCGAGCACGGCGAGGATCTCGAGCCACGCGCGCGTGCGCGGCACTTCGTCGAAAAGCGCCCGCAGTTCGGGCGTGCTCCACGCTGCGCCGTAGACCGCGGAATCGACGAAGAGCAGCGAGCTCATCCCGCCTCCGCGAGCCCGCGCGCGACGTCGAGCAGCGCGCGCTCGGCGGCGGCCATGATCGACTGCGTTTCGTCACTCCACGCGGCGAGCTCCGCAGCGCGCTCGTTGACCTCCGCAGCCATCTCCCGCACGCGCGCGGGCGACGCGCCGCCGGGACCGTTGCGGCGTTCGACCGCCGCCCGCGGGTCGACCAAGTCCGCGAGCTCGCGCGGCTTCAAACGGATCTCGCGACCCAACATTTCGCGTGCGGCCGCGGCAACGTGGTCGACCGTTGGAACGCCGTCGATAGTTGGAACACCGTCGACAATTGAAACGCCGTCGACCGTCGGAACACCAGCAACCGTTGGAACGGGCCCGTCCGCTCGCGACTCGCGTGATACGGACCGGCCTTCCCGGCGCGCGCGCGCCAGCCGGCCGACAAGTTCATGCGCCGTGCGGTAATCGACGTTCCCCTCGCGCATGATGAGCTCGCCGAGTTCCGCAGCGAACGTCCAGCTTCGCTCGAGCGCGCGTCGCGCGGCGCGTTCGTCGAAGCGCAGGTCCCGCACGACCTCGGCCAAGAGCACGGCCGCGCCCGCGACGCCGTCGAGCGCGGCTGGGACGTCGCCGTAGGCAACGAGCCGGTTGTCCAGCTGCCCCGAGGGCGTGCGGCTCGCGGCGGCGATGCCGGCTTGTATGCCGATCGTGCGGTTCGCGACCGCGCGCACGTAAGCCAGCGCGTACGGGTTCTTCTTCTGCGGCATCGCCTTGCTCGCGCGCGCGTGGGCGTCCGATAACGCGACGAACCCGAATTCCGCGGTCGCGAAGAGCGCGAGATCTTCCGCGAGGCGATCGAGACCGACGGCGGCCGCGCACGCGACGCCCAGCGCCTCGATCGCGAGATCGGCCTGCCACATCGCATCGCGCGCGTGCTCGACGAGCGCGCCGAAGCCGAGCAGCGCGGCGATGCGCCGGCGATCGAGCGGCAAGGTGGCGCCGTTCGTGCTGCCGACGCCGGCGGGGGAACGATCGAGGCGCGCTTCGAGTTCGCGCGCGCGCGCGCCGTCGCGCAAGAGCGGGTAGGCGAACCCGAGCACGTAATGGCCGAACGTCGTCGGTTGCGCGGCTTGGAGATACGTATAATCGGGCATCACCGTGCACGCGTGGGCTGCGGCCTGCGCCGCGAGCACGGCCGCCGCGTCCGCGCACGCGCGCGCGAGCCCGAGCGTCCGCCGCCGGACGGCCAGCGCGTACGCGGTCGTGATCGACTCGCGGCGCGCCCGGCCGGCGCCCAGCCACCCCGCGGCCCGCGTGCGCTCCGAGAGCCACGCTTCGCGATTCGTGTAGAGATCGCCGAGCGCGGGATCGAACGAGAAGTCGCCGGCTCGCGCGTGCAGTTCGAGCAGCGCGCCAAGCAGCGCCGCGCCATCGCTGCGCGGAACGATCCCGGCTTCGATGAGCGCCACGACGTGGGCGAGATCGGCGAGGCCGGCGTCCCCGAACAGGGCGCGTTGCTGCGCGAGTTCGCTGCCGAACGCTTCCGCGACGAGCACGTCCGCCGGCGCGTGCGCCAGGGGACCGCCTACGCCGAGGACCACGTGCCCTCAGCCGCCACGGCGACGACGCGCGGCGGCTCCGGCTCGACTTCATCGGGCTTCCAGTCGGCGTGCGCGCGGCGCTCCTCGACGATGCGCGAGAGCGTCTCGAAGCGCAAGCCGATTCGCAGGGCCTGCAACGCGAGCACGTTCTCGGGCAGGACGTTGCCGAGGCTGACGGCGGCGCCGAAGCGCGCGATCAGCGCCGCTTGTTGCGACTTCTGCGGCGCTTCCCAGATCAGCCGCTTGAGATCGCAGCCGACGATCCCGGCGATTTCCTCGACCATCTCGGCGCGCACCTTGCCGCACTCGTCGAAGATCCCGATGCCTACGCCCGATTCGCGCGCTTCGATCGTGACGAACTCGGCGCCCCACTCGAGATCTTGCAGCGCGAGCTCCGCGAGCTCGCGCGCGCTCGGCTGGGCGTGCGGATCTTTCTTGCCGACCTCCGTGATCGGCACGAGCCCGGCGCGCAGCGCGCAGGCGATCATGTTGCGGCGTCGCTGCGGCGGCAGGTCGATCGTCCCGTCCGAGATCTCCACGCCGCGGAAGCCGAGCTGGCACGCGCGTTCCATGTAGATGCGGCAGTTGTGCTGCACGGTCGCCGCCTCGAGCAACGTGCCGCCAGGATAGGCGAGGACGCCGTGCCGCGCGATCGTCGCGAGCTTGCGGCCGAGCAACGGCGCCGGCACGAGCGCGGAGGTGCCGAAACCGAACTTCCAGTGATCGACGTACGGGCCGGCCGTTTCAAGAAAGTCGGCCGTCGAGGCGAGGCCGAGGCCGGTATCGAGGATCATCGTGATCCCGCTGCGCCGGCCGCGGTCGATGTCGCCGTTCCAGACGTGATCGATCACGCCGCTCCACGCCAACTCAGACATGCGCGTAAGCCTCGACGAGGTCGGTCAGCGCACGCTCGACCATCGCGAGATCCGAGCCCCACGGCACGACGCCGACGTTACCGTCGCGTTCGGTATGGAACTCGAGTAAACAGCATTTGACCAAACATCGGTCGCTACGGCCGGCGGCCAGCTTGCGCGGACACATTTCGACGCGCGGCGGCTCGTCGCCATAGTAGTGACGATGGAACTGCAGACTGCGCTCGCAACCGACGAGCGTCCAGTCCTCGCGTTTGGGAGGACGCTGGTCGAGGAAGTAGACCGGCGCGCCGAGATCGTCGAGTCCGCCCGAGCGGCAGGGCACGAGGTACGCGTTCGGCTTCACGGTCGCGCAGAGCGCGCGCAGATCGATGCGTTCGAATTCGACGTGCACGGGCGGCAAGTCCGCGTAGCTCAGCACGTGCTTGACCATGTCGTAGAGCTTGGGCGGATCGGGCGGCGAGACTTCGATCACGCGCAGCACGATCGGATCGGGATGGTGGATGAAGTTGACGTGATCGTAGCGGCCCCAAACCACCAGCGTGCCGTCCGCGCCGACGCCGTGCGCGCGCGCGGCGGCGGCCAGCGCGCTGCGATTCGCAACGTCGGTATCGGGTGAAAACGCGAACGTCGTCGTGCCGGGCAGCGCCAGCACTTCGACGTCGAGCACTTCGGAAAAGAGCGGTTCGGGATCGCGCTTGCGAACGGCGACCACCGCCGTCGGAATCGCGGGATCGTCGCCTTCCCCGGCCCGCAGCACGATGAATTCGGTGCGGCGGTACGCCTCTTTCCCGAGCAGGTGCGACTCGATCGCGCCCGTCGTCATCGGACCGTCGTACCGCTGCATGCTGACGTTGCGATACGGGAGCGGCACGAGATTGCGTTCCCCGCGCATCATCGCGCGGCCACCGTTTCCGGCAGTTCGTAAGCGCGCGTCAGGTCGGGCTCGCGCAGCTCCTTGCGATGGATGCCGAGCGGGTCGAGCGCGCGGATGAAGGCGACGATCTCGGGACTCGGCAGCGGCATCGTGCGCACGTCGGGCGCGACGTGCGGCCTGAACTCCGTGTTTTCGAATACGTCGTCGAGCGTCGTGTCGGGGTAGAGCTCGCGCACGCGCAGCTCGCCGTTCTCGTCGACGTCGAAGACGCAGAGATCCGTGACGAGCCGGTCCGGACCGCCGCCGCGGTGGCCGAGCGCGGCGCGCGTGCGACCGTCGGGGGCGCGGTTACCGAGGCTGGTCACGAAATCGCAGCGCTCGACGAGCCGATAGCGGCGCCGCCCTTTGGCGTCGGGCGGGGCGCGGTGGCCGGTGGTCCAGAGCGTCACGTTTCGAACGTCGCACGAGAGGTTGCAGCCTCCGCCGCCGCCCGGCAGCTTGACGCCGACCTTCGACTCGTCGCCGAGCAAGGTGACGTTCGCGTTGCCGTACGGATCGATCTGGATGCCGGAGAGGAACATGCGACCCATGCGGCCGTTCGCGGCGAGATCGAACAGTTCGCCGATTTCGAGCGTCGCTTCCGAACCGCGATCGAGCGCGCGATCGTTCGTGACCGGAGTGATGAAGAGCGGCGTGGGATTGACGCCGTAGGTTGCGCCCTCGACGAGCACCATGTTCGGCGCGTGTGAACGCTTGGCCACGTGCATCGCGATCTGGACGAGCGGGGAACCGTAGCCGTGGAAGACGAGCGCGCCGTCTTCGATCGTTCGGGCGAGCGCGTAGATCATCGCCTCGCCCATCGTACACTCCGCGCTCATGCCGGCGCTCCCGTGGTCTCGCAGATTGCCGGCGCGGCGTCGTCGAGTGAAGCGTGCTCCTGATAGAGGCGCTGCCACGCTTCGGGGCTTTCGATCCAGCTCCGGATGCGCGCGCGCATCGCGTCGCCACCGGCACGCTCGAGATACGTTTCGCGATCGCCCGCGTCGAGTACGAACGGCGTGAGGTACCGCTCGCGGAACGCCTCCGGACCGGCCTTGGCCGCGTCGTAGTAACGCGCGATGTGCGCGCGGTCGTAGGCGTAATCCGGATAGCAGGCCGTCGGGTGCGCGCCCAGCGGCACTTCCGCGATCGCGCTCACGTAGAAATACGGCACGTTCGGGCCTCCTTTGGCCATGAGCTCGTCGTTCTCGACGATGCGCTCGACCGTCACGAGCACCGTGCGCGACGCGCGCGCGAACAGCAGGTCGGCGACGGGCGGACCGTCGATGCGCACGTTGCCGTGCCGGTCGCCGTACTGCGCGTGGAGGATCGCGACGTCGGGCGCGAGCGCCGGAACGAGGGTTAGCTCTTCGCCCGTGAACGGGCAGATCATCGTCTTGTACGACGGGTTCAAGCGCCCGATGTCGGTGCCGCGGATCGAGCGCACCGGCATGAACGGCAGACCCATCGTCGTGGCGCGCAGCTGCTGCACGATCGTGTAGCAGCAACTGTCCTCGACGGCGACGCTTCCGTCCTCGCAGGCGCGACGATAGTTCGGCGCCATGCCGAAATCGACTTCGAAGCCGACGTAGCTCTCCGCGCTCGCGCGAACCGCGCCCGCGCCGCAGAGCAGATCGACGTCGAGCCCGTGCGCCGAGCCGACGACGCGCAGGTTACGCACGCCCGCGCGCACGAGCGCGCCGACCGCCGCCATCGGTAAGCGGCACGTGAGGCCGCCACCGAGCGCCAGCGTATCGCCGTCCTTCACCATGCTCGCGAGCGTCGTCAGGTCCACGCGCTTGTCCGGACGCGTCTCGACCGGCAGCGGCACGTTCGCCGGCGCGCCGCCGGCCGCCGGGCCGCTGGAGAAAGTGCCGTTTGTCATGTCATCGTGCTCCTCTGCACGCGAGTCTTCGCGCTGGTCACCGCGTGCGTCAAATCGCCGTCATCCCGCCGTCGACGGTGAAGATCGAACCGGTTACGAAACTGGCCTCGTCGGACGCGAGAAACAGCACGGCGGCCGCGATTTCTTCCGGCAGTCCGAACCGCCCGACGGGATACTTGGCAATCCGGCGCGCGGTCGCTTCGGGCGTCCCGTCAGCACCCATGAGCTGCTGCCCCATGGCCGTCACGGCGACCGTTCCGGGACAAACGCAATTCACGCGCACGCCGCGACCGGAATACTCGGCCGCCATCTGGCGCGTGAGCGACACGATCGCGCCCTTCGCGGCGCAGTACGCCGCCATCTTCGGCACGCCGGCGAGGGCGGCGACCGAACCGACGTTGACGATCGCGCCGCTCTTGCGCGCGAGCATGCCCGGCACGACCGCGCGCGACATCAGGAACGTGCCGCCGACGTTGACGTCGAAGATGCGCTGCCACTCGGCCGGCTCGATATCGTCGACGCTGCCGAAACCGGCCACGCCCGCGTTGTTGAAGAGCACGTCGATGCGGCCGAACTCGCGCTCGACGGCTTCGACGGCGGCGCGCACCGCGGCCTCGTCGCGCACGTCGGCGACTTGGCCCGTGCTGGAGTTGCCGAGCTCGCCCGTGGCACGATCGATCGCGGCGGGATCGACGTCGAAAACGGCGACCCGCGCACCCTCGGCGGCCAGAGCCTTGGCGGCCGCGAAGCCGAGCCCGCCGGCGCCGCCGGTGACGATCGCGTGTTTGCCTTTCATGCGCTCGCCCATCGCGTCAGACCGCCGTGATCCCGCCGTCCATGACGACGGTACAGCCGTTGAAGTAGCGCGCATCGTCGCTGGCGAGAAACCAGACGGCCGACGAGACGTCGTCAACCGTGCCGATCGTGCCGTCGGGAACCAGCGCTTCGATCTGCGCCCGCAGGTGCGGCTGATCGAGCCGCCACTGCGTCATCGGCGTCTCGATCATGCCCGGGCAGAGCGCCGTGGCACGGATGCCG
>Ga0116229_10004972_pt1 | contig 21762 bp, 12 predicted proteins | sample S1TSphgellanicum_3_FD_87313 | JGI IMG/M metagenome (GOLD analysis project Ga0116229, IMG submission 87313) | Host-associated microbial communities from peat moss isolated from Minnesota, USA - S1T2_Fc - Sphagnum magellanicum MG | ecosystem: Host-associated > Plants > Peat moss > Unclassified...
ATAAAATATTTTTAAAAACATATAAATAAACCTATTTGCTATAGTAAATTGTAATAGTGAATTATGTTAACTAGTAATGAAACATGATGTCTACATAGTGATATTATAGTGAAATAATTTTCATTAGGTGAAATCAGTAAAATGCAATGAAGTTATTTCACTTTTAAGGTCCTATAGTGATTTAAGCTAGTAAATTACACCCCACTTTGGTAGTAGTGCTATGTAAATTCAATTTTCCAACTTTGTTTAGTTAGGTAGGTAGTTTAAATTTAATTTAACCTATTAAAGTTATATGTTAAGATTTATGTAGGTAGCCAATGCCTAGCAACCAAGCTAGTTAGCCACATCATTATGGTTGATTTGACTAAATGAATATGACCAATTTGACTAAGCCATGGTTATTTGATATGTCTTATTTGACCAATCCATGGTCATCTTGACAAATTGTTTTATTTATTATTCTTTTTTTATTAGATGTAAAATAGGTCACCTTAATCAAAATAACCAACAAAAAATAACATTTTTTTTTCATGTTCCATGCCTCTAGTCAAAATGGATATCCTTTCTTGTCAATGTGAACATTTTAGTCAAGTTGAACCTTTTAAAAAGTTATGATTACTTATAATACCAAGATTGTATGTGGTGTGAGAATCCAAAATGCTATAATTATTAATGTACATGTACAAAATTATGAAAAATCTTAATAAATTAAAAACCCATCTAATTTTTAATTTCTAACATCCTCGAACCCAAGATTCAACTTCTTCAAAATACCTTAGCTTCTTAAGCATGTCTTCATTTTCTTCCAACAAAGTCTCTTCAACCATAAAAAATTCAGCCAATCTCTTTCCATCAACAAGGTTGCAATTAATTTGTGCATCATTTGGCCAATTTTTATAAATGGGTGAATGCATGGTAAGGTGGTTCACTTATGGAATCATATTCATATTTTTGTAGAGTACTTTTTGTTTAAATGGATGTGGTGATAAATGTATGTTTCAATTTGTTAATTGATAATTGATTCTAAATTCATAATTTGATTATGAAACTAAAGGTACATTTTTTTTTGAAAATCTTACCCCCCCTTATTAATAATGGACTTTTGAAAGGACAATGTATGGACTGGTTTCCTAACTACAATGGTACAACATCAATGTATTCATAGTAAATTTCAATTTAATTCATTTTTAGTGACTAAATATAAGTTGAAGAATGGAATAAATAATATATATATGGGACCATTTTCTTGAAAACCTTAACAAACATTTTTGTAGGAATTTAAAATGGTTAAAAATTGACCTTATTTTCATAAGTCCTTATGAGTTACAAATTTATTTTTCTTTCAATTTTTTTGTTTTAAAAATGTTTGATTATGAAATGTTTAAAAAGGCCATTATTCATATAGATTTTATAAAACATTTTTCCAAGTATTATGATTTTTAAAAAATTGCACCCATCAAAACAACTAATGTGGTCATCATTTTATTTAAAAATGGAATATGAATATGAACACAAATGTATAAACATCAACTTATAAATGATTATAATAATAAGTTGTGATAAACAAATAACCATGTTTTTTAGCAAATTTTTTATGGATTCCTATGGAGTGGAACATTTGCTTAAAATGAACCACCATACCACGCATCCACCCAAATCATGACAAGTTTATCAAAATTATCAACCCCAAGATGAAATTTTCATAAATTAATGAGTACATTTATAATTTTAAAGGTGTAATCATAGTAACATGTATCATAGGAGTTGTAATTAATTTTTCACATTTTTAATCAAAATTTATTTTATTGTTGAATATGCTTAAAAACATTCACATATATGTTACCAATATATTATAATATCACCTTAGACAATTATTTATCAAGCCATATATAATTAAAGGTTAAAAAACACTCATTATAACAACAGGTGTCCTTGGATGCCAAGTCATTAGATTTTGAGTGACTTTACTAGTTTAGTGAATGGGGATTAATGAACTACACCCACATTTTGTAAAATTGATTCATCAAGCATTATAACCAATGTTTTCAATGTTTATTTTGTTATTTTTTGGATGAAAATGACGCAATTGAATGAATAATGTTATATTGATTTTGATTAATATTTGTTGCATAATCAATAGTTCATGAACTTTGTAAGTTGAATTCATAAATCGTAACTGTTAGGCTTAGGGGATAAGGTTTATTGAAATCTTTTTTGCAATCATTCAATTGATGAGTTCTCATCACAAAGGTAAGAACTTTGAACTTCAAAGGTGTTTGGAAACATGTTTGAACAAAACTGGCAAGTTCGGTCTCAAGAGCATGTTTTGTATGGTTTGATCATGGGAGTTTTATGAAGGTGTAGATGCAAGAGTTTTGATTTTTGCAAGTATTGGGAGGTTTGTCATGCTAAGAAAATGGATTTGAGTGAATGGGCAAATGAACTTGAGCTTGGATTGATTTGTTGATGGGGTATGGAATGTGTTAGTAGGAGTTTTGCAAGGGTTGCATGTAATCTTCAAAACATGGTTGGGAATTGTCCAATAGCATCAAAGTTGTTTAGAAACTCAATGTTTACAAACATGCAATGTTGCAAAGTATTAGTCTTTGGTCCTAAAAGGAATAGAGTTAGTGAGTCAATATGGCAAGCCTTCATGATAACATACTTTCATATGGAGAACAAAGACAACAATGATGATGACCAATCAACACTCTTTTTAACAATTTTGATGTGTGGAAGTGGTTTTTTAATATGCATTCAAACTTCAATCCAACAAGGTGCACACAACTTTGTTAGTTGTTCTTTCATATTTCCAAGACATTTTTTTTGTAGGACAATGCATAACAACAAATAATGATTTTCTTTTTTCATTTATGTCTACCTTTTTTGGACTTCTTAGTCTATGTGATTATCTTTTGAAAAACAACTTGGGCATCTTTCAAGCTAACTTCCTTCATGCTTGCATTAAACTTAACTTCATTGGTACCATATTGACATGCTTTTGACATAATGTGATTAAAACAAAAACCACAAAATGGCTAAGGTGTAACTATAGAGGCTCACATGACACATCATAAATGAAGGGAATTGTGAAAGAATTAAAATTGGCTCCTTCATTCTTAACATACAAAATAACCTTATTTGTCAAGTTGAATTTAATGAAAAGAAAGTTCATTTTTTTGGTAAAAGTTGCACCAAAAGTATTCTAGGTGCTTCAAACAATCTAATAATTATGTGGTAGGAATTCAAGCTTGGTTACCAAAATTAATAACCAATCCAAAAGTGTCATAACCTAACCTTGACATTCACAAATCAAATGTTGTGGTCATAATTACACATTGAGCAAGGGCATGAAACACATACATTTCCATAGTTTTCAACAATATAGCAATAAAATATTCACAAACAAGTTGTTTCCAAGAAAGAAATTGGATTTGAAGGTGCAGTCACACTAAAACATAACATAGCAAGTGTAACTAGTGTTTGATTTTGTGTATTTAACATTTTTGAAAAAAACAAAGAACTCCAAATGGAATTGCTTTTACATAATTTTATTTTTAATGTATTGGTGTATATATTCTAAAAGTTTAAAATCAATTTAATGAATGAAAAATATTCAAAATCATTTTCAAATCACTATAACCATGGCCAATGCTTTTTAACAATAAAAAGACTTATAAATGGACTTGATTTTTTTTGAAAAGGACATATATTTAACAAATTTTTAATGTAAACCATAACATAATAGTGTGATGAAAAATTTCAAAATTTTTCAAGATTTTTTAAAACATTTTTGCTCAAAATATTCTAAAAAATTCCAAATTAAACATCCAATAAGCAATCACCCAAGGGGTGGGTGTGGCTTGTGTTATTCTATTTACACCTTTAACCATAAAGATGCATCATTTTTTTCAACTAGGGGCTTTTTACAATAGACAATGTTATGTAGCTTTTAACAATCATCAATACAAGGTTTTTAATGAATCCAATTTGAACAATGTGGCATTTTTTGTAAGGTCTCACATTTCTAAAGAAATTTGTGATGGTTGAAGGTGTAACAAATGCCCTTGACTTACACTTGTGCCATTTGCCACTATCTCTACTTGTTAAGGTACTTTTATGCATTGAGTACTTCACCAAATCCAAGCCATGCTCATCAATTTAACATGTTTTTTAATGGCCATGATACCATGGTCTTGGTTGTAACCTACAAAACCATTTGAGAGTTGGTTGAACTATGAGAACTTGTAATTTTTAGAACATGAACTACATCACTTGCATGTTGACTATGATGATATTACCATTCAACATCAAAATGGCCCATGATTAGATGTTGCATAGTGAAACAAAACCCAAAGTTCTAATTGGCGACAAGTTGCATCAAGCATTGCTTCGTCTTCAATTCATCACTTTTCATTAACAATATTTTTGGCCTACAAAACTTCCTCCAAAACCATAGATGTCTCCAGAGAATTGACAATTTGATTAACAAATCTTAAATTATGAAAATCATATGTAAATGAGTTAAATAACTCAAGCTTGTCCATATCTAGAGAGTAAATGAGTAAACACTAAAATCAAAAGAACATTGAGGACAAAGGAACACATAGAACAAACACAAAAAAACATGAATAAAAAAAGGAAAAATATTCACCTTTTCATGTGAAGCTCCTGTAGGCAACAACACATGAAACAAACAATATGGCTCCTAAATGTCAAATCATTTTTGTCAAATTTGTGCTGTCATTTCCAAAGGAAGCACTCATAAACCATAAATCTCTAACACTAACCTTTGGAATAACAAGCTTGCCATACTGGAGTTCAACACATAATGTTAAGCCTTCTATGGGTTTTGGAAAACCCTAAACCTGACTGTTTAAGTAAATTTGATTTGACATTTTTGACTAAAGCTAGTAATAAGGTTCCCAAATTTTGTTTGGTAAAGTTGTTAGCCTACTAATAGGTTCTTCTTATGCCCTAATGCATAACCAGGTTCATATCCAAAATCTTCTTGATATGAGAACACACTGGTGAAAGCCTACGATGCATTGCACAAAGGTCCCTCAACCTTCACCTGAATTGGTGGGGATGCCCACCTTCCTTGTTGTGGAGAATTTTTTATTAAAAAATCAATGATTTTGATTATTTAGAAAAAAATGGGTACAAAAAATTGCAAATACTTGCACTCTTTTATTTAGTGCAATTGGAGTGCACCTGACAAAGCACATTTTTTCTTCCACTATTCATGGGGCATTTAAGACAACAAAATGTATGCTGCAATGGGCATTCTATTTTTTGAAGTTCGTAGAATTTTTTTTTCCTTACAATAATGCCCACTAGATATAGGGAAAACAATAAATAAATCAATCAATCAACACTATGGTCATTAAGCTCAATAAAGCCTTCAGCTGCTATAATCAGACCCTTGTTTAGCTCCACCTTGTGTGGGCCTTATTCTGGTAAAGCCCATGGCCTAGGGGTTTTACCTTACGCATAACCCCCTCTGCTAGCCTGGTGAATGTGTTATGCTTTCCAAACACATGAGAATGAAGCTCCAAATGGGTTAATGGGCACACTCAAAATACAAGTAATTTTTTTAGAAAATATTTTTTATCATAGGATGATGGTTTGCACGTGTCATGTTAAACTCCAGTTTTTGAATATGTTCGCAAGAGAATCAAGAATTACATTATGAGTTCATGACCATTTTCTTCTATGGACATAATGAAATAATTGAAAACCTTAAGATCAATAAGTTGGTTTCAAAACATAAAGGCAAGTTCCCATGTATTGATGTAAAAAGGGGTGCCAAGGTGAAACCAAAGTATTCTAAAAAAAAGGAATCATTGAAAACCAACAAAACATAAGGCTAAGAAGCCTTGTAATTATCCATGTTTCAATGTAGTTGTTGACATGAGTTCAATGTAGATTAGGCGATGCATTATAGAGGATGGTGAACATAGTTTTAGTGATCACTTGAGTGATCACCAAACCTATATTCACCATGTAGTTGATGACATGAGCTCAATGTAGATTAGGCAATGCATTTAGAGGATGGTGAACATAGTTTTGGTGAGCACTTGAGTGATCACCAAACCTATATTCACCATAGAGGATGTTAGATAGGTTGTGTTGGTGCAATTGCTTACAAAGCCAAATCACCCCTTGCCTAGCAAAACATTTGAATAGAGGGAAATAGGCATGTGTTACTGATGGAAGAAGATCATTGGTTACATGAAATGTTGTTGAAAAAAGACAGAGTTTGTGTCATTGTGAACCAATACATAGTGAAGCATTTAGACAAATTTCGTAGTGTATTTGGAGGGCATCTTATATACATGAATACCGCTTGAATAGAAAACACAAACCAACCACAAACCAATCCCGCCAAATTTTAAGTTCACCTTGACTTTCCTTTCTGGATTTCTCAAGATTGGCTTTGACTCCCTATCCAAGAACCTTACCTGCATTTCAGAATTATAGCTATTGATGTATCATTACCTTGTAGAAAGCTTTTTATACACATGCTGGGTAAGCTTATATGCATCTTGAAATTTATGCTTTTGGTGAATTGGTAGGAGTAAACGCACTTTGAGTCATTTCAGATATAGGCGTGCTATTTAACCTTATTATTTTAATTTTTGCATGGAAGTGATTGTCCATAAAGCACTCTAAAGCTAAACCTTGATGCTTAAAAAACAACCGCTAACATGCTATTTTTGTGACAAAAGCCATAATTACAGGCAACTTCGATGGCATTCTTCCACTCACCAAAAGCAAGGTTTGTAAGCCCAAAAAAATCCCAGCTTCTGCACCAAAAAAAAACTGGGCCCAAAATCTGAGGGGTCTAGGCATCTAAAAATTCCTACCTCAGAGCAGGTGAAAGCTGAGTACAAAAAGCTACTTGCAGGCCAGGAGTAAATCCAAGCTCCTAGATAAGCCAGTCTGTAGTATTGGGTATCATGCTCATAAGGTAAAACCTGGGCAAACAAATGTACCCGCTCAGCACTGGACATTTCCATATGATCGTATGTTCCTTCGCTCCATATACAGACTGGACTGCCCATGAGCAGGTTCTGCGGTACCTCCTTGCCCCAGTTTCCATCCCCAAATTATGCTGCTACCCAACAACTGGCCTGTTCACGCAGGCCCACCTGGAGTACGACTTGTCTGGAACCTGAGACATTGCTTTTGTTATTAGCAAGTGAAGGCCATCATCCTCAAACATGTGAGGTGAAGCAAATCAGAAGAACAACATCTATATAATTGCTTGATCTGTGATTATTGTGGTGAGTTTACATTGAACATGGTGGGGCTTCAAGTAAGAGATGGATGGCAATGGTTCATCTTTTGCGCCCAAAATGTACACAGAGCTGATCTGTCTTCTATAATTGTGATGTCATCTGTGTACGTAGATTAATTATGTTCGGTGGCATTCATAATGATGGGCCAAATAGTGGATGTACATTTCCTGAAGGAGACAGTAGCTGGAGAGGAAACAGACATACAGTTGGTTTTTTGTTTCTTCTTCTTGTCCCTTCCCCATTGCAATTGAAGGAAAATCCACACAAACTATTTGAGTCCTCCATGGACCCTCAAGGGCACAGGCCCCATGATTTTTTAACTTCCCCTCTGGATTTGGAGATTTGTGCTGCCAGTCCATCTTCAGATTTCCTTATATCTTTGCATTTGACCCTCCTTTCGATTCAGACTTCGGAAAATCTTCGAACCAGGTCAACAGACCTGCTATTACAGGTAACAACTTCTATAGGTGACCTGATACTGTGTTGAAGTCAGAGCCACTTGCAAATCTAGTTGCAAAACTAAGCTAATTTGCCTCTGGGGCCTGGGCTTGAGCATGCCATATAGATGGATGTCCTTCAAACATCCACTGAAAGTCAGTGCTACATCCAATATTGTCGACAATTCACAATTAGTAAATCAGATTCAACTAGTGCCCTTGACAGGCCTGCCGCCTAACATAACTTCAGAGTAAGATGAAACTATGTAAAGGAAAAATGATACTCTTTATTGTTAAGGACTTCTATGGATATGTCAAAAAAATAATGATTTTGAGTCTTTTGCATCCACCTTCACTTGAGAATATGAGCAAGTCAAAACTCAATTTACTTTGAACTCTTATGGGCCAGGGTCATCCCCCTTGAGATGGCTCTTTGCTTGTCCCTTGTGTTCCCGCGGCCTCAAGCTCCACATACCTTCTAACACCTAACTCTTAGCAACTTGCACATCTCATGACACATTGGGTTAGACCGGAGTCTTTTCTTGGCTAGACTTGTCAAAACTCACTAAAACTTAGTCTAATGTGGACCTTCCCATAAGAATCAACTCTCGGAACAACCCCAAGTTGCCACGAGGCATCCCAAGAGACAACACTTAATGAATGTTTCAAAACAACACAAAGTCATCCTTGGGACAACACCGGTTGTCTTGAAAGGAAATGCAAGGTTTCCCTGAAAGGGTTTTGTAAGGCAACATCAAATGACACCCCAAAACAATTCTTTATTGCCTCCAAGTAACTACTTTGAGTTCACCCAAAGACAAGCCCTACTTACCCCAAGCCATGTTCCCACAACCCTACAACCTAATAAGATGAGGTTGGGAGTCAAACCCCAACTCACCATGGTTAGTTTCTTATGTCACCATGGTGTCCCACCACGGTGGTCCTAGCACGGGGTTCACTTTGGGCAAGGTGAATTCTCCCAAAGGGGCATGTTATTCACCTCCACCTTATGGAGGTAAACATACTTATTGATGTTCTTGGACATTTTGCTACACACCAAGCCCAAGTTTACCATGTTGTAACCAAAAGTCATTTGGGATTAATTATTTCTTGACTTCAATATGAATTGTGATAAGTCCTAAAAGTTCATCACAAGAGGAATATTAGGCATCACATGTGCCTGTCATCATTACTTGATGTTAAACAAGCCAACAAATGAAGTTGAACCAATTTTTTTAATAGTTCAAACCCCTTTACCCATTCAACATGGGTCATGAATGGCCATTGGAAACTTTACCTCCACAAGCTTATTCTTAGTTCAAAGGCATGTCATTTAGTTTGCATGCATCATTACTCAAATTTTGCTTGATTAGGCCTTTGAGAATTTTTTTTTAAAGTTTAATTTTCAAAGTCCATTTTTATTGGTTGCTATTATTTCAATTCAACCTTCCACTTCATCCTTCCATGGATTAGCTTTTCAAACAACTTGACCTTCCAATTCATCTTTGAGTTATGACTTGTGCACCTTATTTTCAAGATGTTCAACATTTGAGAGTTTTCAAGCTTTCATTTTCACTTTTGAAAGTTGATGCCCCTATAAACACTTAGTTGAATTTGGGAAAGCATTTTTTGTTCTTGTGTGTCTTCTTGTACTCCACCTCATGCCTTCGTACAAAAGTTCAACCTTTCTACCATTTTAGGTAAATGATCTAACAATGTGAGTTTCACCCATGTTGTTTCCTTCAATTGGCAATTGGCATCCTTTCGACTTGACCAAATATTATTTGCCCAAACATCTAGTTTGTTTTACATCCACAATACATTCAACTTCTTCTACAAACCTATGCTCAATGAGTCAAAACTTGAGTGATAGGCTTGCTTCCTATTTGACCTCCTTTTGTTTTCATTAAATGGCTTACACACATGGAAGGTTAGATGTGTCATAAAAGTTCTTGGCAACAACAATGTATAAACATTAGGGTGAGACATATAACACATCTTGTAGGGACTAATGTACTTCAATACAAATTGACTTGCCAAGGTTTTGGGCATCTTAAAATCCCAAATGTTTAATCACATGAGGTCACTAATCTTGAATTCAATATGCTTTTGAGTTTTATTGGTTTGTCTTTCATAACTTGCTTGTGCCTTCTCCAAAAGCTTTTTGTTGTCTTCTTTATTCTGGTTATGATTTTAATTTGTTGAAACTTGGCCAATTTAGAAAACCTTTTACCACCACCATAATGACAATTTTTTCCTTGTTGTGCTTTAGAAGACATGTCATGAAGTCCATTGAAACAATTTAAAATGGACTTGCCAAATTCAATAAGGGTCTATATAACTTGAACTTCTTTTTATACACCAATTTGGTGTTTTGGCATTTCGCACAAGTGTGCACATAGTGTTCCATTTTTTTTTCATTTTAAACCAATAGAAGTTTTTGTTGAAAGTAGTTATTGTGGTCTTTTCACCATGATGTCTGACAATTGGTACATCATGCTTTTTTTACATGATTTTCATGCACAATTTTCTTCCGAAGCACATGAAATAAGTGATTTTTCACGTACCTTTTTTTATTCTGCACTCAATGTCATTTTTGTTCACAAACATGTAAGGATTTGAATAGGCCCCATAAACGATTCTTCTTGGTATTCCTCCTTGTGATACAAGACATCAAATAACACATTATTTTAACCCAATTTATGGATCAACTCAATGTCCGTAGATGTTTAGGTCTTATGCCAATGTAACTATTTTGCAAAGGCCCTCGATTGTTTTTCAAAGTACCCCAATGACACATTGTTAAAAACCTTAGTCTTTTGTGACCTTAAATATTGTTGCCAAGTCTTGAAGCAATTCACCATGATGTCAAACAATTTTTTTCATGAATTGGCCATTTTAATTGGGCCTTCATTAATTTTCTTAATTTCAAAGGTGATATAATCCCCATTTTACAACAACACCCCTCTAATTGTAAATTCATTTGCATTTGTGTGAACTTCAAATGGCTTGGAAAAGTTAGGGTATTCAACACAAAGGCCATTGAAAGTTTTCCCTCCAATTTTTAAAACATTTTTTGTTATTCATTTCGCTATTTGAATGACAACTCCCTTTTGAGGAGGTTGAAGAGTAGCTTAGTCAACCTTGAAAAGTCTTTTATAATCTTCATATAAAAGTTGACCAACCCAATGAAAGATTTTACCTTATTGGAGATGGTTAGAGTTTGCCAACTTTGATAGCTTGAACTTTTTTTGGGTCAAGCTTCACAATTAAGCTTGAAACAACACATTTCCTATGAAGTCCATTTCCAATTTAACAAATTTGTTCTTCATTTGAAGTTTAGCATTTAAAATTTTATCATTTTAAAACTCTTGCAAAACATACTTTAAATATTGGGCATGTTCTTTTGTCAACTTAAAATAAACTAAGATGTTGGTGAAGGGTGGTAAAATATATGAAAAAAATTGATGAACTAAAAGTGAATTAGAAAATAAAAAAACTTTTGATATAAGTACTAGAAAATAAACTCAAAATAGATTCAAGTTTCATTATGAAATTATTTTTCTTTCCATTGAGTTTAATATACTTTGATTATAAAATTTGAAAAAATTGAATAATAAAAGTTAAAAAATTTCTTTTGAAATTGATTACTTAATGTGGTGTTTAATATTCTTTTTCATTATGATATCTAATGAAATAAATGTGCAATAAAATATAAAAATCATTGTGCACTCAAATAAGGAATTGAAAAAAATCTAGTTTTTCCATGTTAAAACATATTTGGTGACACATATTTTAAATAAATGTTACATTGTAAAAAATAGATTTCAAAAACTATTTGTTTAGGAAAGTTTACTTTCAACTTACTTTTACAATGTGAAATTTGAAAATGAGCGCACAATAATGAAGAAGTATCTTATTTTTCATCATGCAATTAAAAACATGAAATGTATAATGATGTTATGTTAGATTTCATTGCTAAAATTTGTCAAGTTAACAAATAAATTATAAAAAAATATGTTTGTTTATTTGTCTTGATTTAACCTTATGATCAATATAAATGTTGACGAATTTGTTTAACTTGCCATGAAAAACAAAATTAATAAGTGTGGTGAAAGTTAATGGCACATTGCACACTTTGAACGATATAACTAAGAACTTATAAAAATCATAATTGGCCTTCATGCTTATTTTTTCAACATCTACATCCTCTAATGCAAATTTGATAGTACTTCAACTTGAAGTCCATTCAATTGAAGTAATAAACCCCATTTATATAATCAAACAAGCCATAGATTTGGGGAAAAAATAGTTGTTCTTTATGGTTATTTTGTTTAAAACACAATAATCAATGCACATTTCACAACTTGCCATCTTTTTGGCCACAAACAACATTAGGGCTCCCTAAGGCTACTTACTTGGCTTCTTATAGCATCTTTCCATTTATTCATTTATTTGATTTTAAAGTTTTTCAAACTCCCTTTGGTTAAGTCTATAAGGAGCTTTAAAAGGCCTAATGCCAACCTTGGCCACTTCAATTTCGTGATCAAAATCATGACAAGGAGACAATTTGTCAAGAAGTCCATCCATTAGAACATCCGAAAATTTATTAAATGTGTTTGAAATACAAGCAAACCATAGGCTGATCCCTTTCATGATTGCTTTATCACTAAATTCATTTACACACATTCCTCTAAAGAGACTAGATGAATACTTATTCCATTTATGTTAGCTTAATACTCAACTTCTAAGTTAATCATTTTTTTGCATGAATTTAAAACTTCATTTCTTTGAAGGATAAACTTACAAGCCCAAGGTTGCAAGCCCTGAGACATGTGACTTTATGTGAATATTCTTCTTTCATTTAAATAAGGTGTAACAACACATTGAACATTTGAACATATTGCATCAATGATTTAGGTTTTTTTCCTTGATGCAAGTTGAAAAATTCATGCCCATCTTTCAAAATCTAATTATGTGAGGTGAACTTTTCATTCAACTTGGTCTTAAAATCATTCTAAGCCAAGGTTGTCAATAAATCTAACTCCATGTCCTTTTGCACCATCATGCTAAAACATGGTTTCAAAGCAAAGATTGGGCCATACTATGTTGATTATTAATTTGTGACAATCATTTGGGTTTCAAAATAGGCCTTCACTTCGAGTGCCCATTGCATTACTTTCTTGGACCTCATGTCCTTCCTTGTAAAGGGCTATGGGGTTTGAATTTTAATGGTTTTATTGACAACATCACTTTTTGTTGCTCCCATTGATTTAGGTTCATTTTCCTTAATCAAGGTTTTCAACAAGCCTTTGTTGGCTTCATTTTGTTGTAATAACTTTTCTTGCAAGGCTTTGACCACTTTTGATTTGTTTTTTAAAACTACCAAATCATCATTGTTCAATTCATTTGGGCCATTTGAATGAGGTTTTTAGTTTGCCCACTTTCTTTTTACCCTTCATGCTTTAGTTGCCAATTCAAAATCTTACTTTGATACCAATTGAGATGCCCCTTTGTTTGTCCCTCATGCTCCCATGACCACATGTTTTGCACACCTTTTAACGCCTAATCTTTAACAACATACGAATTCCACAACACATTAGGTTAACTTAAAATATTTCAGCTGTTTTTAGACTTGATTCACTACTTATGTTAGATTCGTTAAAATGAACTATGACTTACTTTAATGCGGACCCTCCCACAAGAGCTAGCTCCTGAAAAAACCCGAAGTTGAATCAAGGCATCTCAAGAAATAACATTTAATGGATGTCTCAAGATGACACAAAGTTGTCTTCGAGACAACACCAAGTTGTACCAAATGGAAATGTGGAGCAACATGTGGTGTTGCCTTCGGACAACCCTAGGGTTGCACTAAAAGGTTTTTGCAAGATGACACCAAATGTTGCCTTAGACAACTGTATGATGCCCCAAGAAACTATCTTGAGTTCACTTTGACACAAGCCTTGCTTGGCTTGAGCAATGTTCCTAGAACCCCACAGCCCAGCCTTGTAAGATGAGTTGAAGAATCGAACCCCAACTCATCATGGCTTAGCATCCTACATTGCCATGGTGTCCAACCATGGTAGTCCCGACGTGGGTTCCACTTTGGGCAAGGTGGACTTGCCCAAAGGGAATGTCACAGTCCCCCCCCCCTCTTTGTGGTTTGTTCTTTTTGCAATGGATGTGCCTTACCAGCGCCTTCACTACTTTTAATATTCCTCATTGAACCAAGTCTTTTCAAAATAAAATCCTGCAAATTTTGTGACTTAATATCCAGTTTCATTAAATTATGCCCAATTTCACTCACTTTCCGCCTACACTCAAATTGGGGATGAAACAAAGTTTAAAGGGATACTAGGCTCAAAGACAGGGTGACTTTTCTGAAAATTTTACAAAAGTTTCTACACACATTCCTTGGGCCAGCGGCTTGATCACTCCATGCATTGCTATGATAATATGGTAGTGACTAGTAACCTAGAATGACCTATTTGTAAAGCGGTGACGTTTGAAGTTTCAACTTGGAAGCTGGGAGTCTTTGCCCTCCATTCGTAGACTTTGGTAGAACTCCATCCGTCACTATCATCATAAGCTTTAGTGCAGTTATGGGCGTGTCTATGTTTGTTGACTGATATGTGACATAATATATAGGTAATGGTATTAAGGACCATTTGGGTATTTGAATATGAAATCTTGAGTTCGATACCAATGTTGGTCAGTTTCGGTTTTTGGTTGGTTCGAGTTCTTGGTCTGATTATTGGGTACTCAGACTGTTGGTTCAAAATCCTGATTTTTTTTCAAAACTGGAATTCGAATTGAAGGGAACCACCCAAAAACTGGAATTGACATAGGCCTTTGGCTAGAACTGGACCCAAAACTGAAACTGGCCCATAACCTAGTTTATTCAAGTTCTGAATCTGAAATTTTTATACATTTTAATTTTACAGGTTCTGAAAATAAAATAAAAAATATTATTTATTTCTTGAATGGGGTTAGACATATTATAGTGTGAGGAAAAAAATCAAGGTTTTGAATAGTACCAGTGACAATTTATCAATAATAATTTGGGGCGGGGGTGGGCATTGGATATGTAGTTCTTACTTTGAAATTAAAAAATAGAAATTAATCAATTAGTAATATGATTATTCTTTTGCGAGTTTAGTCATGTAATTAATATAGGTGGTCAAATTTTATTGGTGGTACAATGCTAATAAAAAGGAAAAAAACAGTTTTGAGTATGCATAGGTAAGTGGAACTGGATCTGGTTTGGAACTGGACCCAGCTAAGATTTTGTTTTTTTAAGAAACCCAGAACCAAGGGTCTTGAAATGTGAAGAACTCATTCCAGAACTAGACTGGAGGTTCTATCAAATCTTTTAAAATCCTTGAATCAAAATGGAAGGATTTTTTCAAATTTTTAAAAGAGTTTGAATTGGGAATGAAGGTTCTCTTGAAAAGTAAGAACTGGTCAACATTGGTCAATACTCTAGGGTATGATAGTTCAAGGGATTATAAAGTATATTAGATTAGTTAATATCAAGGGATGTATGAGAGAATACCTTCATTACTCATTGCCATGTGTCTTTTACATTGTCATAGGGCTGGTAAGGGTTGGAGGTGAAAAGTATATAGCCATGGAGTTGGAGTTTATAGATTTAAGATGGTTACATTCTTCTTCTTTTTCAATTTTGTGAGGTCGGTGAGTTGCCGATCATCCACAAGAGGACTCAGAAAACTTGGTTACATGTTAGAGAGGAAAGTAGATTTTTTGGGATTCCTTCAACATTTTTGGTGACATATTGGAACCTACTGTCAAAATATGGCAACCTCAAATTTTGTTTCCTCATAATCTGGTGACTTGGGCCTTTTTTTTCCAAAAAGTCCTTTTGTATCATTCTCACCTCCACTTTTTTTGTCCCTGGGATGTGTAAGCTTGCTGAAAAATAAAACACAAGTTATATAGTTTGCAACAAAATTAAATTCCCATAATCATAGTTTTGGAAGATATACAAACAATATGGTTTAGATCACGATCTCATGAATCAAAATGCGTGTGGTTGATCCTGATTTTATTAATGATTATTTCTTTTGTTTGAAATGAACTTTTATTGTGATTTCCAATATCTAAAAATTATATATTTGATTATATCAATATATAAAGTTATCAATTTGTCTATGTCCCAATTTGATCTCCCCCCCCGCCCCCCCCAACCATTGTTGTATTGGTACATGTGGTTAATCATATACTTGCCCAACATGTTTTTTTCTGACAAATCTTGTGAGTGGAAATGGCCATGTATAACTCTGTATTTGTAAATTATTTTATTTATAGAACAAGAGTCATACATATTTACACTTACATGTAGGTAGTGTAACATTTGCACATACATTTACATAAGCTAGTGTAAATAAATTGTGGGTGTGCATAAGCCTGTGCAAATAGTTAGTGTATTTTGATTCGACCCCAATATGCTCATTGACATCTGTATTTTGTAATGTGTCAATCAAATGGATGCATTTTATGTTGCAGTGCATGCTTGACTTTTGTAATCACTACATGTACTTCATTATTAAAGTGTATTTGTCAAAATTCATGAAAAAAAACCATGTCCATGTGTTTTGCACTTCATAATTTTTAATTTCATGTGTATTTGTTGATTTACATTGTTTTGCATGGCTATTACTCTACATGTATGTGCATTTGTTTTACAACACCACGAATGTTAACTTACAATTACACTGATTATATACTTACACTTTATATATCCAACGTTATACACACGGTGTAAGTATGTTCCTCTATTACAATTACACCCAGCGTGCATATTCTAAACCAGGACACGCAACACGAGGGTTCAGAGCTTGAAATGTCTGTTGCTTGTATAGTTCTAATGTTTACAGTTCCCAAACTCAGATTTGTGGCTACTACAGCCTATTAGGTGGATAGACTGTATTTCATGCATTAAATGCATTTTATGCAAATTTAGATGCTTACGCTTTAGAAACACTGAAAACAAGACACTTTTGTTCCCTCCAGGCCTCCAGGGATAAATTAGGAAAGGAGTAAGGTTCTGGACACAATGGTTCTGCAGGCAAGAGGAATTGCTCTGTTCAAAACCTGAAGCTTTCGACACTCCCCTATCTGCAGTAACTAGTGGAGAAGGTTGTCTCTAGACGATCAACCCAGCGACTTTGACAAATAGACTCCGTATTTTGTCAACTAGCAAACATCCAGTTGTGTATCATGCCTAGTATTCTACTATCCAACACAATGTCGTTAGGAGTTGCTCTGTTCATTTTCTGAAGCTTTGACACTTAATACCAGCCGCAGTGAACCAGCACCCACCAGTGCACCATCCACTGGATGCCCGTTATTACTCAGTTGTGGATAAACCTCAACTGAGTTTATATTTGATTTCACCTTGGTAACCAGTTCTGTAGGAAATAAGTCTCTCATATGGGTAGATAGGTAAGAAAATAGGCAACTACTAGGTATGTAGATAGTTTATACATATCTTGGGCTGTTTTAACTACCTGCCTACTAACAACCTGCTTGTGAGTTGCTTGTGAGTTGTTAGTAGGTAGGTTAAAAAAAAACGCAATGATGGTTAGCTAGGGAACTGGAACCCAACAGAAAACTGTTTCCTGACCACTTATCATTCGTCCTCTGTGGTCCGCTGGTGGGTGCTGGTTCAATGTGGTCCTTAATACCTACACACGCAGTAAGTAGTGGAGAAGGTTGTCTTCAATACATCCACCCAAAGACTTTGACCAATTGACCCTGTCTTTTGTCAACTAGCAAAATGCCCAGTGGTGAACCATGCCCCCCTATGGAACTATGCAACACAATGTCGATCAGGGGGACCAGGGTAAAAATTAGTTAATGGTTTTTGTTTTCAAACCTTCACAATGTCATTCTGCTTTTGAATCCTAAGGAAAGATGGGAGGCCGGGGACTGGGGAGGGATGGAAGTCAATCGTTTTCTGTTCAAATTGAACCAAGACATGTCCTATGAACCTGTGCCTTGCGTTGTTTGGCCCAAGTGTGATCAGGACTATATAACTGTTTCAAGTGTGAAGAGGACCCTGACATAGAGCCCAATTTTGAAAAAACTGTCGTAATTTTAAATTTAATTTCCAGTGACAAAATTACTCTAAATTCAATATATCCCACACATTAGGTTTAAAAATCATGAAAGCACCTTTATAGAATCCTACTCATTGAGGGCTTTTCAACAATACCACATGAGCAGCCCAATTTGCTTCAAATTTTCAATCCTCATTTTATTGAATTCTTGATGAAAATATGCATAGTAGGTCTTAACATTACGATACCACCTTGGTCCACCCTTGCTAATTGAGGCTTTTCAAGCATACCAAAAGTGTTGTGGGGGCATTGTGATTTGGGAAACCTTCACCTACAAAACAAACAAACAAACTTTTATAATAAACTAACTAGTGTGGCTTGTGCTGCTAACCCAAGTGTAAATAGGAGTTTACAATTTTTTCAAACATCAATAAGACCTCGATGCACAACATCAAAATCCTCAATCCATGATTAAATCCATGATAAGTTGGTAGTTGTTTAGGACAGTAAAACTACATGACTATGCAATCAAATAGAGCATGTCACATAGGAAATATCTTTTGCAAGTACAGTCATGAAAGAGATATAAAAAATATTTTCTTAGCCTACTAACCTATCAAAGCTTAAAGTATTTTTAACTAAAAATTTAACGTATATGCTAAGAATGTAAGCTAGTTTAGTTAGCAACCTAGGTTAATAGCAACCTAACATAGATTAACAACCTAATCTATTGAACTTAAATCTAAGTTGCAAGTGTGAGGACTTGAACCTCTCATCTTTGCATTAATGGATTTAGTCCTTAATCATTGCAACACAATATTTTTACATAATAAATTTTTTAATCATATTATTTTAGGGGAGGACATTCTTCTTTGAATTTACAAAATACACAAATAAAAATATAAGGTCCAATATATTGATTCCTGGCTAAAATGATAATTTGATTAGTTTTGTAATATAATTACACTTATTCTAAAAAATATATATTACCAATATAGGATATATGTTAATCCTTGGTATTAGAAAAAAAACACATAAGATATGTATTAAAAAATAAAATTATTAATTGCTAGTAAGTTCAATTAGTAGGTTAGTAAGTAAATTACTACTAATAAATTCAATAAGTTTAATAAGTAAGTCAATTAATTGCTTTGGTTATTGTTACAAACAACAACCATCAAATTGGTTTAGGAGAAGATGATCGTGATGGGGCTAGGGAAAGATATGATGAAGATCATGCAACATAGTTCACATGGATTATACTAATGACATGTACATCAAATGTTCTTTTCAAACTCAAGGGCTTTGGTATTTTTTTCTATTTTTTTTATTAAATCTTACAGCATTTGTTTATTATCAATGGAAGTCTTAACCTTGTCCTCAAATGATAATTATATTTTAATTAATTATTGTATTTTTTGTTTCCATCTATCATTCATAAATAATATAGATATGGTTTGTTGCTTATTTTATTAAATAATCGGTTATCAAATTCATATATTTTTGTGAACTATTTCATATGGTTTATGAAATGGTGGTATTGTTTCATAAGGAATCATCAATAACATTAATATGATGTGCAAATTGAAATGCACCATAATCAATCTACCATGCCCATCATATATAATGGATTAAGAGTAATTAGTTTACACTTTATTGTGATCATGTGAGGTGTTAAACATGAAGTTATATTGTAAGATCATAGGAATTGTTATCAAGTTAGGTTTTTTGTTTTGTTTTTATTGTTTGATTTGTGTATAAATAATTAAACTAATGATTGAAATTCCATTAGCCAATATTTATATTTCAAATTACAAGTTGTATTGACAATCATGATTATTTAATAATCCAAAAATCTCATATGTTTAAACTATAATTTGGAAATTGCATTGGCCAACAAAGAAAGAACAATCTTGATTTTTTTTCGAGCTCTAGGCTTATTAAAACAAAAAAAAAAGAATATAAGGTATTGAAATTGGATGAAAAAAATTAAAATTACATATAGGGTGGCCAAAATATGTGCATATTAAAAAATTAACTAATAATAACATGGGGAAAAAAACATTCCATCGTTTAATAACCCCCAAAATAATCCTTGTTTGATGTAACTAGTGTAGAATTTTAACACAATATTGGTGTCCCTTCTAAAATATTATCATAATTTTTTTTTTCAAACCTATTTAAATAGCTTAGTCTAGCTACCTTAGCTAGGTACTTGATAACCTACTTAACCTACCTAGTAGGTAATAGGTACCAATAATAATTCATAGGTACCTACTTAATACGTATCTAGGTAAATCATAATTAGTAGGTAGTACTTAGGTAGGCTATTTATGTAAGTAGACTAGTTACATAACTGTAATGTAATTATAGTCATGTAATCACAATGTGGTCACAATGCCATCATAATGATGATTAAAGGTATATGATTAAGGACATATGATTACATATTAGATTAAGACATAGTCATAGATTGTCTTAGTCATGAAATACATGTTTTGGCCTTGTGATGATAAAGTCCATTAATTGTGAGAAAATATTTTAAATTTTTAACAAATTTATAGTGACAAAAATTACTGAAAATTCAATATCTTGCCCAACTCAAGTCTAAAAATTATAAGATCACCTCCAACAATTCATCAAGGATTTCTCAATAATACCAAGATTTTTCTTAAATTTCCCTAAAATTTTTAGTTTTGATTTTTTTGAATTGTCTTTGACAAAGTTATTCAATATTCAATAATTGGGTAGTTGCACACTAAGTTGGACCAAAGATGGCACATGTGAAGTACATTAAAAAAAAAGGCTTATGAAAATGTATAATCTAAAAATGATAATTTAATGAACTAAAAAATTGGTATAACTAAATTTTATATATGACAAAATGGATATACTATATTAATTTCCTTGTAAAAAAAATGTTTGTGCAATTCTTTAGTTTCAATCTATGGTTATGGACTATTATGTAGATTGATAGTTTCATGAGGATCCATCAAATTAAGTATGAAGATTTACATGTTCAAACCTTGGTTTTAGCATTGCAAAAGGACCACGATCAAATTAGGAAAACAAATGCCATAGTTTTGCATTTATAAATTATCTCATATGAATCCATAAATATTTTCTATGGATTGTGACCAATGATGCTACATCATTTCAAAAATACATTCCATATTGAATGATGACATTTTATCACCAATTTTTTTCTTGGTTTCTATTGGTATGTTACATTGATTACATTAGTTTATATTAAACATTTAAGGTTGTTCCCATTTGTATTCTAGCAAGTTTATTCTAACTTATGAAACACCACTTATGAATTTCTAGTGTGCAATCACTCAACTCTTGCACCATTTAAGTCTAAAGATGACAAAACACTTTGGTGCACCCCTATCATTAAGGGCTTTCCAATGATACCAAGAATGTTGGGGGTAGGGAGGCACATGAAAACTAGTTTGGGACTTCTTAATATAACAAACAAACAAACCTTCATTGAAAGATAGATTAATATGTAGCCTATGTTATTGGCCCAAGTGTGAATAAGACTATTATTCTAGGCATGAACATGATAGAACCCAATTATGAAAAATATGATTTAAAATTTAAAATGAATTTACAATGACAAAACTTACCCATAATTCAATATCTCCTTCACCTTTGGCTTAGTAATACAAAATTACCTCTGAGAAAGTTCACTATTAAAGGTTTTCCCATTAATTCAAATACCAAAAGTGCACCTAAATTTCCTTAGAATTTTTAGGAAACATTAGAAAGGTCTAAACATTAGAAAACCACTTTGATACACTTTTACTCATCAATGGCTTTCCAATGGTACCAAAAGCATTAAGGGGTTAGGGGGAAATGATGGGGGGGGGGGGGGGGGGGGTATAGAAACAAAAAAAAAAAAAAAAAACAACAAAAAAACTTTAATTTCATTAT
>Ga0116229_10004973_pt1 | contig 21761 bp, 16 predicted proteins | sample S1TSphgellanicum_3_FD_87313 | JGI IMG/M metagenome (GOLD analysis project Ga0116229, IMG submission 87313) | Host-associated microbial communities from peat moss isolated from Minnesota, USA - S1T2_Fc - Sphagnum magellanicum MG | ecosystem: Host-associated > Plants > Peat moss > Unclassified...
AGTGCCAGTCTCACACCTCTTCAGGGACCATCGACAGTAGTATGTATGATAGTGACTTAACTACCACAACTTCCCCACTGACTTCATCAGCTCCCTACAGTGGGTAAAGGCCGGTGACAAGCACCAAAAACGAACTGAGTTTCTGCTGCAATTCCGGAAGCAATGGGAAGACTCAGCCATACTACTGGCTAGCAACAGACCACAACAAGAAGGACAAGACAAAGAAACAAAGAATGACAGAAAGGGAAAAGAAAAACTAAAGGAAAGGACAAACAGGGAAAGACTATGAACAAGTGGGCTTACAAGAAGCTCCCCACTTACAAGACCCAAAGCAAAATCATTTTGAAAAGGCCAAAAGTTAGGAAATTTTTCCTTAATAAGCAACCCTCTAGTTCTCTTTAGAAGAATTTTTAAAGGGTAGCCTTTAGCCTTCAGAAAGACAATAAGACTGACCATCTGAAACACAAAATACTTCTTACAACTAAAGTCTCAAGAATCTGTAAAATTGACTATTGATAACCCCCAGCTTTGCAGTCATTGAGATATTGGAATGAACATGAGGCATTCTAATCATTTCAAGACCAGCATACTCTGGTTGAGAACGTTTGTCAAAAATGTCACAGGATAAACCTTGAGGACTTTGTCTCACAGCTAGATCCAAGAAATTACAAGAGAAGCCTTTAGATGTACAATTAAACTCACAAGATGTTTTTGGGTATATGCCGCTACCAAAAGAGTCTTGGTTAAGGTACATGAAGTTCACAAAGTCTGGAAAATCAGGAACAAAAAGATCATCCACAAACCTACAAACCAGGGACAATCTATGAAGCCCAACAGGACATGTGTTACTCTTCAAGAGACACTTAATGAAATCAAACTCATAGGTAAAGAGATAGAAATTAGCCAAATAGACTGCACAATTAGTACCCATGGGGATACCAATGCATTGTCTGTAAACACCATGACCAAAACAAAGAAACAAATTGTCAAATAAGAAATCCAGCCAAGAGATCAAATCTGAAGCCTCTGCAAAATTGAAGCTATGAAGATTTTCAAACAAAATGATCTTTGCATTATTTTTCGGCCACAAAAACCTAAAGTTCAAAGCTGTTTTCTGAACCATCAAAAACTTGAAACAATGAAGCTTAAGCATCCAATTGAACACTTTATTTATCAGAACTCTCATACAAGCTTTTAGGCTTAAATTGTATATTCCAACATAAATTAATGGAGACATCATCAAGTTTTATCCCATAACTTCCATTTAAAAGGCTTGCTTTCAGCATTGAAAACTTCTGCAAGTTTCTCAAATTGTACTAGGAATGCTGTACACAACTAACTATGCTAAAGTAACAAATCTTACTTGAAAATTAGGGGGTTGGTTGAAAGCGGCCTAGCCTTCGAAGCTTTCGTCGTCTCTCCCAGGCCAGCTCTTTTACCTTGATCTCACCTTTCACAGGAATTTCTGAAAGAAACACAGAAAATAGCAGTGATAATCACCTTCTCTACAAATTGTTTATGTTGAAATAAGCTTAAACAGTCAAGCCCTACAATTAAAGAAGCATTTGTGGTGGTAACTCAATTAACATCAGCATAGCAGTTCATGTACCTAGACAAGTGTAGACTATTGAGCATTGATCTTGAGGTCCTCTACATTCTCCACAGACTAAACAACAAATAGAACAGATGATTCCTTATTGATGCAAGAAAATTGACATATCCCCTACAAATTGTACATGTGACATCCCTGAAAAGAAGATGTCTAGCTGTTGGCTTCCTTAAGCATAGCAATATCCTGATCTGAGTCGCTGATGATTCCATTCTTCAAGATGTGTGCTCCTTCACATGGCTTCTCTCTCTTTCCAGTCACAGAAAAATTCTTTTTTCTGTATGGGAATACCCTGAGACCTTATGTCCAGGAACAGACTCCAAATGGACCATGAATACTCGAAGTCTGTAGAAATTACCTGGAACGGAATTTGCAGTGAGATCTCTGTTGTCTGACAATACTTCTTGAGCTAAAGGTTTCCAGTGCTCCGATGATGAATATGGACAGCCCATACCCACACTCAGTCCTCGTAAAATGTGAATTGTTCTCAGTATGAAGAACAGATCCTTTGGAAAATTCTGTCACCACCAAGGAAAAGGTTTCTAGCTTGTCACTCATTGCTCTCAGTTGCTAACATCCCACTACTCCTAACATGTTACTTCTGAAACAGTATAAGGAGGAGTATTATGATCACCCTACAAAGAACACACACAGAACCCAAAACAGCTTTGCTTCACACAATGAGCAATGTCAGATGACATATAAGGCTGATCTGACAGTGGTAAATCGCAAGCAAAATTATGCTTTCTTTATAGATCTGCTGGAGAATTAAGTAAAAATATCAACAAAGATAGTCTCCAAATGCACAAAAAAAATTTAACAACATTCCAACTGTACATTAGAAAACTGGACACAGCATTAGAGATCTTCTGTTGCAGATTATTTGAGAGAATGAAAAAAGTTGCTTGGGTTGCTGGGATGGATATACAGGCACCTTCACAGAGATTTCATTGAGAACTGAATCATCCCCAAATGGATTGGCAATTGCAACACCTGGTGGCAGCTTTGTGTCAAACATAAGGATTGCCAATGTCCTGATACTGTCGCTGTCCTTTTCAACTCTCTGGACTGTTTCAATCCCAAGGTTCCTGCCATAAACCACAATAAACAGATTGGGCATCATCTCCTAGAAACACTCACATAACTGTATTCCTTGTGGCCCTGATCATCTTAGAAATAATCCATTGATTCACCATCAAAAGAGGATGCAAGAGAATACTTGAAACAGCGACCAATTTCTGAAACATTGTTGGATGCCAAGGCCAGCACTAAGTGTGCAAATCCTAGCCGCAAATCCTCGCCCAATTCTTTCACCTGACCGTAATCCAGAAGCGCCACCTTCACCAATTCCAAAAATTCACATGTTTAAAAAGACAATATGATTGAATATAACCAACAAACTCTAACACCATGCTCAAACTCTTGCCATAGCACCATAAACCATTGAAGAAGATGCCCAGTAAGAGATATATGCCTTGCCATCCTTATTGATAAGGACATTTCCTGGATGGGGGTCAGCCTGGAAAAAACCATCCCTTAATATCATCTGCCCGTATGCTGATGACAAATCCCTCAAAATGTTCCTGCATCCACAGAGGTGATCTTACTGTCATAAGCAACCCTGTGCAGTCACATGAACCCCCTAACTACTGCCTGCCCTAGGTTGCTTATCTGCCTGATCAACAATAAAGATGTCTGCTCCAATTCAGCACAATTCCATACTAACTTATCACCATGAATCTGCAATGGATACTCTACTTCTACCTGGAGAAAGTTTCCAATTGCAATGTAATGGAGCTCACAGCCACATCTGTTATAGATCAAGACCATACTGTCAATGGCCCAAAAGAGGCTCCCAAACAAAGTACACATATAGAGAGATTGTCCTCTTGAGTCACTGCTTGCTATAGCCTTGTCAAAAATGAAGATGAGGATGGCACCTTTTAGCCATTCTGGCGACGGCACCATTTGGGTTAATTCCTCGCTTAGCCATTTCATCTGCTAATTTCAATATGGGTGTGCCTTCTATGAAATCCATCACCAGCACTTTCCTGCAAATGAGCAAGGCCACAGGGTTATGATAACAATACTACCAGCCTAATTTGCAGGGAGACAATCACTGCACACACCCATTGATCTGAATGCAGCATTTCAGGTCCTCCTTTAGCAAGAATTCTGGATAGCATCCTTCATCAGGAGCGGCAGCTATACTGTTCTCAACTCTCCCCATCTGACAAGTGTCTCCTATTGCAGGATGGGCTTTGAACAATTCCTCTTTACTGGTAAGGAAGCATTTCTTCTTCTAACTAGTATAGATTTGGTACAATACCCTGCACAGCCACACTGGCATATATATTGCAAAGGTAGGAAATACACTGTTTGAGAAACCTATCCAGCACAACACACCCTCACGTAAGCAGAATGCCAACACACAAAATTTGAGTAAAAGGAACATACTTGGTGACCAATCCAGGTACTGATTGAGGAATAGCAATAGGGGCTTTTCCCCAATTAGCTGCCCGCAAAGACTCAGATATCCGGTCCATGGACCCTGCCTCCTTTACGAAATCAAACTCAAATTCTACCTGAACATCACAACACTTCAGATTGGCAAACCATGGACAGGCTCTGAGCATGAAGTTGGCAGGGTCCAAAGCATGCACATGTAGGGCCTAACAGTCTAGGTCATATGAACATGATCAATCCACATTGCTCACTGGCACCTATGAGTGAGTGATTGTATGTAGAACTGTGCTTGGAATATAGTCCATAGTTTGCAGCTGACTGGCTATACAGTCTTGCTCAAACATCTGAAATCCCACTAGAATCATGGAGCCTACATAGAAGCTGGTGAAGTGAGGAAACCTGGTGTTCAAGTTCATCAAGGAATGAGAGTAAATCAAACTGGATGTCAAATCGCTGCAAAAATGCAGCAAAAATCTTTTGATTGCGGATGTCTGTCATCATTAATTCATGCGCCCCTGGATGCTGGACCTGTTATCCTTCCAAAGAACATTCCAAGTCATGTTTCCTCAACTGAAAACCTCATGACATTGAATCAAGCTTTGGAGTGTGAAATTTTCTCCAAGTGATAAGCTCTCATGCATTCCACAGGACACATACTCCATGAAAACCAAGAATCATAACAGGCAGATCAGAAAGTGAACTGTATGTAACAGGAACCAGTAACATAAGGGTGGGATGATGATACCTTCACAGCAACATCATTTGTTGTACCCCTGACTCTTGCACGATGGACCTGCATAACCAGCATCCACACATATACCAACTGTTTGATCAAGAGCTGTTGTCACCTAAAACACAAGCTCACCATTTTGAAGGACCCAAAATCTCAAAGTTGCTATGCTTGACTATTCTTTACTCTTTGCCCCCTGAGTGCAGAAAATTACAGGTTGTCTACAAGAAAAAATGCTGAGAAAAATGTTGTGTTTCAAAGAGTTTCTGAAGTCCAGGGTACCCTACCCCAACTCCTAGCAGTGCATATACCCAATAGGACATTGCCTATTATAAACTTGAAATCTTTCTCTCCCTCTGGTAGAATGTGTTACCTGGGCAACCGATGCAGAAGCAACAGGCTTGCGATCAAATCGCTCAAAGATAGAGTCCATTGGCTTTCCAAATTCTTGTTCAAGAACTTTCTGAACCTTCTCATATGGAGTTTCTGGTGCTCCATCACATAAAACAACTAGCTTCCTCACCCATGGCATTGGTGACACATCCGGCTTTGCCAATGTTTGTGCTGACTGCTCTCATATTTAGTGCAGGACATCCAACCCATGAGCCCTTCAGCTCTCTGATGTCATTAAAAAGCTCAAATGACAAACCGCCTTGGTTCATTTTGAACTAACTCAATTTGCATTGTCTCTGCAAACCAACTTAAATAAAGAGAACACTAAGACATAGCTTGTACTTTGGGAACTCACTGCCATCACTTTGCAGCCTTAGAACCCATGCCCAGTTCAGAGTTTTAAAGAAGGGCAATGGGGAGAGGCCTTCAAAAGACCAATGAACAGAACAGGAGGCCTGACTCAATATAGATTGCTTTCAAATCCACTGTCACAAGAACAGAAACTAGAAAAAGACAGACAACAAAAATGCAATACAAAAGTAGCACAGCATATACAGTCTTCCATGTACATATAGCAAGGAAGTGAAATGACATGTCATACTTGTTTGTCTCTAGTTTTCGTCAGGACCCACAGCTGCAGTCCATTGCACCATGCAAATAGAAAAAAGGTTACCCAAAGTTTCATGACTACAATCGTATAAAATATTTCCTCACCTTAAGGAAAAAACCACCAAGTTCTGTGCACAGAGAGTACAGTTTATCTGCTGCCCATTCATGCTGATCTTCCCACATTCGCTCTTGTTCTGCTTCATCCTTCACAAATTGTACTCGCAACTGCAGAGCCTGAGAAAGGGCACTCTTTTGTCAGCTTCTAGGGTTTTTCCCCTTTAATCTCCTCTTGTGCAGAAATGCTGGAGGCAGAGATGTGTGATCAATCCAAAACCTCCATTAATCACTTTAGGTGAACACTGGAATAGTGGTAGTAGGGTTTTGCTTCAAAATCCTGAGATAAGCAATGCAATATACTAGAAGAAGGTTTGGAAGAAATGCCTGTGCAAAAAGTCAGAAATGTAATTTGCACCTTGTAACTTGCATAGATTTGTGCAGTGCGGGTCCAGAATTGGATGGTGCGATCCATTTTCTGATGATTTTTCATGCCAAGCTCATGAATTGCACTCAAATGTGCTGTGCGTTTCTTCTCATCAAGTAACACCCCTGCCCATTTCTTCACATTCTCATCAATCTTGCGGTGCTTTGTTGCACCCAGTTCCCACATCATGCTCAAATGTGCTCCTCGTCTCTCTCCATCCATGCAAAAAGCAGTGATCTGTTTGACATGGTGATCTACCCATGTGAACGGCTGCCTCATGGATACAAATCCTCGTTCTGTCTCCTGGCTCATCCTTAGCTCAAAGATTCCAACCCGGATGAAACCACAATTCACCACCAAACCCTAAAAGGACACACCTAGCTGCTGCAGCTAGAAGTTCCAAAAACAGACTGAATTCAGATCTTCCTGAACTCAATTGAAATGAGCAAATGTGGTGATGAACTCGACCAGAGCAGCAATAATCCTGCCAATTCAAGCTGCTTCAACAAGGAGCTCCAAGAATGCTGACAAAGCTGGAATCCCAAAGTCCCAAAGAGTTATGTCTGAGAGTGAGACAAAAACAATGGAACTTTCAGTAGCAATGCTTTTCTGCTTCTCAAATCTGAAATTCACAAGACCTTGCAAAACTGCTATTCTCATGAGCATGAATTTCCTCAGTAAACAATCCTCCAAAGACAATCTATCTTCTTCAACAAGGACCTCACAGAATGACAACAAATTGGGAATGCCAAAGACCCAAAGCATTAAGTCTGTGCCTTTCTCTCATGCTTTACATTTTCACATGGGACCAATTTGGCAAAATGCGTGAATGAAGCAGCACACCAGATTCAGATTATCACAAGCTGCAAATCTGCCAAACTCTATCTGTTCCCAAATGCAAATCTTCCCAAACAAAGAGAAGGACATATGCCCACAAACATCCACAAACCTAAAAACACTCAGATCTCTTTCTCTCTCTAGACTGTAGTCCTTGTTGACTCTTCATCTTGTTCCTGTTCCTCCACTTGCTCCTCCCCAAAGATCAAAGCTAATCACACTCTCAAAGAAAGATAATAGGTCAGAAAGTCTAAGACAGTAGAAGAAGAGTCACGCAGAGTCAGAGAGAGGGTGTGAGAGAAGAGGAGTCTAGTGAAAGAAAAGTAGAAAAGAACCATAGACAATCTCTTTTTTCCTAAGAAAAAAAAACTGCTGAGAAAAAAAAGGGAGTTTGCGACTGTGAGATTTTTTTTCCACAGATGCACGCACAGAGCCGAGAGAAACGAATGTGATGAGACGAGAGGCCCAGAGACAACAGGAGCAACAAACAAACAAAAGATTCACAGAAACAAAAGAAAAGTGTGACCTACAAAGGAATGCGTGGTGCACACCGTGGCCTCTCGTCCACCTCTCCTCTCTATCTTGGGCGCGAGCGTGCATCTGTGACGTAGGCAAACATGGACGTTTCTTTCAATACGCAAAGCGCCTTATCCTTCTCTCTCTGCCATCAAAGGCCCCGGTCCCGACCGCTTCTGTCTCCTTGCCGATGATGCTGGAATCAGATAACCTTCCATCAAAGAAGAAGAAGATGAAGAAGATGACGACGACGAAGAAGAAGATAGGAGTTGAAGCTTCAGAGCAAGGGATCTCAAGTGCAGAAGGGATACGTACAACAGACAGGCGATTTTATTTTTCTTGTTTGCCGCAAGAAAGAAAGATTCAACAACAAACAAAAAAAGAAGCAAACAATATCAATCAATCTGCAGCTGCTCTGTACTCCACAAGAAAGCGGAAGATGTCCAATGTCTATCTGCTGGTCTGTCCAAAGCTCAAGGAAGTTTGCAAAACACGTATTATCACAAAGTTTCGAGCGCGGATTACCTACAAAGTCGACAAAACAGGGCTGCTGTTCGATCATTTGTTGTTCTTGTTTGTCGTCTTCGATCGGGATCTTCTTCCACTGGTTTTGTCAGCAGCATCATCATCATTTCTTCTCTCTTCTGCTGTTCCTAATCTCTCTCTGCGTAGCCAGCCAGTAAGCCAGCAGCTGCTAAATAGATCTCTTCACTAATGCAAATTTCTTGAGGATCATCATCTCTGTTACAGAAATTTGTTCTAGGATCCTTCGGGATCTCTGTGCAAGATCCTTGCCGATTGACAGAAAGGTCTTAGAAACATCGCTCCATTGTTTCTTCAGCTCAAAACCGTTGCCGATTTTATGATAGCTGCTAGAAGCAGCTCTCCATTGTTTCTCAAATTCAGAATCCTTGCCGATTCACTGCTGCTGCAATAGTTCTCTTTCCATTGTTCTTCGGCTCAAAATCCTTGCCGAAACACACCGGCAAGATCAGCTTTCTCCTTTGTTTCTTCAGCTCAAAAACCCTGACCGATTCCCAGCTGCTGCAATAGATCTTTTCCATAATTCTTCGGCTCAGAATCCTTGCCGATTCACATCGGCAAGGATAGCTTTCTCCTTTATTTCTTCAGCTCGAAAATCCTTGCCAATTCGCAGCTGCTGCAATAAATCTTTTCCATTCTTCTTCGGCTCAAAAATCCTTACCGATTCACAGCTGCTGCAATAGATATTTTCCATTGTTCTTCGGCTCAAAATCCTTGCCGATTTTACATCAGCAACATGCATTTCTCCATTGTTTATACACTTCAAAATTCCTTACACCGCCGAATTCACCAGCTGCTACACAGATCTGAGCATTATTATTTATTGTTTCTTCGCCAGCTTCAGCTCAAAATAAAGTCCTGCAAATATCTCCAAAATCCTCCAAATCTCTCCAAAATCGTTTCTTCAGCTCAAAATCCTCCAGAATGCTTTCGTCTGCTCCAAATCCTTCCAGATCTCTCCATTGCTTCTTCAACTTCAACTGAAATTCCCTCAAATTCTCTTCCAAATTCTCCAAATGATAATTAAAAGAGATTAATATATATATATATTCTTTGAAAATCCTTGACTAGAAGAATACGACAAACACGATAAACACAAAAAGGAGATGATGGAAAAAAAAACTTTACCTTGATGAAGCTTCAATAAAATGCGAGTGCAATGGTTCTGCAAAGTGAAATCACTATTGAAAAGCACAAACATTCTTGTGGATTCAATCTTTGGTGTGGTTATGACAATTGTTTTTTTGAATTTATAAAACCTTCAATCTCCATAGATAGTTTGATTTAAGATCAAATTCAATTTCATCTACATTTCATTTATAATCATAGTTTTTATTTAACTAATGCAAAACATGCAAAATAAAAGATTGTGTATTAATTGTTATGTATAATCAATTACAACTAATAACATGCCCAAAAACCATGGCCTTGTTATTGCATTTTTTTTTTAAAACTTGTATTTATATAATTAGAAAATTTGGATGTTTTACAAATGGATAATATTTTAGTTCAAGTTTAGGTTTCAATTTTAATTAGGGTCAATTGCAGCTGAATAATTATAATTGTTTTCATCTAACATAAAAATTGACCTCATGATTGATGGATGCAAAGGTATCACACACTACATCACTCATTCTTAAATATTCATTGCCATGAACACATCTTCACATCTTTCACATCCAAGTATGGTATGTAAATGATCAAACTTGTTGCATCCACCCCCTTTGCATCCACCCTACATACAATTCACCCCAAATGATTTTTTAAAATTTTGTTGCCAATTTTAATCTTGGAGAAATCTATGAGCAAAAATGCCTTCTATGCTTGAAAAATGTTGGAGGATAATTTGTGTATCATTGATTTTGTTGTTGTTAGTGATGCAACATCTATCACTTTTGTTTGATGGTTCAAATGGGTGGTTTCCTTTCATTCAAAAGGTGAAATGGGGCATTTTTTTTTGGCCTTTTAAAAAAATCTACATCATCCATGGTGCTTTCCTCCAACATCTAATGTTCAACCAAACCTTTGACCATGATTCATGGGTTGTTCACCTTTCAACTTTGAATTTGTTTGTAGTTATGCAAGTTTGAAATTTACAACACTAATGCATGAAGATTCAAAAAGTTCAAACAACAAAGTGCAATTCAATTTTAAGGTTTTGGTAGGGATTAAACATTTTGCAAGTCATCATTGATGAATAGGTTATGATGTACCTTATCAACTTCATTTGAATTTGTGGTTTTGGAAGTTCTAATCAATAAACATTTGTAATAAGTTTAAAATTTGATTAAGAAATGGTACTTTATAAGTGAGTTGTGAAAAGGCTTAATCAATGAATTCTTTTCAGGTTGGTCATGGGGTCAATTATTTTGAAGATTACTATTGATGAGTGGTCATTATCCCCTTTGATATCCTATTTAATTTTTAATTTTGTAAGGTCGAAGAAATAAATAGTTGTAGCAAATTGTGAAAGGGTTGAGCAACAAATTCTTTTTAGAATAAAGGACAACTATTCACAAATTGTTAGTGATGAGTGTATTGTTATTAATGTCCAACCTCCTATTCTTTGAAGAATTAACATTTGTAATAAGTTAGTGAGTTACAAAAGGTGTTCAAAATGATGAGCATGAACTCTTTTTAAAGTTGTATTTGCAACAAAAACATGTTATTTTGACTAGAAAATTCAGTCAAGAAGGACCCCATTTGGACATGCATAAAAAAAATTATCTTATCAATATGGAGAAGTCGATTTAGACCTATCTTGCACGATTATAGTGGTCTTTTTTATTCTAATAGACTATTGAACTATTTGATTAGTCATTTTCATATTAGATAGTGAAAAATTTGATTGTTCAAATTTATACACAATTTATTTATTTTTAGATTGTTACAATTTTTTTGTGTAGGTAACACTAGGAGAAATATTTTAATATGTAACCATTCAATTTGCAACTACATGTGACTACATGCAATTACTTATCATTTGCAACTTCATTTTATCATTTTTACAATTAGTCACCATCTTTTAAACTTTATGTTTATTTTTGCGACTATGGTGTGACTATTAAACTACACATCCTTTCATATTGACTAGTTTTTTGAATTTTTCATCTAAGAATAGACTCCTATGTTCATTTAATTGCAAAATTAATTACAATTTGGTTACTTATTATGGTGTGTTTATACATTTACTAATGTACACTTGGGTTTTGTGGACTACATTAAGAATATACTATATAGATTTTATTCAAGGTATATTAAACATTTATTAAGTTTATTTAACATATTAAAGTGCATTTTAATTATATTCAAGGTATATTAAGCATATTTGATTTGTATTCATGGTATGTTAAGATATTTAGTTTGAATTCAAAATATATTAAACATATAATTGACCATGTTATGAGCATATTTGATTCATAAAAGTCATTTTGATTTTGTATGGTTCATTTAAAAATATACCATCTTTATTAAGGTATGATTAAATTAAATAAAGCAAGGTCATATTAATATGACATAATCATTGTATTAATCGAGCATTAATTATCTAGCAATTATTATTTTATATAATTCATTAGTGAGCATAAAGTATGAACTAAATGATTTTATTTAATCATTTAATTATATTGAGGCTAATACCAAATAATTAAATAATTAAATATGATTTACTAATTACTTCAGAACTTTTTGTTGATTAATTAGATAGTAAATCATAAATTGATACAATAATTAATCATTAATCATGAATTATTATCATATTTATTAATTTATTTATTAGGAAATATGAAGTAATAGTTAATTATTTTTAAAAAAATTATATCAACGTTAATAAGTTTATAAATAAATAATCTATATTTAATATCTATCAATCAATGATTTGTCAATAATTTATTAAACAAGATTAAATATTAAATTATTATGAAATAAATAATTATTTAGAATAATTATTAGTTATTTAATTATTTCTAAAAATATGATTATTTTTGAAATATCTCAATAATCTTATTTATGTAATTAATCAAGAGTTATGGTTAATAGTTAATGACTACTAATTAGTAAATATTTAGTCAGACAATGAATAATAAATAATAAATTCTTCACAAATGAAATTGTCTAGTTACTATTAATCATTAATTAAAACTGATTTAATTTTTACTTAAATTTTTTTAAATCATAATTGTTTTGTCTAAAAATTAAATTTTTTAATTAGTTAATTTTTTCAATATAAATTATTATTTTATTTATTATTTCATTAAATATTTATTAATTAAAATGATGGTTAATAGCTAATAAATATTAATTATTTCATATTAATTAACTAATTAGTTACTTATTTCTTACCTATTTAGTTATATAATTTACAAAATTAAAAACATGTACAAAATTCATGAAAGAATTATTTTTAATTGCAATTGAATTTGCAATTAAAGTGCAACTCAAAGGTTTAACCTATATGTTTTGTCTTTTAATGTCATTTTACAAAGTATATAAAGAAGGTGCCTTCTCTTTGGATTTCATATTAAAATCATGTGCCATTTGTGATGGATTCAAAAAAGTTTAACCTTAAAGGCAGAACATAAAATTAAAAAAATATATATACATGGTTATTTTTTAATTGACATATTTTTTTACCTTCTTACATTCCTACTTATTTACTTACCTTTGTTCTTAAGTAACTATGTGGGTAAGTAAGTAAGTAGTTTAAGTAGGTATGTATTTTAAGTAGGTAAGTAGGTATTTTTTTATGCACATAGTTTTACCTAACTACCCACATATGTAAATAAATAAATATTTATTTATTTTCCAAAATTCAATCAATATGCCACATGGCAATTTTATTGTGCCACATGTCACAATATAAGTACATCTAAATTGAATAATCATAATGGATGGTTGAGATGAAGATTTCAATAAAGATTTAATTTTCCTCAAAAATTATTCCAAGTGCCACGTGTCAAAACATGTGTGAAAATCTATGGTAGATTAATACTCCAATAATTTTTAAAAATTGCCCCAAAAATTATTATGTTAACAAATGGTAATTAATAATGATAGGGTTATTTAATTGTTGTAAAAGAGTGGTTAGTAATTGCAAATGTTATACACTTGTCAGAGGATGGAAGTGTATACATGGACCATATATTTCATCAATGGAAAACGTGTTGACATCACATTAAGTCATCATTTGTGACTAAAGACTTAATGTGACTTCATTTATGTAACTAAAAGATTATTTAGTTGCAAAGTTGATTACAATTGTTTTTTTGTCATAAATTATAGTTGCAAATTGGTATTTTTCTACTCCTATAGGTAAGTAGGTTTAGGTAGGTAGTAAAAAAACAAGTATGTAAATGCTAACCTAACTTACCTAATCTATCTAACTTTCCTAATTTACCCTACCTACATTAACCCTTTAAGCATGTATATAGGTTACAAGTATTAAGAATTGAACCTTGCACCTCTTTGATGATCAACCTAATCCTTACCAATGGATTACACCTTCTAAAGTTAAGAATCATTATCAAGTTTTTATTTTACTTGTTTATTTTATAAACGTGAACACTTGGGTCCTTGGTTAAAACTTGAACACTTAGGTTTTTAGTTGAATTATGAACACCTTTTGGGTTATAAACAGAAAACTTGAGTAAAATGGTTCTAAATTGAAACATGGCCAATTGTGTTTATAATCAAAACATGACCACTTAAGTATTTAGTTGAAACAAAAGTTGAACTAGGAATATGAATTGGGTCTACCAATGTTTGTAATTGTTTTTCACTAATCATATCACCAAAACCATGCATTTTTGTTTAATCAATGCGACTAAAGGATGGAGATCCTACAATTTGGTTTTTGAGCTTCCTAATTGAGCCTATTGAAACTTGCGGACATTTGACAAAAACATGTGGAGACTCCATAGGAACCTCCTAAGATTTGAACATAACCTATAAACTATTTTTGTTATGTTATATTATCGTCACAATAATCTTCAACACAAATTTCATTGGAGGATTTACAACAAATTGTTTTAAATTGTGTTAGCTTGCAACTTGAATAATCATTTTCATATTTTGGTGAGCATTTCTAAGTCGACATCACCTTTAGTCAATTCATTCACTTTCATGATTCCAAATGGAAATGGGATATTAAGCTTTCTAAAACATGGTCCATTTCAAAAACTTAGACTTGGATTTTTGAAACATCAAACACATGATGGTCTTTCACTTTTTAAACATTGTGAAGGATGTCTAAAACTTGATGTATAAATGTGAAACATGTTCCATCTCATTTGAAATGTGATTCGAGACATCCATATCAAGCATAGCCACATCACATTCCACCAAGTCTTTGATTTCTTAGTTGTCGGCATCATGTTGTTTGAGTTGAATTTGTTTTTAACATCAAATTTGTTTCTTTTTTTTTGCAAACTTAAATGTTCCATTCTTTGTTCATGGAATTATATGGTGCTTGTAGCACTAGTAATGTTGGTGCACCTTCTAATGTTAGCTGAGTTATAAACAAGCATGCACGTTTTAATTTGACAACCTTGTCTAGAGGTATCATCGTTTTGTTGGTGCACCTTCTTGTAGCATTTTGATTTCGAACCACACCCCAACAAAGATTTACCTAGTTCATGTTTATGTCTTCATGATTTTCTAATATCTTTTGATAACCATAAGTGAAGCTTGACCTTGCTTCTCATTTGTTTTTCCCTAAATGTCTTAAAACAATGCAACATCTTTGTGCACCATATCTTTTACTACCCTTCTTTGTACAAAAACAAAAAATAACAAGATCCTATCCGTAAATTATCCGATGTTGGCATGAGCTTTCATATGTGGCCTTTATTTTCTTGTCCCTACTACCCCCCAAATCTTTTGTACCCTAAACAATAAATTCCCATCTTGCTTTAATATATTTGTAGTTTTTTGTCAACCATGGTGATATTCTCCTATCCTCATCTTTCTAATGGAAGCATGGTTAGCTGTTTGAAATGGATATGCACAACTAACATCCTTATTAAATGAGTGCCAAAAAAAAACCTTTACCAACTAGCTAACTTCCCAAAGAACACTCTTGCAAGGTGTGTTCATCTACACAAAGTTATTTGAAATGAATTTTACTCCTTCAACAAAATGGGACCAATGCAACTTAAGCCTATCAATCACATGTAAACATTTGTCATTGGTGACAATATGCCATAAAAAATTCCAATCTCACTTTATAGCCTCAATTTTGGTTGCATTGGTTATATCAAACTCTTTGAGGTGATAAAAACAAAGTCCAACCTTTGTTGTCTTAAGTTATCCTTGTGTTCATTATCCGCCTTAATAGATTATTGTAATTTTTTTTTATAATAAAAGAACTCATGGAATGAATTGGTCAATGATTATGTGTTGCATGCTTCTAGAAGGTCCATTGTTTGGAAGACTGAAACAACAACCTCGTTATCATCTTTAGTTTACATCACACCACACGTGCGAAAATTATATTAACATGGACATAACATACATAGTTGAAACATACATATGAAACATTGAATAGAAACATAATGATCATCAATAGACATTAGTGTACTACATTCAAGTTTACATTTCATTCAACCAAGTGTAGTGACCATGTTTCAAGGGATTGAAACAGGTAGTAGCCATGTTTTGGGTGATTGAAACATCAACCAACCGTGCCATCAAAAGTTCAATAATGAGATTATTATTTTTTGAAGGGGTTATAATTGATAATTGAAGCATGTTGAAACCTAAAGAAACATTACAATGTTATAGATTCGCATAGATAAGGTTTGATCAAACACCATTGTGTTATGATTGTTTTATAGGCATAATTTTAGGTGAAGTTAAGTGTTCTAGTTTATGGTTTGTCATTGAAACCTATTTAAATGGTTAGCATGCATGTTTCATGAGTTCTTTCTTATAGACAACCATAAATTCTTTATCTTGAACTACGTTGCAAATCTCCAAGGGAGGTGATATTTTTGTCTTTCGCTTGTGTTGTAAGGTTTGTACTCCTTGCAAAGTTAGTGTAGATGAAAGGTGGTTGTGCCTTGGCTTTGACAATGCATTTTTCTTCACCAAATATTCCAAAATGTTTCCACCCCTCGCACAATGCACACCCTCCATTATGTTTTTAATGTTGGGTACAACTTGAATGTGAAACAATTTCCTTTGGCATTCACATTTTTTTCCACCTTTTTTTTTGTGCTCATTGATCTTCATCTTTGAATTCTTCTTGTAGTTACAATACACAAATGAATTCCTTCTTATCCTTTTGGTAATGATTATGACATTCTTGAAGCAATTGCAATAATTCCTCGCAAATGGATGTCTCCATGAACACAATATTTTGTCTATTTTCACATTTTCTATTATCAACTTCAATGATTTGTTCTCCATGTTTCCTTTTGTTTATCATTAGTAATTGAACTTTTAACTTAAAAAAATCAAAGATCATTTCACATGAACAAGGGATACGCAATGTGTGTATCACCTCACACTCACATTGGAAGAAAATATAAAACTCACATCACTAACAAAAGTGAAAAATAAAACCAAGGAACTAAACCCTAACCAAAACATGGAACACACATGTTTGTTGTAACGCTTGACACAAAAATCATCTCGTTTGAAATCAATTCCTACTTAAACTTTAAAATATATTCCATTATTTTCATTAATGGTCCTGATATAATAGTCCAATGAAAGATACATGGTCCATGCAAAAGTGGGAAAAGGTGTAAAGTGAGATGGATGGGGTTACAAGTTGGTTTGGGCATGGATGGGGTTCAAATGAAGCACATGGACCATGGGGGCATGGGATTAAAACACCATGTTTTAGGGCTTGCACTACCCATGCATCAAAACCCACATTGAGCCACCCCCAAAACATTCCATGTTTCGATGGCATGTTATGTTTTAGGGCTTGCCATGCCAAGGTTGGGTTGCACTTAAAACTTGCAATGTTTCAGTGGGCTTTATGCTTTGGGGTTGTGTTGTTCATGTGTCAAAACCCACACCAAGTTGCTTTGAAACAAATGACACATGTACAATGTGTCTCCAAAACAATGTTAGGGTTATTTCCAATTCCCCTTATATCTTCATATATATATGAATTGTAGTTTCATTATATTAGGTCAATGAATAGTGGAAAAATTTAAATAACTTTCAAGGTGACACATTGGCGGTTATTTATAGGGTCATAAGGATAAGGGCCAATCATTTTACAAATTGTTTATGATCTTTTTAATGTTCATTGTTAATGTGGGAGGAAGTTTTGATCATAATATGGTTTTACTTGTTATCATAATAACTTGCAAGGAATACCACATTTTGCTTAAACTCTTGTTTTTTACTTCAACAAAAGCAAATACATGTACATTCTTTAAAACCTTTTTTTTTTTTTCTATGGCATATGCCCTTGCTTTTTGTTTGTTTCTTTTTTTTTCCTTTATATGTTTGTTGAATGTTGAATTTTTAGTTTTTAACCTTGTTTCCTAGCTTTACTTTTTGTTATAAACATTACTTTAATTTCTGGTAAGTTTTTAAAAAAAATTTAACATCTACAATTTGATTAGTTATAGATATCATTCTCCCTTTTTTCACAAAACTTTTCAAATTAACCTTTTAAAAAATTTCAAATTTAGAGGCATTTTTAAACTTAAGAAATTTTCAAATTGAAAATCTTTTTAGTGAAATGGACAATGCATTTTAAAAATCTTTTCATGTCTTTCCCTTGTCCTCATTTAACTCTTTCATGCCTAGCAATTCCTTTATAAAGGATATGTTCTCAAGATGCCAATGGAATGGCAAATGGTTTTCCAAATACATGAGCTTGATTTTCATGGGAAAAATATTTTAAAATTATGATGATTAATACTTAAGTTTAGCGTCAAGTATGCACCAAATTTGAAAGGAAAATTAAATTATTAATATGCATTGTAGAAACATGACGATGATTAATCTACAAACTATTACCCATTTAAATTATGGCCATATGAAGAGAGAAAAATGACATAGTCAATGATTGAAATGATTTTATAAATTTGTTATATCATGGTTCATTGTAATCAATATAGATGAGGTTAAAATTTTCATGGCTCTAATTTGGGTGGGTGGCAAACTTTTAGGATGGACTATGACAAAGTTTTACTATGAATATCAAAGGAAGTTCAAGGCTTTCATGTTGGAATTAAGTTGAACACAAAAAGTCAAAACTAGGAGAAATCGTAGGAAATGATAAACACACTCTCATATGCAGTGATGTTTGTGAATCAAAGGTAGACATTCCAAGGATTTTCAAGTTGAATTATCACTTGCAAAGTTGAATGTTAAAGAGGAAATTTGGATAATCAAATAGTTTTTGTATCAAATAATTTCTAACATTGAAAAGATCTTGTCAAACTTTACAAGAAAATAAGATCACATTTTAAAACAAACCTACATTGTATAAATTATGGCCATATGATGGGTGGGTTTGAATTTACTATACAAACTTTCATCCACTTAAAGGACAAATTGAGAAATCAAATAATGCTTGATTGAAGAACTTGATATGGTTTTGGAATTTATTAAAATTGATATAAAATAAAGCCTAGTATAATCAAGTTTGGATACGTTTTGAGGAGGTTATGAGTTCTCCAAATTGTAATAACCATAACTTATTAATTTTGATACTCTCAAATTTTTGCCACTTCAATATAAGTGCAATGAAAAGTTACAACTTATACTATGGGGGGGAAAGTTTGGGTTTTGTTGAATCCTGTGGATTTATGGTTAGTTTATGAATCAAAATTAACTCCAAATGCACAAATCCCTATTTTGTTTGGTTGTGTGCAATTTGATTTGACCAAGAGTTTGAGTTGAAGAATTCACTCATTCTAAAGTCTTTTGGATTGGAGTACTTTCATGATTCTTATCCATGTGTGAAGAGCTAGAGAACACACCCAAGGTTTATAAGGTTTTGTAATGTACTACGTAAAAGTTTATTCAATATTTTGTGAGCCTTTGGAGGCACATCACAAATGTTGACAATCAATAGTGGATTGATATCCATGTAGATACAATATTGAAAAGTTAGCATTATGTATTTATTTTTGAATTTGAAGTTGTGAGGCCACCAATGCAATTGTAAATAAATTGACTATCATTTTACTGAAAATATTGGTCAAAATTTCAAAGGAATCATAAAGGCACAATTTTCCTTTCACTAAGTTTGCCTTGGGTATGAAGGAAATTCAATTTCAAAGGTTAGCTTTGGGGTTATCATGCAAATAAAAAACAATGCAACTCCTATTATGATTGGTGTGCATCGCACAAAACATTGCACCAATTTGGCTATGGTTGTGTCGTCCAAAATGCCTATGTTTGTTTTCTATGTTAAAATCATGTGACAATATCTTTATTCAAATTTTGGTCATAGTCCTTAGAGATTCTTAAAACTTCTCTAAGTTTAAACAAGTCGAAAAGCTTGATAGTTAAATTGAAAATTGTTGTGACATTAACATGTTGGATCTATATGTTGTCACTTCTATAATGGGTCATGGCATAATACAACTCAATGGTTGGCAAGTTGGATGTTTCAAAGTTGGGTTGTTTGGGCTTGGTAGGACTCCATTGTTGCAAATGGCTTGACCCTTGAGATTGGCAAGGTTCAATTCTCAATATGTTATTATTCTCAACATGTAACAAACAAATTCAATACCACATAATAATAATCTTCCTTAAAAAAAAAGGGCAAAATAATTTGTGTACTAAAACAATCATAGTAGCAATGAATAATGCCCTAATAACACAGGGCAATAAAAATTCCTTAGCAAAAACAATTTATTACAAAAACATGACCCACCATTTACACAAAGAAAAACCATTTATGGAATATATTACGGTTTTTCAGGGGAAATAAAACCCTACCAAAAAAATAAAAATGGAAATAATAAAATGATTCAAAAAGTGGTAAATTTCCACCTCAGCTACATCACAAGATTGAAAAATAAATAAATAAAATTGGAAATTTATCACTTTTTGAATTATTTTATTACGTCCATTAATTATGTTTTAGGTGTGCCAATTTTGTCAAATTTGGTTATTATCAAAAAATGAAAGGAATTTTTTTTATAAAAAAAACATCCTTCTATATTTTTGGCTACCCATTTGGTTTTATGGCCGGTTATTTGATTTCTTCAACAAGTTTGAGAACCGTGGTTATATATCCGAAACCGGTTCTTCTGAGTGTGTGAGAGGGAGGGAGACCATGGTTATGAATTCCTAAGAGCCACCCCCATAACTGTGGGGGGCGGGGGGGTGGTTCTGTTCCTGGTTTCTAATAACTGCACACTGCTAGTTGGGGGTGGAAAAGGAAAAGATTTCTTATCTGGACGGTTCTTTACTTTTATGAACAAGAACCTTGGCAACTTTGACACTAATTATATTATTTTCAGAAATGTTTGAAAATTTCCAAAAAGATATTTTTCATATATATATATATATAATATTTCCTGAAGAAAGTATTGAATTTTCAATAATATTTTTTTTTTCAAAATTTCAAAATGAATTAATTATTCAACAAAACATGTGTTGAAGCTACCAAGGTAAGTAGTATGAAAGACTTGAGACGGATAACAAACACCATCATTTTACCATGGTTAAAAACCTTTTAACAATTTAAAAAAAAAAAAAGAAGTGTACGGGTGAAGGTGCTCTTCTTACAAAGCGTAAAAAAAAGCTTGCTCGTCGGCATTTCAAAAAAAGCAAAAACAAGCCTTTCAAAATGCCCGTATTATTATTTAAAACTTAAAAATTTAAAAAAAAAATTTATCATGATACCCGATACCCCACCCAGACGGTACCCATCAAGTATCACAATAATTTATTTATTTATTTTTTAAAAGTCAAAAAAAAAGGGTCGACTTTTACACTACGCAATGCCCTCGAGGGCCATTGTTACGAGGGCATGATCGAAACACAACAACAACAACAATGGCCCCCCCAGGAGGCTGGACCCAAAAGAACGGGTTCTTGAAAGAAATATTTCAACCACCACCACCGAGGCCGAAAGCCGAGGACCCATTCTTTTGGGATGGGTTGGATCGGGGGGCCGGTTGATGTTTCGGGAACAATGGCCCAGTTCTATAAGGGTTAAATTACACATAATAATCCTTGAACTATGATTAATTAGTGGTAAAATAAAATTGTAATTTGGGGGTGGGGGGGGGTGTTGGAGGTGGGGTAAAGGGGGAGGGGGGGAAGGGGTGGGGTGTGTAAGGCCCAAGGGGGGGGTAAGGGAGGTGGGAGTTGATTAATTAAAAAAACTGGCCTAAAAGTGACCGTTTGGATTACCCCTGGTGTTTTTTCAAAGCTTCAGAAAACAGAGAGAAGACCAGAGAACCAGAGAAGAACGAGTTTTGCAGCGAAATGCCGGCGATGGCGAAAGCAGCAACCGCGCAACCAAAACCGAAATAGCAAGCGCAAAACCACAAAATAATACCCATCTCTTTTTGCTGCACAAGATGGTCTCGTTTCAGTAGTTTCATCGCGGATTGAAGATGATGGCGGGATCGTCGTCGTCGTCG
>Ga0116229_10004974_pt1 | contig 21759 bp, 20 predicted proteins | sample S1TSphgellanicum_3_FD_87313 | JGI IMG/M metagenome (GOLD analysis project Ga0116229, IMG submission 87313) | Host-associated microbial communities from peat moss isolated from Minnesota, USA - S1T2_Fc - Sphagnum magellanicum MG | ecosystem: Host-associated > Plants > Peat moss > Unclassified...
AATTGAAATTAATCATCCTCCAATTTTTTTCACCCATTCATTTTCATTTAGAAAAAAATGGTTGCTAAACCTTTTAAACTTAAACCCTCATGCCTTGGTTTTTAGGGTTTGAAGCGTGATAAATTTTAGGTTTTTCAATTGTTAGGTTTTTAAAAACCTTAAACCTTAAGCTTTAATTTTAAGGTTGTAAGGTGGCCTTTTGAAGCATTTTTTAAGAAACTTACAAAGATAAATCAGAGAAAATAAAAACGACAAATTTGAATTAATTATACTTGAATTTTTATTTTTAAACCATTCCTTTGCATTTTGAAAATAATTGATGATCGGGTTTTTAAAACCCTAAACCTTCAAGCTTTGGTTTTAGGGTTGTAGGGTTACACTTTGAATTACTTCTTAAGAAATTTAGGAAAGAAAATGAAAAAAAAAAACAAAAAAAATGACAAATTTGAAATTAATTATAATCCCCACCCCTTGCCTCCAAAAAAAAAATCCATTGTAGTTTAAAGTTTTTCAAACCTTAAACCCTCTTGCTTTGGTTGTAGGGTTTAGGGTATTTGAAACCCTAAACCCTCAAGCTTTGGTTGTAGGGTTTACAGGGGTTGAAGGGTTTTAGGGTTTCCCCTTGAGGAGCTCTTTGGGAGGGAGACTGGTGACGAAGAAGAGTGTTGTTGTTTGCGGGTGGGAAGGAAGAGGACTCGTTTGCTGCGACAAAATTTTCGAGGAGATCAGAACTCTGAAATGGGAAGCGACGGAGAAGACGAGAAGAAGGAGAAGGAAAGAGAACGGCGCAAGCGTTTGGCCGTGTCGCCGATATCCAAACCTTTGGCTGGAAAGAAGCTGACGAAGAAAACACTCAAAGTTGTTAAGAAAGGTAGAGGGAAACAAACAAACAATGTCGGAAGCTTGTGGAAGCATGGCTGCAGCTGTTGTTGTTGTTTTTGCAAAGTTTATGTTAAGGAGAGTGTCCCTAAGTGCGTTAGTAAGTTGCGCCGCTTGTCTGTCTGGAATGTATAACAAAGCTCGGCACTCTCTATCTAACATGCTGCGTGGCTTGGTGCAGCGGCGTCCAGCAAGCAGCTGAAACGAGGAGTGAAGGAAGTGGTGAAGGCCATCAGAAAGGGACAAAAAGGGTATGAGCTTTTCTTTCCTCTTATGTAGGTGACGTAGTGTTTTTGTACTATAGACCTGGGCAGAGCTCTGGCAGTAGTTTGCTTGCTTTTCCTTGGAAGCTTATATGGAATACGAGGGAAGAAGTTGATGATTGCTTACATTCAAGAACTGCTCTCTTCCAAGGGGGTTTCAAATCTGTCCAGAAATTAGGGCAATGATCATCAACGTGCAGGTGGTTTTGAAGAACTAGGTTTTGCACTGCCTCAACTTCTCACTGATTGTTGGTAGTTGCTGTGATTGCTAAGATATCAGGGATCCTTACATGGTTCTGGAGACATGTCTGTGCAGGTTGGTTGTCATAGCTGGTGATATCTCTCCAATTGATGTGATTACTCATGTACCGATATTGTGTGAAGATGCTGGTATTCCCTACATCTATGTTCCTTCCAAGGAGGTATGATTTTTGCACTCACCTGCTTAACCAACATAGTTCAAATTGTTGATTTTCTGACACTTTGTGAGTGAGTGACTCTTATGTGGTTATGAACGACCGCACTCATTGCCCGTGTGGAGATTTGTTGTTGCAGAGATTTTTCTGCAATTTCATTGATATATAGTTGAATCTACTTGCTATGGATTTGTTCTGCGGTACTATCTTATTTGTCTGAATGAAGTTGCCTGCTTGGTCTCCTGTTACACTGACCAGAGTATCTATGATTATCTGTAGTAGTAGTTGTGTTGCATCAGTCTGTTTTGCCTTCTTAGTACTGATGTGTGCAAAGAACTAGGTTGGGTTTCATGCATTGAACACTGAACTTTTGGGTCTCTGGAATGCATCTGCAGGATTTGGGAGCGGCAGGGTCAACAAAAAGGCCTACCAGCTGCCTGCTGGTGATGCCTGTACCTCCAAAGGGTGGAGTAAGCGAGGAAGATGGTGCCAAATTTAAGGCTAGTTTTGATGAAGTGCTCACAGAAGTGAAGGCTGCATCTGTGGCTATTTATGCCTAAACATACCGACTTGCTTGTTTGCCTTGTTGGTGTCTAAACCCTAAACCTCAGCAGCTTGTAGCTGTAGAGTGCTCAATCAGGAGTCTTTTCATCACTTGCATGCAATTGAGCACCATCCATTTGTGTTGGAGCAAAAGGGTAAACATGCTAGCAGTGAGGTGCCAGTGATGATGAAAATGCCATGAATTTGCTGTGCTACAGTCAATATTTCAGTGGGAAGATGCCTTCCGCCATGCCTGTGATTAGCACAAGACTCTTCTTGTATGCAGATATGATCCACATGACCATTTTTACCAATTTGTGTGTCATAACGGCTGGAGTCTTGTAGTATTGAGTGATATGATCTACAAAATTTCATGTCTTACACATGAGTTCGATGTATCAACCATTGTGGAAGTTATCTGCCCTGGCACACTCTGTGGAGTTATCTTGTTTGGTGTATATCTGTATCCACCATTTCTGTGGACAATGATGTAAGAGAGTGAATTATGTTGGCTTCTTGAGGTCTAGAGTTATAGCACCAGCTGTTTGAATTGTGAAATTTCTTTTGGTTTAAATTTTGTGGTTACTGGTATGTTTTTGGGATACTGAATTTAGCTTTGTTTTCTGGTTATGTCCTCACATGATGCCCTTCTTCTAAGAGGATCTCAAATTTGGGAATTGAGAATTGAAGTATTTAGTTGGCATTGTTGATTTGCTATATTGAGAATTCATGTTAGTGTTTGAAATTCAGATTGAATAATTTCTGGAAACTGGATCTGGCACTGTCAAATATACCTCATTTTAGCTAGTAAAGACTGACCTGTGCAAGTTTATGCCCTATTTGTAGGATCTTCTAGGTTTTTGCAGGTTTTCAAGTTTGTCATATATGGCAGAATTGGCCACCACTACCATGTAGCATAGGTAGTGGTGTTAACTACCTATCCTATGTGATGATTCATCTGTACTAGCGAGTGACATACCTATGGCTCTCTATGCTCTAGAGGGCAAAGAATGATCTGTACTAGCTTATGACCTGTGTATGGCTCTCAAAGCGACATACGTATGGCTCTCTATGCTCTAGAGGGCAAAGAATGATCTGTACTAGCTTATGACCTGTGTATGGCTCTCAAAGCTCTAGAGGGCACATTCTGTGCTCGTTCCTAGGGTTCAAGAGCTTCATCCTGGTGACTCACTATGTGGCAGAATGAGTCACGAGTCTCCAGTATATTAAGGCATAGATAATGGCCCTGAAATACAGTTTCAATAAGAAAAGAATTGAAAGTGGAAGTTGGATTTTTGAGAGAAGGGATTGGTCTTCTATTGCCTCAATCTGAAATTAAGTGCTACATGTCCACATTCACATGACCAAATTTCAGCAGTTCAGTTTCCTAGATACAGTGAAGCAAACTGCAAAGTACTTTGGGGTGCTTTAGGCCCTTAAATAAATGAGCAAAATGGGCTTAAAATGGTTGGTCTTTTGTGCAGGCCAATAGAAATTTGCAAGCTAACAAGAATGCAGAGAATGGCATTGAACATATCTCCTTTTCACACCTAGAAAAACTGACATTATCCTCAACCAAAATTGTGAGTTAACCTGATGTGTTGAGCTAGGTTTCATCTTGCTCAACAACTCTCTGACAGTACTTGTAAATGTGCAGCCTTAGGCTAGTTTGGGGTCACTTTTTCAGTACTTCAGACTTGGATTTCATTTTAAGTGAACATTCCCGTTTGTGGGTTTCTCTAACCTGTTTGTCTCAGTGGAAAAATCATCAACCGAGGGGTTGATGACCTCTCTCCTTCCCAATTCAGATGCTTCCACACTTGCAATCTGAGTTTTTGATGATTTGATGACTTCCTCTGGAGCGCCCCATACTTGCATTACCAAACTCCCACCTGCAAGGCAAGAAGTAGCCAAATGGAAACTGAAAAGGCATACATGGGCTCTACAACTTTGAACCCAAAGCACAGATGTGCCACATTTGGAAACAAAAGTGCTCTCACTTACCCAGGATGAATGCAGCACCAATCCAACCTCTTAAACCCCATCTTTCACCAAGCAAAAACCATGCAAACGCAGCACCCCAAAGTGGCTCCAAAGTGAAAATCACTGCTGCTTCAGTTGCACTAACAGATCGCATGGCAAGAAGCTGCACATCACAGCCATGAAAACATCTCAATACTTTTCAGGAACTCAGAGATATCTTGGAAAAACATTGTGCACAAGGTTGAGGAATGTGAGTTATTCTAGGATCTGCCATTTCTCCCACTTTTCAACAATTGTAAAGCAGCAGCAGAAAATTTCTTTATCTGGAGGTCATGTTACTACTCTGGAGAGCATTTCATGTTTTTTCCCATGACACCCATTGGGTATTCACTGGGTATCACAGGAACAAAATTCCTTTTTTTCCCCCTTACCAGTGCTTTACACTGATTAATGCTCCTTGGAGTGGGGCATTCCTGAAATAAGCTGCCCTACGCTCTGCCTCAGGCAGGTGCTTATTTCAGGAATGGCCTGCTCCAAGGAGCATTACCCTACTCCTCGTTTCAAGGGAAATTAGTTGTGGAAATTCACAGTAAGCAATGTGATAAGTATGCTCTACTGTTTAGTCATTTGAGGCAAAAGTTGCATGCAGAACTTCCTACCTCACTCCACAAGCAGAAAGCTGTTGTCACAAATCCTGTGTACAGAATAGGAAACCAAGGTAAATGTTGTGTTGCATGCTGAAGTGAGTTCCAATTCATGGTGTGAAGGTCAGGCAGGATATCACCAGAGCTCAGTTGGCTGCAGCATGACCATATCAAAGAACTCAACGTAATCATCCATAGCTGCAATGTGTGCACAAGCACACACACTCAGCATATTAATGCATGCAACAAATTCTCACTCCTGGTCAGACAACCAATCAGAGTTCACTGATACCAAATTGCATTCATAATTGACTGAGCCAATCCATGAGATGACCTGCTGATAACCAACTGTTATTTCCAGCAACAAGGTTCAGTTTTCAGGCAAATTGAGATTCTGCATGCAGAAATGTCAATCTGTGTAGCATAATGTATCATATCATATTCAGTTGGAAGGCAATTACAGTGATATACAAGAGAACAACATAGGGAATTATAAGTAGCAAAGCAACAAACCTGCAGACTAATGATGGGCATAGATGCGTTCCGACCAAATTTTCGTGAATGATATTCAGTGCGGAGCATATGGATGCCAAAAAACATGGCACTCACTAGTATCCAAGCATCACCAATCTGCACAGGCAACCAGCTCAGAGTCCCAAACTCAAAACCTTAAGAAAAGTACCATGCTAGTGGAAACTAGTTGTGCCTATTTTGACATCAGTTTACAGTAATGAAACTATTTTTCTCATGAGCAAACTTTTGAAGGCTTACAAAAGACTTGCAAATGTGAGAGAGAGGTTTACCGATGGAGGTGCACCACTTGATTCCAGAAGGCCGACTCCAACCAAGGCTGCAGTACCAGCACCCCATGTAAGCATTGGAATTCTAGCACCAAACAGTCCCGCAAAAAGGGGTACCACTATCACCTGCAACCAGAACAACATCACTGTTGTAGACACATTGATAGGAACACCACCATATTGCATGCATCCCATAAGACAGTTACTGGAATTTGTTGGAATATGACAAATATGGATCACAGACAGTGCACACAACATTTTGATTTAGTTCCAGGTACAATGGATGACATTGACTGCAATTCTGATCAAATTTCTTGCTGTTGCAACATAGAGAGGAGTTCAACATAGATTTCCATTAATTCTATATATGACCAGTAGAACACAGGTTGCCTGTAATGTTTTTCCAAAAGAATGAGTAAATCCTATACGAAGCACCAAGGCACAGAAACCATATGTTCTGTCTGTTTTTAGTGATTTATCAACTACAACACTGCAAACTACAGAATTGATATAAACAACACTTACATCCATGCCACGAAGTACAGAAACTGCTATTTGTCTGTGGTGAATCTTTGCAGAAGGAGACCTTAGCCCTAATCTTAAACCTTAACAATGCAAAGCTATGAAACCTGAGTCTACTGAAATGCACATCAACAAGGCAGAACAGAACAGTGTACAACAATTTAAAAATCAATGAATCAATGAAGCCCCAACAACAGGAAAAATAAATAAAACACTGGATGAATCCACAAGCTCACTGTGAATGTGGAGATGAAGGAGGCTCGACCCGCATCAGTTGTGAGCAACCCGAACGCCTGAGTGAGGTAGCCAGTGCTGGCCCATAACCCAAGCTCAAACGCTGCATTGAACAATCTCTTGTCGTCCAATGCATCTCCTAGAAACGGCAAGAAGACAAGACTTGCTATTGTGAACCGCCCCAGTGAAAAGAATGCTGGGTCAAACACCGACTCCACCTCCTTGATAACCGAAATGTTGCTCCCTACATCACACAACAGCCATTCATTCTGTATAACTTGCATCTTGTTTGGGGTCAAAGGAAAAATTACACAAGTTTGCAATAGTTCTTTTGAGGAAGAAAAAAGACTTTCTTACCATAAAGGAATGTCAGCAAATTGAGCAGAAGGATTCCTTGAATCCGTGGTTTAATGGAATCTCCCAGCTTAAACCCCCGCCATGGCTTCTTTTCCTTCCCATCAACCTCAATCTGCACCTCCTGAAAGAAGTTGTTCCCCAAACGAGAAGCTAAAAATTGCAGAACATGATCATAATTTCCTTTCACCTGTGAGTTTCTATCCAACTCAGCTAAGAATGCAGGCCCCTCCTGCTTGTTGTCAAGCTCTTTGTCCTCATCTTCTTCAAGGAGAATTGGAGGTGTGATAGTAGTACTAGTGTAAGAAACTTCTTCATCTTTGACTAGCAATTCGAGTGCCCTAAGTCGAGAACCACTGCAAGTAATGGGCACTACGCTACCTGTTGATTTGCTGCTGCTGAATCCGTTTCTTCTTCTTCTCAGCTCCAAAGATTGTAACCCTAAACAGTTTCTTCTAATTCCACAGGAGGAAGAAGAAGCCTTCCTCCACCATGTTGTTTGTGCAACACCATACACTATACGGGATGATGATGGTGCCTTTCCATTGGAGACATCTGATATATCAACTCCAGCACCGCACAAGAACACATGCTTCACACATCTTCCATTCATTGTCATGGGCATTTCCCACGAATTGCAAAGAGCTTCTTGATCAAACAGACTGACTGACAGTCGGTTCCAATCGAGTTCAACCCAAAAAGAAATCCCTAGAACCCTAAAACTATACTTTTCAAGCAATTAAAGGTTAACTCTAAATATCCCCTCTGCGACAGACAGCAAAACTGGAGCCAAGAATGCATCAGAACCCAATGAAGAAAAAGCGCAAATCACACCGCCTCTGCTGCGATGCATTCCTTATAGTCTCTTTTAACACCGACCCAACTTTACACGAACGCCATTCTAGGGATTCGCTAATGATACCTACACGGAACCCATCAAGAAACTGGGTTTCTAGAAGCGTGCATGCTGTTTCAAGGCTGCACAAAAAGGAGCACGTATGGCAGTTATCAAGTCTTGAGTCTTGAGTCTTCAAGTCAGGATCAAGAGTCTTGAGTCTTGAAGTCCGGATCAAGAGTCTTGAGTCTTGAAGTCCGGATCAAGAGTCTTGAATCTTGACGTCTTGACCAGAGCGAAACAAACACACACACAAAAACAAATCAGGAGGAAGAGGAGAGAAAGAAAGAAAGAAAAAACTACGTATCTGTCTATCTACCTATCTATCGACGTGCAGTTGTAAGATTGAAAAAAAAAAAAAAAAAAAAAAAAAACACCCCCCACAAAAAAAAATAAATAAAAAAAAAAAAAAAAAAGGCAAAAAAAAAAAAAAAACCTATTTTTTCTCCAGCTTTTATTATGAAGCATTGGAGCAAGTTGGTAATTGAAATCAATCAAAATGTCTTTTCACCTGTTGATTTTGTTGTGTTAGCCTAGTGCATCTATTGGGGTTCTATCAAATCCCAGCACATTCACTGTGTATAAAATCTGAAGAAGCAAAAACAGTCGGCTAAAGTGAGACTTTTGTAAACTTTTTTTTTTCGTGGGTGTTTTTATGTACCCTCCATCGTGGGGAGGCTGCCTATGCTGCTGATACTACTCGCTGCTACATACATACAAGCTAAGCTTTGCTTGGCTTGGCTTGGCTTGGCTTGGCTTGGCTTGGCTTTTGCATTGTGCAAACAGCTGCCGAATTTTTACAAGTTAGCAAAAGCATGGTAGTTTGTTGAATCGTAGATGATGTACCGAACTGCTGCTACACATGTGACTACAGTTAGAATTGCTGAAATAACTACAATGAACCAGTGCCATATTAGTCTCCATTTACTGAATCCCTTCCCCTTCACCTGCAAAAAAATTAAAATTTCACATCCCCACAAAAGAACCCATCATCAGCTCACTCAAGCATCAAGACAATCTTAATTGGGTCGGTCACAAAAGTGGAATGCTGGAAACCAAAGTTCTACTTTCAGCTGAACAATGTTTTTGAGATTGGTTTCACAAATGGCTTAGAACATTCAGAATTTTACTGAGGAGACTTCTGCAAATTCCAGAGTCCCTATCAGCACGATACCATCACCCCCATGGACATAAAGAGATGGTAGAATTAAATTTCTAGCTTCTGTCGAGGGCAGCCGCCTTACCCTCAGTAAAATTTCTGCCTCAATAGAGGATGACATCTTACATGTAAGAGAAAGAGGAACCTTAAATGTAAGGTGCCTCTTCTCCTCCTCAAATAAAATCACAGGTGTCTGTTTTTAAAGCAAAATGCCACTGGTTCTTTATAACAGGTAGGGACCATGGCCAGTTCTGGGAATTTGGGTCCTGCGCTAAGTTTCCCACCTTGCACTGGGCCCCAGTCATTCCCAGAATGGTCCCATTCTCAGTCCTTACACTAGTACACTTTTGGAAATATGACAAGCTCAGCTATTGTGATGAGAAGAGATGGATGCGATGGAAATCAGATTGAGTTAGAGTTTTGGTTGAGGAAAAGAAGACCTTGAGGTACATGTGGTGGATAAGGCCAGACTCAAGAGGGAAGGCAGCCATGGCACCAGTGAGAGCGATGAAGTCCCCAAAGAAAGGAAGCAAAGCTCCAAGGAATGTACTGATAGTGATGTAGGTGCCTCGGGTGATGAAGCGGACAAGCATGCTGTGCACAGACCACTCACTCCGATCCTTCCTGGCAAAATGTGTGTCCATGAACTCATACATGGGTGTTGCATAGACCTGTGCACACAAATAAATTTTTTTATGACTCACTCTCCATTGAGTCCAAGAAATTTTACTCCAGTTGAAGAACTCTGCAAGGCAGTGACAAAGATTTGTCCCTGGGTGTATATATGTGTGCAATCGTGCAGGTACTATAACAAAGTCTATACACAAGAAGCAGTGCAGTTCAATGGGCACCAGTGAAGTCTCCAGGATTGTGAACTTACATGGAGAGAGACAATAGCTTGCAAGAAGGCAGCAGCATTGGCAATGGTGACCAATGACTTTGGACCACCAAGAGACGACAGTAAGTAAATACTGGCTGTATTTCCATAAGCCCAGTAACCGACAAAGGTGAGCAATAAGAAAGGGAAAGTCCCCAATGTGAATTGCATTCCAAGAGCTTTGTAGATGTTTGTAGTTGTCGGCTGCCTGATTGTTGCCTGTGCAATTGCCACTAAATTGTGTTAACTAAAAACCCTGAAGTTCAATCCTGCCATAATGCAAAATAGTGCATTCTTCAACCCTGGAACAAGGAGTGAAATAACAGGGGAAAAAAAAGAAAATCAGAAAAGACAAATGTGGTCTTTCCACAACAACAATGGTACATTTTTCCCATGTAAAACAAATGACTAGAATTGCATCTGAATCGAGGACAATGTACTAGTGAGTACCTGCATCTCAGGGAGGATGCCAGTGTTGTATGCAAATGCGATTGTTGCTAGAGCTCCAATTGCATTGAAAGTTCGATCAGCTCTTGTCCCTTTCAAAGAGTAGTCCCGTGGTGGACTTTTGAGACCTGTGTCGCCACCAGCCAGGTTCCCACAATAAGTTTTTGGGTTACAAGCACGAATGAACAAACGAAGAAGAATCCTTGAATTACACTGCATCTCTTGAGCTAGACTCGATTACCTGTAATGTTGTTCTCTAGAACTGTCAACGCAGTTTTGGATCATGGGTTTAATGGCATATGTCAGATGAGGAGGTTCTTGTAATTGTAATATTAGAGCAAGTCTTGGCACTGACTAACTAGCCCATCGAGCTGAGAAACCTCAAACACTGAAGCAAAAAAGCCCTGTCAACTGTACATGAAGCAGGCTCAGAGACTCCGAGAGAGAGAGAGAGAGAGAGAGAGAGAGAGGCAGAAAGAGAATATTACCATCAGAGAAGGAAACACCAATGGCTATGCAGGTGTAGATGAGGGACAGAAACAGCGAGCAACTGGAGAAGAATCGCAGCGCATGTAAAGTGGGAACCACAAAGGCAAATAAGCCGAAACAGACACCCGCAATCACAATCCAGGTAGCCAGCTTGACACTGGGGTTATCACTGAAAGCCCCAAAAATTGCCTGCAAAAAAATTGCAACATGCACCAATGCCACCCAATTAATCCACACCCACAAAGTTCTCCTCAAATCTAGCAGGTACCCATACATGTAGCTAGCTAGCTTTCTCTCCTCAAGAGCCAAGACACTGTGCTCCAACAACAGAAAAGTAAAATGCTAAAATTGTCTCAACTAATTTCTTCACATGTAAACTGAAATTTGATGATGCTCCACACCAGAAGAAGCTCTGAGCCCATGATGTCCTGCATCATAAGTCTAAACAAGTTCTCCAACGAAGGAAGATTGAAGCAATTCTTGTGTTGTACATACTACATACCTTAAGGGCTTGACCAGCCAGAATGATGGTTCCGATATTTGCAATGCTCAAGTTGAAGTACTGCACAAACCATGTTGCTCTGTACATGCCGCGACCTTGAAAAAAGCACAGCCCACAAAAACACAGGCAGGCACCCAGCTTCATCAGAGATGAAGCTAGAACTCTTGATTTCAAGGCCCCCCTTTCTTCTTCACAAGCAAGGCTGAAATAAGGAGGACCCGATTCTAGTTGAAACGTTTGTTTTATTGCAGTAATGTTTCCATCAACAATGTACTATTGCATGAGGAAATATTATTTGTAGTTCTTTTCTTTCCTTTAAAATGTTGGATACACAAAATCAAGCAACAGTTTCAATTGCTTTGGTACATGTTTGCAAAACTACACCCATGAAGCTCTGAGACACAAGGATTAAGCAGCTTTCTATGGGGATTGGGCTGTGGGCCAGGTTGGCCTTGAAAGAGGAGGAGAAAAAGCACTTCGGTTGAATTGTTTTTTTGGTTACCATAGATGTGACCAGCAAGGTCGCGGTATCGAATGTGGCGCTTTCCACCAGTCTCGTGAAGACTGCCCAACAAGCAGTTGTTGTAGAACGAGACGATACCACCTCCAATGAGGCAGATGGTGCCAGTTGCCCAGCCCAGATAGGCCATGATGAGAGCTGGATAGCCCAGGATGAAGGCATTGTCCAGTGCTGCAATGAAATGGAAACCCACCTCCCACCAACTGTCTGCACAGCACAATTACAAAACCTTCACATAAAATTTCAAAGAAGAACAACATCTTCATCATCATCATCATCATCATTATACAGTCTAACTGGTAGTAGTTCAGATCATTCATTCTCAGACTGCTGCTGCAACCAACCCATGATGAAGAAAGGAACAAGAATTCCAGTCTGCACTCGACATAACAACAATCTTAAGACTCTGAGAGCTCGGAGAATAGAGAAAATTACAAATGGAGTTGTTTTTATGCAATGTTAAGATTCTGGGACCTCCGAGACTGAGGCTGGACTAAAGCTGCCCAAAGAGTTGAGAAGATTCAGATTCAGATTCAGATTCAGATTCCAGAGAGTTTCTACCTTGACCCACGCGATGGACGGTGTCTCTCGACACCGGCAGTGGGCGGACGGACTTGCCGGTGGTACTGGAGCCCGGAGTACCAGTAGTACCTCCTGCTGCTGCTTCCGGATCCCCCCCGGGGCCCAATTGCACATCTTGATGCTCATGAAGAAGAAGATCGACTCCACCAGCTCCTTGCTGCACATTGCATGAAAGCCGCGATGGCTGCTGCTGCAACGACGTCGACTTCGACAATAGTCCCCCTTGAGGAGCCGCGGCATTCATGTTTGGGTCGACCATGAGCTCCAATCCTTCCTTAAACGTCATCGCTGCCCCAACAAGGCCAGCTTTTCCCCGACGACGAAAGAAGAAACCAACAAACAAAATGAGAGCTGCGCCTGCTCAGCCCAGGTTGCTTGCTTGCTTGTTTGCTTGCTGCTCCTCAACTGATCTCACTCCAAACCTTCAGACCTCGGTCCACTAGCTAGAATCGATCTTCTGCAGCAGTGGCCACTATAAACTAGCTGGCTGCTGCTCCGTAGTCTCACAAGCTTGCTTCAGATTCTACCTCCAACCACACCTTCAACCAAAACAAAACTTGATCATCGCAGCTTCAAGATGTCGAGAGGATTCCTGCAGAGAAGCTGCTGATGCTGCAAAACTCGCACCACGACCACAGCGCCAGGGCTCTTAATCTCGGCCCGCTACGCCTTCCGGCCGGGGTCTCCCTAAGTCCTTGATCACCTGCTGCAGCTCCCCAGCTGCTGCTACAATGTTTGGATCCCGCTAGCTTGTTAGCCAGCTCGAGTCGAGATCAGCAAACATTACGAATGATCACTGACCTCCTGCAGCAGCAACTGCTTTCGTCGCAATTCTTCTGCTACAACTATTTCAAATCTACGGCGAAATGCCGGCGGGGGATCAAAGCTGTGAGGAGATGTGCAGCTGGAAACCAAAGTACCACAAGCTGCTCATACACAATATCATGAACACTAGAATCTAGAACTACAATCTATCCTCCAAAACTGCAGGATAACACTGGTGTGTACCCTGCATGCTGCAAATTTCCCGAAACTCTTGAAATCTCAGCTTCTCCAACCTTGACTATTGCTGCTGCTATTCTTGCTAATCCATGACACCAGAACTACAAACTAGTACTCGTGTCGAGCCACCAGTTATCTAATCATGAGAGCTCTGCAAAGCAGCTACTTCTATAGCCACCTGCTGCTGCACACAGTTACTATTTCTAGTAGCTGCTGCTGCGTCCAGGGACTCCGCGACGCGAATGCCACGGCTGCTGCTACAAGCTTTATAACGCTCCATCAGATGAGCAGCAACAAGAGCAGCAGTACTACGTCTAGTGCTGCAGCACTTCCCGATCCACTCCATGGCGCACAGCTGCACCCCCGTCGCAACAGCCAGCGCGCGGTTGGTATCCTAGTGTGCGCGGTGTCGGAGCGTGGGGTCCAGCACGCGGCCGCAGCAACAGCAGCAGCGATGGCGATGGAGCTCGCGCGCTCGCTCCGCTCCGTCGCCCAGGCAGACGCTGCAACTGCCCGAGCGCACGCCTGCCCGTCCGCCCATCTGCTCTTTCCCAGCCTACCCGTCTGTCCGTCTTCCCTTCCTAACTTCCCGTATTGTCATTTCGCCTCCGGGCAGGCTGCCAATTGTTTCACTATTTACTGCAATTGCTTCTTACTGCTGTTACCTGCTGTTGTTACTGCTGTTACCATACAGTTTTGGGACCTTTGATCAATGCTATTTTATTTTTTTATTATTACTTTTTTTTCTATTATTGAAGGATTGATTTTTATTGGCCCCATCATGCTTCGGTTGGCCGGGCTCCACTAGAGCCAAACAACCCCCTCCAGTGCCCAGGGTTTCATTTTGTTATTTTTTATTTATTTTTTATGATTTAAAATCAAAAATTGGAAAAAATAAAATAAAATCTAAAGAGTCAACCAAGTGGCGAATAATGTGAATGCCACCATTTATTTTTTCTTACTTTTAAATTTTTAAAATTCTTTTCTAGTGCTTTTCTTGAGGGAAGGAAGTTTTATAAAAATGACAAGGTAAGTTTAGTAGTAGGCAACATTTTTTTTAGTAAAGTAGTCAACTCTCTATCAATTCATATTTAGTTGTAAAGACCAGGCTAATTAAAAAAGTTTTAATATTTTAAAAACAGGGATAGTGGTTTTATGGGTGATGGCTCACTGGTATAGCTCATTTTGCTGGACCTTAGATCTTAAAATGGTCCTGGGTTCAAATCCGGTGGTCCTCAGGTTGATGCAACTCCTGTTGGCCCTCTGCCAATGAGCTTGACTTGATTGGTGCCAATGGCTTGTCAGGTTGGGTCTGCTGTTGTGATTCCAAAAGGAAAAAACAGGGGCAAAAAGGGGATGGATGGATGGATGAATGGATGGATGAATTTAAGGACGAATGGATGGTCACAAATAAAAACATTTGTAACATTTAGACCTATTTGGCCTTTAATACATAAAATCGATGAAAATTGATATATGTGAGCATTTTGCAAGGGGGGGCATGTCGCAGATATGCTTAATTGAGTGCAATAATATGATTTTTGAAACCACTAAAAGAGTGATGAATATTGGAGAGATAATTAGGTAGTTGATGTTGTTTCAATTTCATCTATTTGGAAGTAAGTGAGTGACTTTCCAAAGATTTATGAGTATTTTTTTTTAAATAATTTTGTTTTTACTTTTAAAAGATTGATGGGAGGATTTTTTTTTTTTAAATTTTTTTCCCCCTCTAGGAGAAAAAGACTAACTGTTGAAAGATTTGAAAAAGATACATAATTAAGTTCGGAAGATTGGAGTCTTTGGGTGTTTGGATTTTTAGGGTTTTGTTTGTGTATGAACCCTAAGATAATAAAGTATATTTATGTGTGTGGTTTTTTGATAAGATTTTAGTTTTGAAAGATTGGAGACTTTGGGTGTTGGATTTTAGGGTTTTGTTTGTGTGAACCCTAAAATAAATAAATAAATAAGTAAATAAAATTTACTTAGCTTACTTACATCTGGTGCCAACTGATGGGCAGAATATTTTTGGCAGCCAATTTCTGTGACTACTTACTTTCTCATCTCTCCCACAACAGCTCCTGAAGGGGAAAAAAAGCAGTTTTTGCTACTGCAAGCAAAGTCAGAAGGCAAAAGTACTGGCCTATCAAGTTTTTGTGAACCAACAACAACATCAGTTTGGCAGAGGGAAAAAAAGGATTTGGACTGCATCCTGTCTTGTGCAGATCAAGCTGCCAGAGCACTTTTGGAGAGAGGCAGAAGGGGAGGGAGGGAGGCAGGGAGGGAAGGAGGGAGGGAGAGAGGAAGAGGAAAGCCTTCTTACAAATTTTGCAACTGTTATCCAAATCCAAACATTAGACAAGCATATCCATCCCATAATGCTCAGACTGTTTGTGGACTATAGGCACTTTTTTTCCTTCTTTTCATTCAGCAACTTGAGAAACTTCATCAGTTCCAAGTTTTACTTGAGAGTTTTGTTAAGAAAAATTATTGAAGATTTGCACTTCGTATTTAAACTTTTGTTTCACAGCGATACTAAGTTCAAGTTCACAAAGCAAATCTCTAGTGCTATGGAAATGGTTTTTGCATGAATTAGGATGCTGGAAACAAAACTAGGTACAGTTGGGAGCAAGGAATAAAAGTGGGTTACTATGATCAACATGGGGTAGTAACACATGAGATTAATGGGAACAACGTAAGGAATATTTGACAATGCATCTAGTGTAAAATTAAGGAACACTTCAGGAGCTTTATCAGGATCACAATTGGAAGCACGCCTGGGAGAAGAGCAAAACCCTTAAGCTTTGAAAATTCTTCAAAGTTTCCTCCTCCCCCTATTCTATGAAGGAAAAGAGCTGGGCTTGTTGAACTCATGTTGGCTAACCTTACTAGATGCTTAGAAAAAGTTCCTTAGCTCTATTCAGCACTCACTCTCTTTTGCCTAGGCTGATAACCAGTGGCACAACATTGTGTGGATTTAGTATTGTGGCGTCAAATAGAGGCATGCTATTGGGGAAGAAGCTTGTCATGGCAAAAGAAATGTAGTGATGGGTGCGAGAGCTCTTGTTATAAATCTGAAATTGTTAACAATATTATCATTAGTCCGTTTGTTCATTTGTTTGTCTGTCAGTCAAATGGGACATGAGAGGTTTTCTACCCAGCAAAGCTCAGCTTTTTGTTGCGGGAAAGAGCTCTTTTGGTAGCAATGATTTGTCGGGCATTCCATCGCATTTGCACTGCATGTAATAATCAGAAAAGTTCTAACAAATGAGCAAGCAGGAACATGCTAGTTTGACTCTACACATAATTCATTTGGGTGGTGTATTTTGTCACCCATACAGTAGATGAAATCCTATCACTTCCATTTAGGGAATATAAAATTTCATCATTTCATGGAAAGGGGAGGAGTAGCAGCAGACTCATACCCCACATGGCACACATCCCTCCCCTCTGTCAGAATCTTTTAGTTGTTGCAAACTAAGCTCATGCTACTAGGTATTTCTTGTGTGTATTTTCTAACTCTTCTCAAGTTTAGGTCATTCATACTAATGCCTTCCCCCCCCCCCCCACCCCCTTATGTTGTTTGTTGGCCCAAGCATATTAAACCTCACGTAAGGTCACCCATCACAATATGACTCCAGTTGAAGTGGGCTTAACTTCGGAATTCTTATGAAACCCAATTATGAAAATTCCATATTTTTAAATTTCTAATTCACTCTAAATTCAATAACTTATGCTTCGTTGGTCTAAAAATTGTGAAATGACAAACATGCCCACCAACATGTTTCAAAGGCTTCCTAACAATACAAAGTCAAGAGGAGGGCTCATAGTTAGGGAAGGTAACAACATGGTGACATCAATCCAAACGCCTTTCTTCACACATAGATTTCACTCCTTTCAAACTCATCTGTAATGGTCGGTTTTGGGTAACTAGCGAAAGTTTTGGATTTTACACAATTAGACCAAATACTATATACTCAAGAGCATTTTGTGCTTCTCTGGTTTTTATGTACCAACTCACACTTCACCCCTTTCCGATCTCTTAACCATCAATCAACCTTAGTTTTCACATATCTCCATACACCAACCCAACTCTAACATTTGGGCAAAACTACCCAAACAGAAGAAGAAGAAGAATAATAAGAATAATAGTGATAGCTGGTCTTGGCTCTTCTTGGCCTACTGGACTACTCTTCACCTAGTGGGTGGTCTAAGACACATTAAAAGATTCCCAGATCAATACACATATGGGAACCATATCCCTAAATATTCAGTTGTTAGCTATTATAGTTGTCATTGCAACAAACACATGATCATAAGCCCTTTGGCTACATTCTTGGTAGGTGCATAACACACTGACCTTTTTTTCCTTCTTTTGCCTTTTCCAAGACAAAACTTAGTTGGTTGGATCCACATTGACATATAAATAAACACATATACGCACACAAATGGCATGTACCCATTGGTGTAAACATTCCTGGATTAATATCCAAAGGCGGAGTGAAATATCTTATGTATATGTTTCATCCAATATCACGTCTTGGAAGTTAGTTCAACCATTTAGGGTTTGGCAATTGAATTATTGTTTGACTCTTTTCTATCTAATGATTTCCAAATTGTTCAAAGGGACACCAAATTCAACCTCAACACAGATATTGTGCATATTTTGTCATCAATCTTTACATGAGGTTAAAAACTCATGTGGCGAACAACATGTGAATGTGCCATAAAAGCAAATGGGATGAGATTTTACCAATTTTGTGTGGGTATCTATTTTTTAGGAAAACATGGAGTCCTAGATCTTATGTATTTTAAGATTTTGATAACCTTTTGAGGTAAGCTTCTGACGTTTAAAACTATATGCTAAAACCTTTGGGTACAAATCCCTTCACTTTCCCCAAACATGGCAACTATCAAGTCTCAAGACAAAGGCTACTTTGAAAAGGATGTTGTTTTGGGTTACTTTGACATTAGGGTTAAATTTGATTTAAATGACAATTTTATTGAAATTGAGTTTTTGAACTAAATTATCTTTTCTTATTTATCACACAAATTGTCCAAAAATCACAACAAGACAATAACAAATTGAAGTACATGTTTGAAAAAATGACACTTCTTTTGTCACATTTTGTTGATGTAGTTTCAGAGACATGAGGAAGGCGATGCTGCTAACCTGCAAGTCATGGCAGCAAAAAACAACTTAATAAACGAAGATCATGAAAAAGAGGAAAACTTGAGAACTCTCGAGGAGAAAGTTAAGGGAACCCCCTTGCCCCCAAAAAAAAAATAAACACCCCAAATCTAAGATACCCCAAAACTGCTTAAACACCTAAACCCCAAGGCAATCCAAAGTCGAATCATTCCAATTGGAATCCCCTGAGGAAAACGGTTCCAGTTTGAATCAGATTCTCACCTTTAGGTACTTTTGATGGTCCTTGACCAAGTTATCAATACATCATTTTGGGTATTATGTACCTACCTACCCATCAATATTTATAACCACATTTTTGAAAAGACTTGTAGCCAAATTAAATAGTTTAGAACTTAACCATGATGGAGTCTAGAGAATGGAATTTTGGGAATGTTTTGGATTCATGTGGCTAGAAACACCATTCAACATAAAGTAAGTTTGGAACATACGACTAGGGGAGCTTCTAATAACACAATATAGAATAACTGTTGGGGACTTCATAAATTTAACACATGGTTTGGGCACCAAAGAGAAGCATCACCTCAACGACCACAGGGAACATATATGGGAAATTGATTAGGAATGTGTAGTTAGGGTTTTCAAGGATAGCAATAGTGACATGAAGTGCGACCCAGCAATTCAAGCATGACTTATGCACCTCCTCCTGAGCATAATAAACCCCATTAAGCACTTGGAGAAATGTCATAGTGTATTTGAAGAGAACCTTATATCTATGAATATCTGTCCTAGAAAATAGTGGGAGGGATCTTGCACCTAGGGAACTTACACCAATATAGGTGTAAGAACTCTCCCCTTCTTACACCTTGTGTGATCTATGTATGTTTACATTCATGATAACCTTCACAATAGGCTTTTAACCATCGTATTTTGTATTCCTTCCTTGGTGTGTCTGGACCTGTGTTGGGCAGTTCTTAGGAATGAGGGACAGATTCTTGCTGGTTATCAACTTGGGTATATACACTCACGTATTCATCACTTCTCAAAATATTCAAAGAACCGTGCTGATATATAACCATGGTTCTCAAAGCTTTTTTGAAAAGTCAAATAACCAGCCAAAGAACTGTCAGATCTTTGCCAGTTCTTTCATTAAAACTGTTCGTTCTTTTAATGGTTTTGAAATAACTGGAACCGTTGGTTCTTTGATTATGACTTTTTTATTTTCAAAGAACCGGGACCAGAGAGAGAGGATGGATCTCATAATGCTCTTCATCATCTATGACAATAAAGATCATTCATTATAGAGTTTGCAACAATTTAACTCTCTCCTCATCATTTTCTTTCCCCCCCCCCCCATAAAAAGTTGTGTTAGGATTGTCAAATGGGTTGTAAATTAATGAAGAAGTAATGTGAAATGGACTTGTCCCCGACGCAAAGGGAATCTCATTCATGAATTTATTTTTTTTTCCATCCCACCAGCTTTTGTGATCATTGAACACAACTTGATTCAAGTGGGGACCATTAGGAAGGATTTTGTTCCATCCTTTGAGTGGGTGAAATCCTAATGGCAGTATTTAATCTCTAGCATTGCATCATGCACATCTTTTTGGGTTGTACTTAGATTTTGCAAGTAGAAAGGTCTAGATTTTGTTCTTCAATCTTTGCAATTTTAGATCATGATGTTAAGATACTTACTAAACCACCTATTGGGTTTCGTCCTTTGTTTGTTTGTTGGCAGCATGCAAAGGGCTTGCAGTACAAAACAAATATGCATGAAAGAGTAAAACCAGAGTAAAACCCTTAGAAGCACTGAAAGCTCTATTTGAGAACCTAGATCAGAAGCAATACAACAACCCAACACAAGACTCTCATGAAAAATCCATGGCAGATCATGATGAGTCCCAAAGAAAGCTCCAGATTTATACAATCAACAAAACTTAGCTACCACAAGTGCACGTGTGTGTGTGCACAATTGTGTCATGAGACTCATCATCTGGAATCCCTCATCATTTCCTTTGGACCCTGAGAGAGAGAGAGAGAGAGAGAGAGAGTCTTCTATGGACTCCTTAGACTTAACCTAAGAGGCACTTGATAATACTAGCTAAGACTCATACTTTTTAACATCCATTTTGCTGGTGGAAAATTGATTGAAGACATATTCATCATTTCCACTTTTCTTCATTTGCTGCCAATGAGATCAGTGGGAAGAACAAAGTTGTTTCCTACTTTTCTCATGCTCTAGAGTCCCATGATCCCATTCACTAGAATAGTGTCAGAACTGCAAATGCTAGTGCAACCGTGCAAACAAAGATTGGCACACCAAGAAAAGGCTAGTGAAAATTTCATCTTGAAAATTTTCATCATTGATCCTGGACTCATGTTTCTGGCTGCATCAGGTAAGATAGATTACCATGGTTTGGGTGGGGGGGACCAGTGTGAACCAGTGTTTGCCGGTTATACCTGATAACCAGGTTGATAACAGCTATTGATATCAATCTGCCAAAACCCAAACAATATTGATAACCTAATTGACACCCCCCTCCCCAATTTTTATTGATATTGATAACCTAACTGCCACCCAATTTTTTTTCGAAAACTTTTGCAATGGCTATGGAAAAAATCAATAAATGTTAAATTTGGACTCGGAGACCATGATTTAGTCTTAGAATATGTGATACTTTTAATGTTTAGAAGCAATTCCAAAAGATTTGGGGTTTTTATCACGGTACCATTGTAGGTGCTGGTTCACCTGAGGTATGGATTGGGTTGTCCCGCAAACCATGGTCGTTTACAAATAAGCATCAGTGATGTAGTAGTTGAACGGTATAAAGAACTCTGCTTTCCTCCCTATTTTGACCTCCTCTCCCATTTCTTTTTTTTAAAAAACAATTTTGTGATGGAGCTACTATATAAGGTGGTGATCATCCACAAAAAGGTTTAGCCAAATTTGGCTATAAATGAATTATGAAAGTTTTTTAAAAAATCTACGCATCCTTCCATATTGTTGATTACCTACTGCAAAATTATATACAAAATTGGCAATTTTTTTCTGAATTATTTCTCTAATTTGGGCGACAGAAAAACCTCACAATTCACCTCTCTTTTTTTTCCCCCAATTTTTCTTTTGGAAAATTTTCATTCAATTTCTTTTTCCTCATTAAATAAAATAAATAATAAATAAACTGCTCCCCTGCTCAAAGAAAGGCTCCTCTTCTAAGTTTTTAAGGATTGAGTGTCAAGGCAAGAAGAAAAAGAAGACTGAAGACAAACAGAATAAAGTAGTTAGGTAACTAATAGACCAACAAATTCTGACAAACCCCAAACAAAAATTCAGTGAAATTGCATGAGCTTGCAGCTGCTGCTAGGAAGAGTGTATGTCACTAATGGGTTGACCAAACTGCAAACTGTTTATTTCTGAAATCTATCTTTGCATGAAGAGGAGCTACTATACCTACTACTACTCATAGTGCTGAAATCATCTACTCTGGACCTACCACACACA
>Ga0116229_10004975_pt1 | contig 21753 bp, 19 predicted proteins | sample S1TSphgellanicum_3_FD_87313 | JGI IMG/M metagenome (GOLD analysis project Ga0116229, IMG submission 87313) | Host-associated microbial communities from peat moss isolated from Minnesota, USA - S1T2_Fc - Sphagnum magellanicum MG | ecosystem: Host-associated > Plants > Peat moss > Unclassified...
GCGAGCGCCGGCAGCCAGCGCACCGCGACGACACCCTTCGCGATGTCGACGATGAGGACCAGCAGCGCGAACACCTTGCCCTGGGTGCGCAGCGCATTCGTGGCGCCCGCATTGCCGCTGCCCATGTTGCGAATGTCGACGCCGCGCAGAGCGCCCAGGATCAAGCTGCCGACCAGCGTTCCGAGCAGGTAGGCGATGACGATCTTGGCGCCGAGTTCCAGCATGGCCGCAATTATGGCATTCCTTGGATTGGCGCCCTAACAGGCTGTCGGATCTGAAGGTCAATCTAAGCGGCAGGCTGCCGGCGGCGTTTCGGCAGGTGGATTTCCGCCAGCATGCAGCGCACGCCGCCGCCGCCGATGCGCTCGATCGTGGGGATCGCCGCCGGCAGAATCGCCGCGTGCGATTCCAGGACCCGCCGTTGTGCCGGCTCGAGGCTGCGCCACGCCGTGGTCGAGAGTGCGATCACGGGACCGCGCGCGGCGGCGAGCTCGAGGATATTGGCGGCGAACTCCTGCATCTGCTGCAGACGGAGGTCGACGATGTCACGGCCGGCCGCGTGCAATTTATTGAACACGGCGGCTCGTTGCGCGGGTCCCTGGATGGCCTCGCCGCAGAGCACCGCGAAGCGCGTGCCGATCGACATGACGACATTGGTGTGATAGACGAGCTGCGCGCCGGCAGCCGCGGATTCGAAGGTCACGAGCTCATACTGCATGAGCTGCGCGAACTGCCCGAGCACGTCGAGGTCGGTGCGTGGGGACAGACTGGCGTACGCGATCCGATTCGGCCGATCGAGCACGAGGCTGCCCGTGCCCTCGAGGAATTTTCCCTCGGACTCGCGATGCGTCAGGTCGACGGTGCGCGACACGTGGAATCGCCCTTCGCGCACCACTTGCTCGAGAATCTCCGGGCGCCGCTCCGCACGCCTGTTCGCCGCCAACATGGGATACAGCGCGACCGTGCCGTCGGCGTGCGAACTCATCCAGTTGTTGGGAAAGATGGCGTCGGGCTTTGCCGGATCCGCGCTGTCCGGCGCGATCAGCACTTCGACCCCGGCCTGCTGCAGCGCCTTCGCGAGGCCGTCGAATTCAAGCAGCGCAAGCGACTGCGCTTCCTGCGGGGCGGAGAGCGTCTCGGGCTGCTGGAACGCATTGCTGGCGGCGGTTTGCGGATTGAAGCCGAAGCTTGCCGGCCGCACCATCAGCACCGTCGCGGCAGTTTGCCGCTCCCGATCGGAATAAACGGGTGCCGCCATGTCGACACTATATCAGCCGGGCCATGGCAGGCCGCTCAATATAAAGTCCGCAATGGCACGCCTCAACTCAATGTAAAGTGCCGCGCAACGAGAGCCGCTGCAATGCCCGTTGACAAGACCTGCCGGATCCATCAGTGGGCCGCACGGTGTTGAAGAGCCGCGCTGTGGGAGGCCGCTGCAATGCCCGTTGACAGACCCCGCCAGTTTCATCATGGTTGCAGGCTTGCCTGCGTCAATCGCCAAATCGTCGTTGCTGCTCGCGTTCGCCCTTACGGTGGTCGATGCGCGCGGGGCGTTGTCGCCAGTAGCAGACAGGCCGCCCGCGGGCTATCCCTTCAGCTTCGAGACATTGCTGGCGGAGGCCAAGCGCCGCGCGGCCACGCCCTACTCGCCGCAGCACAATCGCCTGCCCGCAGGCCTCGACAAATTGAGTCCGGAGCAATACCGCAGCATCCGCTTCAATCCGGACGCCGACATCTGGCGGTCCGAAGGGTTGCCGTTCCGGTTGGAATTGCTGCGCGCCAATGCGAATCTGCAAACCACGGTCACGGTCTCCACCGTCGACGGCGGCATGGCCCAGGATCTCGTGGCAACGCCGGAGATGTTCCAAATGGAGTCGGCGTTTTCGGCGCAGTTGGGCAAGGTGTCGCTGCCGCTGTCCGGGTTCCGGGTGCGCAGCCACATCAATTCCAACAAGGTGTGGGACGAATTCCTGGTGTTTCAGGGTGCGAGCTACTTTCGCGCGGTGGCCAAGAACCTGTTGTACGGCTTGTCGGCTCGCGGCCTCGCGGTCAACACGGCGGAGCCCTCCGGCGAGGAGTTTCCGGCATTCACGCATTTCTGGATCGAGCAGCCGGGCCCGCGCGCAAACACACTCGTCATTTATGCATTGCTCGAAAGCGAATCCGCCACCGGCGCGTACCGGTTCACGGTGCAGCCCGGCGTCGACACCGTGATGGAGGTTGAACTCACGCTGTTTCCGCGCGCGGAAATGCGCGTCGTCGGCATTGCTCCGCTGACATCGATGTTCCTGTTCGACGAAACGAATCGCGGCCGCCTGGATGACTATCGGCCCGAGGTGCACGACTCCGACGGACTGCAGGTTGAGACGAATTCCGGTGAACAGATTTTCCGTCCGCTCGCCAATCCGATCAAGCTGCAGGTGTCGACCTTCACGACGCAGCAGCCGCACGGCTTCGGCCTGGTACAGAGATCGCGGCAGCAGAGCGACTTCGAGGATTTCGATGCGCAGTACGAGCGCCGCCCGAGTGCCTGGGTCGAACCGCAGGGCGACTGGGGCGCGGGCTCGGTGGAACTCGTCGAGATTCCCTCGGGGCGCGAGACCAACGACAATATCGTCGCGTTCTGGCGCCCGACGCAGGCGTTGACGCCCAGCCACCCGGCGCATTTTGCCTACCGCCTCACCTGGGACGCCGAGCCGCCCCAGCCTAAGAACCTGGGCAAGACCGTCGCCACGCGTTCCGGAGCCAGTCTCGACGGCAAGCGGCGCGTGTTCCTGCTGGATTTCGTCGGCGCCGGCGACAAGGTCGACGGTCTGCGCCTCGACCTGGGTTCCTCCGCCGGGAGAATCTCGAACTCTGCACTCATGTCGAACGGCGCATTGCATGGTCTGCGCGCCGGCTTCGAATTGGATCCGCGCGACGCCGATCTGATCGAATTGCGGCTGCGTATCATGCGCGGCGATCAACCCGTCACCGAAACCTGGCTGTATCGATGGACCTCCAGCTGAAGCCGGCCGCCGCCTTCGAACGGCACAGCGCCTCCGGCGGAATGCCGGCGGAACAGCCGTTGGACATGCCGCCGCAGGACCTGCGCTACAAACCGGCGCGCCGGCCGAGACGCCGCACCGGCGTCACGGTGTGGTACGCGCGCTTCATTCTTCTGGCGAGCACCTGCGGCATCACCACCTACGGCGTCTATCAGATGCTGCAGGTGGTGCGTTTCGCCAGCATGACCTGGCTGCAGGGAACGATGATATTTTTCTTCGCGGTGTCGCTGGGCTGGATCGCATTCTCGTCGGGCTCGGTGCTCGCCGGGGCATCGAAGCGGCGCGACCCCAAGCCGGATCCCACCGGCCGCGCAACGCTCACCGCGCTCGTCATGCCGATCTACAACGAGGATCCCGTGCGCACCACCTCGGCGCTGCGCGCCATGGCGGAAGCTCTCGGCCAGATCAAGGCGGCTCAGAGCTTCGAGATCGTGATTCTCTCCGACTCGACCAACGCCGATGCCTGGATCCGCGAGACCCTGAGCGTCGATCAGCTGCGCAGGTCGCTGGCCTCCGTGATGCCGGTCTGGTATCGCCGCCGCTGGCAGAACATCGCGCGCAAATCCGGCAACATCGAAGACTTCGTCACGCGCTGGGGCGGCCGCTACGAGCACATGATCGTGCTCGACGCCGACAGCTTGATCGACGCGCCGACGCTGCAGCGGCTGGTGCTGACCATGGAGGCGGATCCGAACCTCGGGATCCTGCAGACCGCGCCGCAGCTCATCGGCGCGACCACCTTCTTCGGCCGCCTGCAGCAATTCGCGGCCTGCGTCTACGGACCGGTCATCACGCGCGGACTGAGTGCATGGTCGGGCGACAGCAGCAATTATTGGGGCCACAACGCCATCATCCGCATGGCGGCGTTCGCCGAGAACTGCGGCCTGCCCAAGCTCGAGGGCCGCAAGCCGTTCGGCGGCTTCATCTTGTCGCACGATTTCGTGGAAGCCGCGCTGATGCGCCGGGGCGGCTGGAAAGTGCGCATGGCCACCGACTGCGGCGGTTCCTGGGAGGAGTCCCCGCCGACGCTGATCGACGTCGCCATCCGCGACCGGCGCTGGGCCCAAGGCAACCTGCAGCACATGAAGGTGGTCGGGACCAAAGGCCTGAGTCTCGCCAGCCGCATCCACCTGAGCGTCGGCATCATGAGCTACCTGTCCTCGCCGCTGTGGCTGCTGATGCTCGGCATCGGATTCGCGCTCGCGGTGCAATCCCACCTGATACGTCCGGAATATTTCAGCCACGATTTCCAGCTGTTCCCCACCTGGCCGCGTTTCGACGTCGAACTCATGATGGCGCTGTTCTGGTTCAGCATGGGGGTGCTGCTGATTCCGAAGACGCTCGGCTTGATCCACGCTCTGCTGTCGCGGCGCATCCGGCGCGGCGGCGGCGGCGCGATCGGCGTCTGCGCGAGTTTTTTGTTGGAGGTCGTGCTGTCGGCGCTGTATGCGCCGATCCTCATGATGGTGCAAAGCCGTCATGTGTTCGAAGTCTTCATGGGACGCGATTCCGGCTGGAAGCCGCAGCGCCGCGACGGCGGCGGCACCACGTGGGCGGATGCCTGGCACTACCACAAGCGGCACATGCTCCTGAGCGTCGTGACCGCGGTCATCGTGTGGTTTCTCTCTCCGCCGTTGCTGGCATGGCTGTCGCCGGCGCTGCTCGGGTTGTTTCTCGCCGTTCCCTTGTCGCGCGCCAGCGGCAGCCAGGAACTGGGCCGTCTCCTGTCGCGCCTCGCGCTGCTGCGCACGCCTGAGGAAATGGACACGCCGCCCCTGGTGGCACGGCGCGAGCAGTTGCTGCGCGAAACGGACCCATCGCCGGTCGATGGGCTGCGCCACCTGGCCCGGAATCGGGAGGCGCGCCTGGCGCACATCAAGGGGAATCTGGCGCGGCCCGCCGACCCGCGCGGCAAGCCTGACCCGAATGCATTCACGGCGGAGCAGAAGATCAAGGATGCGCGCTTCCTGGACGAGGCGCTCACGTGGCTGACGCCGCTGGAACGGGTCGAAGTCGCCGGGGATGCGCGCCTGCTCAATCAGCTGGCGTTGCTGCCGGACGCCGAGAACCCCCTGCTTTTGATTTAGCAGCCCGACCAAGGCTCCGAAGAAACGCGAGTAATGCTTCGACGACGCACGACTTTAGAGGACCGCGACTGATGCTTGGACGACGCACGATACTGAAATCAGCGCTGGCATTGACCGCCGGCCGATTCGCCCACCCTGAATCTGCCGCTGCCGCCGCCGCTGCTCCTGCCGCCGCGCCTGCCGCGCCCGCACCTGCGGCCACCGGCCCCAGTCAGCCCTTCGACTATGCGGGGCTCAAGGGTCAGGCGCGCAGCCTCGCGAGCGCCGCGTACCAGGTCTCCCCGGAAACCTTGCCGCCGGCGATGGCGAAGCTCGGCTACGACCAGTTTCAGGCGCTGCGCTTTCGCACCGACCATGCCCTGTGGGCCAACGCCGGGCTGCAGTTTCGTCTGCAATTCTTTCATGTCGGACGCAGCTTCACCCAGGCCGTGCGTCTGTACGAGATCGCCGACGGTCAGGCTCGCGAGATCGTGTACGACACGGCGATGTTCGAATTCGACAAGGCCGGCATCGATCCGAAATTGATGCAGGGTCACATCGGCTTCGCGGGGTTCCGCGTGCAATTCGTCACCGATTGGAAGGCCGATGTGGCGGCATTCCTGGGGGCGAGCTATTTTCGCGCGGTCGGCGGCGACACGCGGCAATACGGTCTGTCGGCGCGCGGGCTGGCGGTCGACACGGCGTTTCCGCGGCCGGAAGAGTTTCCTCGGTTCACCTCATTCTGGTTCGAACGTCCGGCGAAGGATTCGGGGACCCTGACTCTGTACGCGCTGATGGATTCACCGAGCATCGCAGGTGCATTGCGTTTTCAAATCTCGCCCGGCGGCACTCTGTTGATGGACATCGACAGCGCGCTGTATCCACGCAAGCCGATCGAGCGAATGGGGGTGGCGCCGCTCACCAGCATGTTTTTTTATGGCGAGAACGATCGGCGCAACGCGAACGACTGGCGGCCGGAGATCCACGACTCCGACGGCCTGTCGATGTGGACCGGCGCCGGCGAATGGATCTGGCGGCCGCTCACCAACCCGGCGCAGCTGCACTTCAGCTCCTACCTCGACGACAACCCGCGCGGCTTCGGGCTGCTGCAGCGGGACCGGGATTTCGACCACTATCAGGACGACGGCGTGTACTACGACCGGCGCCCGAGCCTGTGGGTCGAGCCCAAAGCCGGCTGGGGCAAGGGGTCGGTGCAATTGGTGGAGATTCCGACCGTCGACGAAACCTTCGACAACATCGTGGCGTTCTGGAATCCGATCGACAAGCCAAAGCCCGGGCTGGAGTTGCTGTTCGGATATCGGCTGTTCTGGGGCACCCACATGCCGTACGGCTCACCGCTGGCGCAGACGATCGCGACGCGCACCGGCATCGGCGGCACCGTCGGCCAGAAGCGCGCCTACTATTCCTGGCACTTCGCGGTCGATTTCGCGGGCGGCGAACTGGGCGCGCTCGCCAAGGATGCGCCCGTGGAGGCCGTGATCAGCACCTCCCGCGGCCAGACGGAACATGTGACGGCGCACTATGTCGAGGAGTTTCACGGCTACCGCGCCCTGTTCGACGTGAAGCCTGACGATGGCACCGATCCGATCGACCTGCGTCTCTATCTGCGGGTGGCGGGCCGCGCGTTGACGGAGACCTGGATTTATCTCTGGACCCCGCCGTCGCTGAAGGAACGAAAGGCGGCCATCGGCTGAGGGCGCGTCGGCGGGTGCGTCGGAAAGACGACCCTCAGCCTGACTGGGCCTGCGCCAACGCGACGATGTGCTCGCGCGCGGAAACCACCACGCCGCCCGGCTTTTCGACCGTGACGGCAAAGGCCTGCGCCGCGCCCACGGCGATCGCCGCGTGGATCGGCACCACCACTTCCGTCGCATCCGCGGGAACGTCGAACACGCCGCCGTCCACGGGATAGCGCGCATCGCGGGTGGAGTCGAATATCCAGAGTTGGTATTGGTGCTGGCCGGGATCGTTCTTGGGCAGGTTGACGAAGCGCATGAAGCCCTGCTGGGTCGCCGGATCCCACACCACGTCACCGCCGACTCCCGCGGCGAGAGGATCCTTCGTGGCGCCCCAGGTCAGCTTCAGCGACCCGGCTTTGGCGAGCAGCGCCGCGCGCGCTTCCGCGGGCGTCGGCGCCTCGGGTGCGGCGGCGGGCGGCGGCAGCGCGGTCGCCGGGGCCTTGCGGTCGGCGTCAGGCGGCGCGAGCGCGGTCGGCGGCGACCGCCCAGCCTCCTGCAATCCGGCGGGCGGCACCGGGCGCAGCCACCCGAATACCGCCAACAGCAGGCAGGCGGCGGCCGCGAACCATCCATAAACCCCGGAACGGCCGCCGGCGGCGGGCGGCGCCGGGCGCGGTGCGGGCGATTCGACCTTGGGCGCCAACAACTGTTGCCCTTGCTGCGTTAGGCGCGCTACGAGGGCGGCGGGCGGCGGCTGCGCGGCGCTGCCGGCGAGCACCAGCGCCGCGGCCGCCCGCTCGAGGTCTCTGCGCCAGGCGCTTGCGGCGGCGCTGTCCTGCACGTCGAGCACGCGCTGCTCAGCCGGCGACAGGCCTTCGACGGCTTGCTTCACCAGCAAGTCCATGGCTTCGTCGGGCAGCTCTTGTGCACTGGTCTCGGACATCAGTTCCTCGCGGAAACGCCTTCGGCCTCAAGATTCATATATTCTCGGACCTTGATCAGGCCGCGGCGCATGAACGACTTCACGGTTCCGAGCGGCAGCGACAAACGCGCCGCGATCTCGGATTGCGTCAAGCCGTGCAATAGGCCGAGTTCCAAGACCTGTCGCTGCTCGGGCTTGAGCTCCGCCAGCGCGCGCGCGGCCTGTTCGGCCTCGAGCGAAATTTCCGACGCGTTGCCGGGATCGGCCCAGGCGACCGTCTCCAGCGACTCGACCGGATCCATGCGAGGTTCCGCGCTGGTTTTCCGCAACCGGTCGATCAGGCGCCGCCGCGCAATCATCGCGATGAACACCTTGTCGGAGCCCTGGCGTGCATCGAAACGGCCGGCGCTGCGCCAGATATCCAAAAAAATTTCCTGCGTCGCGTCCTCGGCGTCCGATGGCGAGCGCGACAACCGCCGCGCCAGGCTCCAAACCAGCGCACCGTATTCGGCAATGCAATCTCGCACCGCGGCGGGGTCGCCGTCGGCAATGCGCTCCAGCACTGACGGATTCATGGGTGGCCTTGAGGGCATATTCGGATCAAACGCAAGAGCGGATGCGACCGTTTTGAAAGTTTTCAAACCCGGGCTTGCGTCCTAGCCGGAAATTCTGAGAGTCGGCAGCCGCTGCGTCTCGTCGGTCGCCCGGCGCATGTCGCGCTCGCGCTTCATGCGCGGCAGACCTTGACGCGGGTTCAAGATCATCCAGCGCCACTCGCCGAGCTGATGCTTGAGCAGCGGCAGCAGCGCCAGTTCGGACGCCGACTCCACGCCGCTCTTCGGAAACATCGTGCTGCAGTAGAGTTCGAAATACGAGGCATACAGCTCCTCGTAGGACTGCATGGCATAGTCGAAGGCGGGATCCTGCACCACGCCGTTGCCGACATGGTTGGCGCACAAGAAGCTGCACGCCTTGCGCACGTAGCCGCCGTGCTCGGCGATGACCGCCGAGTGATAGCCGCGCGTCGGATAGAAGTGAGCCAGGATCTGCTGACGCTCGGAGCCGCGCACGCTGTTTTTGCGCAGGTATTCGAACAACGCCTTGCCTTCGATCAAACGCAGTGCCGTGTGGCGCAGCGCCGCCGCCTGCGTGCGCAGGATGCCGTATCCGGCGACGTGCCGCATGAGGCGCGAATGTTCGTTTTCCCACAGCTGCCAGCTCTGCGTGCTTTCAAGTATGCGGTGTGCGACCAGGTGCTCTTTGTCGTCGTTATCGTGCAGCGCCCGTTCCACGCGGTCGGTCGACTCGCGCATCAGAAGCGCATGACTGATACCACCGCGATGCACCCTGATCTTCCTCCTGCGACGCTTGATTTCCCGCGGAGGGGTTTCACAACCCAAAGCCGCGACGGGCGACTTAGCGCATAAGATCAACTTATGCCACGTCGCTGTCAACGGAAATACGTCAAGTCGGACGGAAATAAATCAAGTCGCGGTTCAGCGACAGGTTATGTCGCCTCAGTACTGCCGGGACAGCAACCAATGCGCGAGCGAGCGCAGCGGATCGGCACGATCACCGAAGGGAGCGAGCGCGTTGATCGCCTGAGTGTGCAGCAGATGCATGCGCTGCTGCGATGCCGGGATGCCGATCACCGCCGGATGCGTGGGCTTGGCGCGTTCGCTGTCGGCGCCGGTCGCCTTGCCCAAGGTCGCCGCATCGCCCGTGACGTCGAGCAGATCGTCTTGAATCTGGAAAGCCAAACCCACGGCGTTCGCGAATCGTCCGAGCGCAGCGTACAGAGCGGGATCCAGGTTCGGGACGCATTCGGCAGCCAGCAAGACGCTGACGCGAATCAGAGCGCCGGTCTTGCGGGCATGCATGTCCTCCACCTGCGCGATATCGAGCCGCATGCCCTGAACCGCGAGATCGATCGCCTGACCTCCCGCCATGCCGAAGGTGCCGATGGCCTCCGCCAACATGTCGATCAGCCGCAGACGGATCGCCGGCGAGGCCGGCAATGCCGGGTCGCGGGCCAGCAGCTGAAAGGCCAGCGGTTGCAGCGCGTCGCCCACCAGCAATGCGGTCGCCTCATCGAACGCCTTGTGACAGGTGGGGCGGCCGCGCCGCATGTCATCGTCATCCATGGCCGGCAAGTCATCGTGCACCAGCGAATAGACGTGAACGAGCTCGATGGCGCACGCCGCCGCTTCCACCTGCTCCTCCGCAATCCCCAGCGAACGCGCCGTCGCGAACAGCAACGCCGGCCGTATGCGCTTGCCTCCTCCCAATACGCTGTAGCGCATGGCCTCGTGCAAACGAGCGGGCACCAAGTGGGATTCCGGAAGACGTGCCGCCAGCGCGCGCTCCATGCGCAACCGCCAGGCCTCGAGCTGGTCGCCGAAAGCGCCCGTGTCCGCGGACTCGTCGGGCGTCCGGATGCGACGGTCAGCCGCGTCGTTCACGCGCCGAGGCCGTCAGTCCGCCGCCTCATGCGCTCTCCCGGCTCACGCGTTTGATTTCGCTCAAGGGAACGGCGGCAACCGTGACATGGCGCGCCTGGTCGGGGTATTCGATCGGCAGATCGGGCGCCATCGGCCCTGTCACCTTCGGGCCGCGCATCCAGACCTTCAGAGCCTTGAGCGGATGGCTGAAGGCGTCGTTGACGGCCGTGCCTTCGAATCCACAGTGCGCCATGCAGTTGTCGCAGCGCGGATTCTTGCCGACGCCGTACTTGTCCCATTCGGTGTCGTCGATCAAGGATCGATAACTCGGCGCATACCCCTCGTCAGACAACAGGTAGCACGGGCGTTGCCATCCGAACACGTTGTAGGTGGGGTTGCTCCACGGGGTGCACTGATAGGTCTGGTTGCCGGCGAGGAAATCCAGAAACAGCGCGGAATGATTGAAGGACCAGGATATGCCGGAGGGACGCCGGCGGCGGCTGAAGATGCCGCGGAACAGCTGCTTGCTCGCATTGCGTCCCAGGAACACATCCTGCTTCGGGGCATGATGATAGCTGTAGCCGGGCGACACGGTGATGCCCTCGACGCCGAGCCGCGTTGCGGTATCGAAGAAGTCGGCGACATCCTCCGGGTCCTCGCCGTTGAACAGCGTGCAATTGATGGTGACGCGGAATCCCTTGCTGCGCGCCAATTCGATGGCCGCGACCGCCTTGTCGAACACGCCTTCCTGACACACGGATTCATCGTGGCGCTGCCGATTCCCGTCGAGGTGGATCGAAAAAGTCAGATACGGCGAGGGTTGGTACTCGTCGATGTGCTTCGACAGCAGGATCGCGTTGGTGCAGAGGTAGACGAACTTGCCGCGCGCCACGATGCCCGAGACGATCTGCGGCATTTCCTTGTGGATGAGCGGCTCGCCGCCTGGAATCGACACTATGGGCGCGCCGCATTCATCGACCGCGCGCAGGGCGTCGTCCACGCTGACCCGCTGCTGCAGGATCTCCTTCGGGTAATCGATCTTGCCGCAGCCCGAACAGGCCAGATTGCACTGGAACAGGGGCTCCAGCATCAGCACCAGCGGATAGCGCTTGTCGCCCCGCAGCTTACGGCCCGCGATGTAGCGGGCCACCTTGTACATTTGAAGTAGTGGAATTGCCATACGCCATCTTACCTTGGCGGACTGTCGCTGCCCAATTCTGTTTGCAAACCGAGCACTTGGGTACGGTGATCGCGCCAGACCCGAGCCCATTCGAGCATGAACCACGGGGTGAACCCCGAGCCTCCGGCCGCCATCTCCGCTTGCAGTGCCGCGGGGCTGATCCAGCGCCAGGCCGCGATTTCGCCGCGATTGACCTTCACGGCATCGGTGCACCGGCCGATGAACACCGAACACAGCTCGTTCTCGGCTCCGGTCTCGTCGAACTGGGCTTGATATTGAAATTTGAACAGGAAATGCAGCGGGCAGCGCAACCCCAGCTCTTCGTACAGGCGGCGCTGAATCGCCGCCTCCATGGTTTCGGCGCGGCGTGGGTGGCTGCAGCAGCTGTTCGACCAGTACAACGGCCACAGGCGCTTCGAGGCCGAACGCTGCTGCAGCAGCAGTTCGCCCTTGCCGTTGAATATCAGCAGCGAGAACGCGCGGTGCAGGACGCCGCGGCCGGCGTGGCACCTCGTTTTGTCAAGGTGTCCGACCTTTCGATCGGACTCGTCCACCAAGATCAGAGAATCCGGATCTGCAGCAAGGTCGGCCGCTGCGGTGAAATCGTTCATGGCCGAATCATAGCCGGTGGCAGCCTGTGTGACTAATGACGGCTGAGGGGCCGCCGCACATCGATATTTTTTTTCGATCAGGGCCGCCGTCGGGCCGGGCTACTTGGTGTCCTATACAGCCTTTGCGCTGCTCGAGCCGCAGCGTACGCATCAGGCCAGAAGGCCCCGCTCGCGAAACCATCGCACTGCATCCTCGAACGCCTGCGGCGGCGGGCGCCAGCGGTAGCCGAGATCGTGCACGGCCTTGGCGCTCGAGAAGAACATGCGCTTGCGCGACATGCGCACGCCCTCCAGCGTCACGCGGCCGCTGCGCCCGGAAATTCTCGCGTAGGCCTCGGCGGCATAGGCCACGGGCAGCACCGCGGCGTACGGCAGACGAATCCGCGGCGGCCTGCGGCCCACCAGCCGCGCAATCTCCTCGAGGATGGCGCGCAGCGTCATATCCTCGCCGCCCAGGATATAGCGCTCCCCCGCCCGGCCGCGCTCGAACGCCAGCAGATGTCCGGCGGCGACGTCGTCCACATGCACGACGTTGAGCCCCGTGTCCACATAGGCCGGCATGCGGCCGGCTGCGGCGTCGAGGACGAGCTGTCCGGTCGGCGTCGGCTTGATGTCGCCCGGACCCACCGGCGTCGACGGATTGACGATGATCACCGGCAGCCCTGCTCGAGCGGCGTCCTTTGCCACTTGCTCGGCAAGGAACTTGGACCGCTTGTAATGGCCGATCATGTCGTTCAGGCCGACCGGGGTCCGTTCCTCCCCCGGCGTACCGTCGGTGGGGATGCCGATGGTGGCGACGCTGCTGGTGTAGACGATGCGGGAGACACCTGCTGCGCGGGCGGCATCCAGTATATTTTTCGTGCCTTCCACATTGGAGCGATACAGGGGCCGCGGATCGCGTGCTCCCAAGCGATAGTCAGCCGCGGCGTGGAACAATCCGCCGCACCCCTCGAGCGCGCGCTCGAGCGAGGGCACGTCGCCGAGGTCGCCTTCCACGATCTCGACGGCGAGCGTCTGCAGATTGCCGCGCTGTGAAGCGCTGCGTACCAGCACGCGCACCTGCCAGCCGGCCGCAAGCAGCGCCCTCGCGACGGCGGCGCCGACGAAACCGGTGGCGCCCGTGACCAGCGCCTTCATGCGACGCGGGCGACGGCGGTGCCAACGCAACCGGCGGCAGCGGTGACCGGCGCCTTCATTCGGAGCGTAGCGGCGACGGCGGCGCCGACGAAACCGGTGGCGCCCGGGACCAGCGCCTTCATGCGACGCGGGCGAGTGCGACCGCGGTCAAGGAACGGGTGGCCGCGCGGTAGCGCCGCGCCAAGCGCAGCACTCCGATGATGTCGCGCGGCGCCGCGGCCAGCCCTGCGATCAGACGGCGGATGTTCACGGTCCCTGCGCCGCCGGCCGCCACCACCGAAGGCGGCAATAGGTCCGCGGCCGTGTCGACGATGACGCGCGCGGCGATGAAGGGCAAGCCGTGCCGCTCGGCAACCTGCGCAACGGCGAGGCTCTCCATGTCGACCGCCACCGCGCCCGTCTCGCGAAACGCTGCGGCCTTCTGCGCCGGCGAGTCGATCGGTTGCAGGCAGGTGAGAAGTTTGCCGCCGGTCACGAGACATGCTTTCTGCACTTCACGCCACAACTGCTCGCGCCAGGGCTGCGCCGTGCTGCACCCTAGACCCTCGCGCGAAATAACTTCGTCGGGCAACACGACGTTCCCTGCATGCAACACCGGGTCGAGGCCGCCGGCCAGTCCATAACTCATCAGAGCCGACGCGCCGGCGGCCACCAGTTTGTCGGCGGCGAGGGCCGCGTGCGCGCTGCCGATTCCGCTGATGGCGAGCAGCGTACCGTCAGCCAAGCGCAGCAATCCATCGCGCTGCGGTACCGAGGTCCCGAGCGTGCGCGCCTCCGCTCGAAGCGCGACGACGACCCCGACTCCGGTCAATGCGCGATTCCGCGACGCGTGAGCGTGCGGTAGGCCGCGAGCGCCCAAAACGGGAAGTAGGCGCAATATCCGTGGTAGCGCAGATAAAACACCCGCGGAAAGCCCGGCGCCGTGAACGTCGGATCGCTCCACAGTCCATCCGCCCGCTGCGAGCGCTTGAGGAACTCGGCGCCGAGACGTACGGCGTCGCAGCGCGCTTCGCCCGCGGCGAGCAAGCCGAGAAGCGCCCAGGCGGTTTGATACGGCGTGCTGGCGATTCTGGCCGCAACGCGCGTGTGCGCGTAGCTATCGTTGCCCTCGCCCCAGCCGCCATCCGCATTCTGCCGGCTCTTGAGCCATTCGACTGCGCGGCGGATGGCCGGATCGTCGGCGCCCAGGTGCGCCTGTGCGAGCGCGGTCAACACCGACCAGGTGCCATAGATGTAGTTGGTGCCCCAGCGCCCGAACCATGAGCCGTCGGCGGTTTGCTCGCGGCGCAGGTAGGCAATCGCGCGATCCAGGGCCGGCTTGTCCTGCGGGCGTCCGATGCGCGCCAACACCGTCACCACCCGCGCCGTGACGTCGCTCGTCGGAGGATCGAGGAGTGCCCCGTGATCGGCGAATGGAATCATGTTGAGGTGGTAGTAGGTGTTGTCGGCGTCGAAGGCCGCAAAGCCGCCGTCGGCGCTCTGCATGCCCACCAGCCAATCCAAGGCGCGGCGCACGCTGTCCTCGTAGCGATGCGGGTCCCGTGCCTGGTGCATCGCCCACACGACCACCGCCGTGTCGTCGAGATCGGGGTAATAGCTGTTGGCGAACTGGAACGCCCACCCGCCCCCGGCCAGACCCCGGCGGTTGACGCGCCAGTCACCCGGCTCGTCGAGCAATTGCTTCGATCGCAGCCAGTCGAGCGCACGCATGGAGGAGTCGGATGCGGGGTCGTCGCCCGCCTCTTGCATGGCGAGGCTGGCGAGCGCGGTGTCCCACACGGGCGAGACGCACGGCTGGCAATAGGCGCTCGCCGGGCCGATGACCAGCAGTTTTTGCAGCGCGCGCTTTGCGGTGACGCGCCGCGGGTCGTCCTCGGGGTAGCCGAGTATCACCATCGCTTCGAGCGCATTGACCATGGCCGGGAAGATGGCGCCGAGCCCGTCGTCGCCGTTCAGCCGCTCGAGCATCCACGCTTCCGCACGGCGCGTTGCGGTCTCGCGCATGCGCTTCGGAATCAAGGGATCGCAGAGTCGTCCCAGGCGATCGGCCGCGAGGAACAGCTTGGCCAGAAAGCCGGGGCGGCGGAAGTAATCCGGCTCGAGCTCAGGTGCAATCGTGAACAGCTCGCGGATGGTCACGTTCCGTGGGTTTCTGGCGAGCGGCTTGCGGGTGCATAGAATGAACAGCGGCACCATCACCGTGCGCGACCAGTACGCCACCTTGTCCAGGTGGAATGGGAACCACCGCGGCAGGAGCATGATCTCGACCGGAATATACGGCACGCCGCGCCACGGCAGTTGCCCGAACAGCGCCAGCGCAATCCGCGTGAACACGTTGCAGCGTGCCGCACCGCCCGCGGCGAGGATCGCGGCGCGGGCCCGCGCCATGTGCGGCGCATCTGCGGCGTCGCCGGCGAGCTTCAACGCATAGTAGGCCTTGACGGTGCAGCTGATGTTGAAGTCGCCGCCATGATAGAGCGGCCATCCGCCATGCTCGGCCTGCGCGGCACGCAGATAGCGGCAGATCTTCGCCTCGAGTGCCGTATCGATGTCGTCCAGGAAGTGCATCATCATGATGTACTCCGCCGGAATGGTGCAGTCCGCCTCGAGCTCGAAACACCAGTAGCCGCGCGCGTCCTGCCGCGCAATGAGCGCGTCGCGGGCAGCCGCAATCGCGCGATCCAGCGCGGAATCCGTGACTCGCCGCAGGCCGTGCGACACCACGTCGCCGCGCAAATCGGGTGACTCTGCCGGGTAGCTACCCGGCTTCGGTGCGATGCGGGTCAAGATCCTGAATTCCCGAATGAGCGGCGCAGCGCAAGTTCGGCTTCGTCGGCCGCCTCGTCCTGAACGCTGGGCGGCGCCGGCCGCGGCTGGCGCAGATTGGGCAATTGCGCCAAAGGCACGCCGTGCGCGGCCTGGGCGAACAGAAGCCGCAGCGCCCAGTTGCTGCGTCCCGCCACACGCGTCAACAGACGGGTCATCGACACGGCGAAGTGCGTGACTTTGACCTGGGCGCCGGCCGTGAAGCGCGGATTGCGCTCGATCTTGCGCAGCGTGAGGATGGCGAGCCCGATGGCCCACAGGCAGAAGCGGCGGATGCCGGTCTCCCGCGCCGGGATCAATAGAGTGTAGTCGAGGGCGTTGCGCAGGTGCGCATGCGCCACTCCCACCAGTTCTCGAAATCCTGCGCCGAAGCGCGGATCGAAGGGTTCGCTCGACAGTCTCGCCAGTTCGACGCCGTGCGGCGTGAAGACCTCCTGCGGCAGCCAACAGGCGCCGCGGCTCCGGTCTTCCCAGACGTCCTTGAGAATGTTCGTCATCTGCAATCCCTGTGCGAACGAGGCGGCCTTGGCCGAGAGGGCGGCACGGTGGCGGGCGATCGCCGGCGAATAATCGCAAAACAAATCGGTGAGCATCTCACCCACGACGCCCGCCACGTAGTAGCAGTAATCGTCCAGGTCGCTCGAACGGGCGAGCCCCCGCAGGCTCGCACTGAACTGGAATCGGGGCATGCCCTCGCACATGAGCTCGACGCAGCGCTGGATGGCGGTACGCTGCGTCGCCTTGAGGCGTCCCATCACGGCCAGCACCCGGTCCATGTTGACGACCAGGTCACGCTCGGTGGGAAGGGTACTCTCCGAGAGTCTGCGGCCGATCTCGCCGGCCAGGACAGAGGGATTGCCGCGGCCGGCCAGCAACGCGCTGAAGCGTTGTAAATAGGCCAAAGTCTCGGGCGGCGACAGCGCCGGCTCATCCTCGATGGTGTCGGCGATACGGCACAAAAGATACGCACAGGTCACGGCAGTGCGGATCTCGACGGGTAGCTGGGGGATGGTCAGCGCGAAAGTGCGCGAGACATGGGGCAGAATCTGGTCTTGATAGACTTCATCTGAACTGGCGGAATCCATGCAACGGTATCTCGCAAACCCTGGATAATAGCATCATCTTAGCGCAAAAAGTTTGCTGCAAATTTGCAACAAACGGTCCGGGTCATTGCCACCGGAGGGGCGCGGCAGTATAAACTGCCACAGATGAGCGTTCCGTCCGACGACTATAGCCTACTTACAACGATCGACTCGCCGGCCGACCTGCGGCTCCTTCCGGTTTCCAAGCTGGTCGAGCTGTCCGATGAGCTGCGTCGGTTCCTGATACAAAGCGTCGCCACCCGGGGCGGGCATTTTGCCGCCGGGCTCGGCACCGTCGAATTGACGGTCGCGCTGCATTACGTGTTCAACACGCCCTACGACCGCTTGGTGTGGGATGTGGGTCACCAGGCCTATCCGCACAAGGTATTGACCGGCCGCCGCGGCCAGCTGCATACCATCAAACAGCATCAAGGCCTGGCGCCGTTTCCGACCCGAAGCGAGAGCGAATACGACACGTTCGGGGTCGGCCACTCCAGCACTTCGATCAGCGCGGCCCTCGGAATGGCCGTCGCGGCCGCGCAACGCCGGGAGGATCGACGGGCCGTCGCCATCATCGGCGATGGTGCGCTCACCGCGGGAATGGCCTTCGAGGCACTGAATCATGCCGGATCGCTGCCCAACGACCTGCTCATCATTCTGAACGACAACGACATGTCGATTTCGGAGAACGTGGGCGCCCTGTCCAATTACCTGGCGCGGGCGTTATCCGGACGCATGTATTCGCATTTGCGCGAGAGCGGCAAGAAGGTCTTGCGGCAGATGCCCACGGTATGGGAGCTGGCGCGCCGCTCGGAAAAGCATTTGAAGGGCATGGTGCTGCCCGGCACACTGTTCGAAGAGATGGGCTTCAATTACATCGGGCCGGTCGACGGGCACGACGTGAAAGCCCTGGTCACCACCTTGCGCGACCTGCAAAAGCTGCGCGGCCCCCAGTTCCTGCACGTCGTGACGCGTAAGGGCAAGGGCTATGCCCCCGCCGAGGCGGATCCGATCAAGTGGCACGGACCCGGTCCCTTCGACCCGGTGAGCGGCCTGATCTTCAAGGAGGCGAGCACCGGGCCCTCCTATTCGCAGATTTTCGGCAAGTGGCTTTGCGACATGGCCGAACGCGACCCGAGCATCGTCGGCATCACACCGGCCATGCGCGAAGGGTCGGGTCTGGTCGAATTCTCGAAGCGCTTCCCCGAGCGCTACTACGACGTCGCGATCGCCGAGCAGCACGCGGTGACTTTCGCCGCCGGACTCGCCGCTGAAGGGTTCAAACCCGTGGTCGCCATTTATTCGACCTTCCTTCAGCGTGCCTACGATCAGCTGATCCATGATGTGGCACTCCAAAATCTACCCGTGATATTCGCGCTGGACCGGGCGGGCCTGGTGGGCAGCGACGGCGCGACTCATCAAGGCGCCTACGACCTGGCGTTCCTGCGTTGCATCCCGGGGATGGTGATCATGGCGCCGGCGGACGAGAACGAGTGCCGGCAAATGCTGTACACGGCAACCACCCTGCCCGGCCCTTCCGCGGTCCGCTACCCGCGGGGTACGGGACCGGGGACGCCCATCGTCGCGGAAATGACCGCGCTGCCCGTCGGCCGCGCGCAGATACGGCGCGAAGGCCGCTGCGGTCTCGCGATTCTCGCGTTTGGGTCGCTGGTCGAATCGGCCCGCAAGATCGCCGAGCGCCTGGACGCGACGCTCGTCAACATGCGCTTCATCAAGCCGCTCGACGAAGAAATGGTGGTCGAAATCGCGGCACGGCACCGCGCGATCGTCACCATCGAAGAAAACTCCGTCATGGGCGGCGCCGGATCGGCCGTCGGCGAAGTGCTGGCAGCCGCCGGAATTCTGGTGCCGACACTGAACCTCGGCATTCCCGACAAATTCGTCGAGCACGGCTCGCGCGACACCTGCCTCGCGTCAGCCGGTCTCGACCTCGCGGGACTCACGGGCAGCGTCGATCAATGGTGGGCCTCGCAGAGCAAGGGTCGGATCCGCTCGGTGAATTGAGGAGCTGAGTGCTGCGCTCCCGGCCGCCGCGCTGGAGCCCGCCGCACTCTGGCCCGCCGCACGTAGGTCGGCCGCACATAGGTCGGCCGCACGTAGGTCGGCCGCACTTAGATCGGCCGCACGTAGGTCGGCCGCACTTAGGTCCGGCGCGCTCAAGCCCCACGCACTCCGGGCCCCCGCGTTGCAGCCAGCTCACTCAGGCCCCCCTCGCTCCGGGCCGCCGCATTGCGGCCCGCGGCGCTGCGCGCCCAACGAGGTGGATGCGCGTTGAGCCAACGTCGGGCCGGCCGCTCTACTCCGTAGAAACTCGCGACCGCGCAGGCCAACGCCGCCGTCAATGGGATCACCCTCAGGATCACGTGGTGGATCACGTGATGCGGCATGATCGCCGCGAACGGCTGCTGCCATATGTACAAGGAAAAGGAGATCAGCCCGACCCACACCAGCAGCTTTGTCGACAGGGTTTTCCTCAAAGGCTCGGCCGCCGCATCGATAGTGGCGACCGCCAAAGCGAGGCATGCCGTGCCGGCGGTGTACTTGAGAGGGTCTGGGATGACGTTGATGTTCAGAACGATGCCGATCAAGCCCAGGGCGATCGGCCAGGCGCCCGATATTCTGAGGCGCTCCTGCTGTTGCAGCAGGAACGCCGCGGCTCCCATCAAGATAGAGGCCATGCGCACGTCGGTCCTCCAATAGACCTCGTAATAATTCTGCTTCAGGATCACGGTGCCGACCGCTCCATCGACGACGTTCGCGACGATGGTGCCGACGAGCACGTACCACAGACAGCGCGGGGCTCGGCGACACAGCAGCGCCAGCAATCCGAGAAACAGGTACGTATGTTCCTCGACGCACAGCGACCACAGGTGATCTATCGCTCCCGCCCGGAATCCCGCGATCGAAACGTAGTTGTACGTGTAGGTAAGGGCGCTCACGACGCCCACGGTGTCAATCAACTGGCGGTGCAGAAACCACGATGCCGCGAGCAGGCCGAAGACCAGGGTCACGATGGTGGGGTAGACGCGGGAGAAGCGACGGTAGTAAAACTTGCCGAGGGAGGAGTTCTCAACGAACAGGAGTTGCGCCATGAGACGGCCGCTGAGCACGAAGAACAGCTCGACTCCGGCGCGGCCGAGATTGATGCCCTCGGCCGTGCCGAAATGATCGATGATGACCCCGCCGATCGCCAGCGCCCGCCAGCCGTCCAGGTACAGGAGGCGGCCATGAGCATCGACGCCAGTGGCGGCGGCGTCGGGGCTGGGCGGTATGGAGCTTGGGGAGCTTGGGCGGAGCCATTCCGGTGCGGTCGACATCCTGGTGTGTCTTCCCTCGATTACCGTTTGTCAGAAGCCCGACGTCGTCCGCCGTGGTTCGTGAGTTCCGTCGTGAGCTTTGTGAGAGCTTCCCCGGTAGTGTCTACGTGTCCTCCAACCCCACTTCCTCAGAAGTGGGCCTAGCGTCCCCAAATCCCGGGGCGTTAGGTAGGTGTGTTTACCGGTTGCCTACCTGAGCTTAAGGATAAGTACAAGAGCGTGAAACTTTTATGACGGAAGCTCGGAAGATCGAAAATCCGGACGGAGGATCAAAAGATCTGGAAGATCACGGGTAAGCACCTGGTGAACCCACCTACCTAACGCCCTCGGATCTTGGGACGCTAGGCCCACTCTTAGCAAGTGGGTTTGGAGGACACGTGGACACTACCGGGGAAGATCTCACAACGGGCCGGCGTCGGCGACGACACCACAGCGTATTTTTCAAAGCCGAGGCGGTGGGCGCCTGCCAGCAGCCCGGCGTCTCGATAGCGTCCATTGCCCTGGCCCGGGGGCTGAACGCCAACCTGTTGCGTCGCTGGGTCCATGAAGCGGAGCGCGGTAATGTGCCTATCGCGATCCGCTCCACCGGATCGAACACGGTCCCGCCAGGCGCGGACGGCTTTGTGCCGGTGTCGCTTTCTTCGCCTACGACTGAGAGCACGATCCAGATCGAGTTGCGCAGCGGCACGAAGCGAGTGAGCCTACAGTGGCCGGCATCGCAGGCACGCGAGTGCGCTCTGTTACTGCAGGCACTCATGAAGTGATCCGCATCGATGCCGCCTGGATTGCCGTGGAGCCGCTGGACATGAGAGCGGGAGTAGACACGGCGCTGGCACGCGTGGTCAAGGTGTTTGGCGAGGCGCGCTCGCATCATGCGTACTTGTTTTTGAACCGCCGATCGAACCGGTTGAAGGTGTTCGTACACGACGGCTTCGGCCTGTGGCTGTGCGCACGGCGATTGCGACAGGGACACTTCATGCGACCGAGCACGCACCGTGGTGAGCGCTTCGAGCTGTCGATGAGTCAGCTGCAGGCACTCGCTGTGGGGCTGCCGTGGGAACGCTTGGACGAGCACGCGAAGATAAGCATTTTATAGGGTTTTACGCACACACGGCGCTGTCATCGCGACGGCGTCTGTGGCAAGATCGATGCATGCAGTTGCCGCACGACATGGCACAGATGAACGCACAAGAGTTGCGGGATCTGGCCACCGCGCTGTTCACGCAGGTCACACAGAAGGACCAAGAACTCAAGACCAAGCAGCTGAAGATTGATCAGCTGACCCATGAGATGGCCTTCTTGAAGCGCTGGCAGTTCGGCCGGCGCAGTGAACGGCTCGATCCCGCGCAACGCAGCCTTCTCGACGAGACGATCGATGCCGATCTGGAAGCGATCGAGTGCGA
>Ga0116229_10004978_pt1 | contig 21750 bp, 10 predicted proteins | sample S1TSphgellanicum_3_FD_87313 | JGI IMG/M metagenome (GOLD analysis project Ga0116229, IMG submission 87313) | Host-associated microbial communities from peat moss isolated from Minnesota, USA - S1T2_Fc - Sphagnum magellanicum MG | ecosystem: Host-associated > Plants > Peat moss > Unclassified...
AAATATGATAATTACTTTAAGCTTTAGTTTTTCATATCATAAACCACAATTTTGTTAGTATGTCACACATTATGACCCATTTACATCTAGCAAATGACTTTTGAAATTTGGACATTCTAAAATTATTTTTTGAATTTCTAAAAATTTCAAATACCACAATTTTTAAATTATGAGTGTTTTTCGTACGTAGGTTATTATCATTTCAATTTGTTTTCCATTAAATTTTTTTGCTAAAAGAGTCCTTAGTTTAGTGCTTTATAAAATTGATTTTTTGGTTTTAAAGTTCAAAAATCCTTTACTAAAACCAAAACTCAATTTATTAAATTAAATGATTTTTTTTGAAGCTTTCAACTTTCATGTAAATCATTTAACACAAATTTTCTTGATCAATATGACATTAAAGTGGCATTATATTATATGGTTGACAAAATTGATAGTTTTTTGGTCATTTGATATGGATTTTAGTTCATTTGATTGTGATCACACCCACATTAAGTCATCCATGGTGGTTTTAGACTCAAAATATCTTTTAATTTGCCTAGAAATAGGTAGCTTGGGCATGATAAGATCTATGTAAATTATTTTAATAATAACATAATATATAACGGGAGATTTAAAAAAATGAATAGAGTTTTATTTTTGAGAATTATGGACATGATGTTTATTTTTCATGAAAATGTGATGGTTTAGGAATGTAGGGTTTTTGGAACATTCAAAAATGCATTACAACACTAAAATTGTTTGCTTACAAAGTGATTGTAGATGCAATTGATGAATATTGTAGATTCAGTGAAAACAGAACCATGGAAATTATGAAATGATTTCCCATAGGAATTAAAGCATGTTTTGAGTCTACCTCCTTAAGGCAACCAACATGAGTTGATTTCACTAAGTAACTAACAATCAATGAGACAAGATATTTTCTTAATATGTTTACATCCATTGGCTACATGCACTATCAATGGAAAAATTAGACCTTGTGGCATGGCAAGGTCAATTTCAAGGTAAAGATGGACATAAAAGCATCATTCTTAAGTCATAGCTTGTAAGTATTTATGAATACGGTATGCGTTCTTTGATCTACTTGGGACAAAAATGATGTCAATGTATTGGATAGATTTTCACTAGTTGTAAACCTATTGAACTTGGTGAATAGACATGCATGACTTTCAATGTGAATAATTGTTTATACTCTAGATATTACTTCACAAATATTGAACGACTTTAGGTGATCATGTTCAATGTAAACAATTATAGTGCAAATCGGATATTAAGAGCCAACCTTAGATCACTATGATAATGTATGATAAATTACACTTTTTAATGCTTGAAAACAAGTGAGAGTGCTTATGAGGATGATGTGGTAGATTGCAATTGGTTATAAAATATGATGGATTAGAGTTCTTGAAACCATGTTAGTAGCCATGTGAAACAATTGTTTATGAGTTCAAGCTTAAGCTCAATTGGAAAATGTTTTTAATGATAGAATTTTCCAATTTGCTCAAGTGTGAATCTCCATATGGGATGTTGGAGTTCAGTAATTGTGGAAAAAATTTAACAATTCTTTTGTTAAAGCTTTTGCAATTTTACAAATGTTTAAACATATTTTCTTGTTTAGGGTTTGCAAAAAAGCTCAAAGAATTTTTTTGCTAAAGCTTTGCAATTGAAGATAATCTTAAATGGACTTTAAAAATCAAACTTAGTAGTTTTCCAACCAACATGAATCAAATTTAGGAAATTTTTGAAAAGCATGCCGTTACATCCCAATTCACATGGATCATCATTAAACAATATATTTTTACCTTCCCCTCCCCATGGATGATGGACATGGGTTGGTTAAACATATGTGTCAGCTAATAGAGGTTATTTGTCAAGGATTGAAAATTATCATTTGAAGACTTGTTTTCATCCCACAACACATGACAACGTGAAGGTTAGTTGGTCCCTAGTTCACAAAGGCAAGAAATTAGAATCATAACTACATATGAGTGCATCAACCTCATCAATAGACAACTAGATAACACGTTCTTCTATTAATCACAATTGCCAATTCCCAATTCTATCCTAAAACTATTCATGTATGCATATATTCAAAAGATCTAAGAAACACAATCTCTTGTTGGCAAAAGATAAAGACCACAAAAGATGACACCCTCATAATTTTACTACAAATATAAAAATAAAATTCTATAGGTTGGCAAAGTCTAGTGGCACAACTGTTAACAAACAAATTTTCAACAATGTATATTTACAAAAATTGGAACACACAATAATTTATAGTCACATTGTATAGGTCACAACACACCCCTTCCTTATGTGAACATTCAATGTCTATTACTAAAACATGTATTTTATGGCCCTAACATTGTGGTTAAAATGATTAATGTAATTGAAATATTTGTTTGAAATGATTAAAGGGGTTAAATTTCATCCATTTCCCCCCCTTTCAATAGCAAGTATGTCCAATATGACTAGGTCAATTTTTAAAAAAGTCATACTATACACTACTAATACATGTGGCATGTTTAGTGCTTATGTGGCATAGACTGTGCTTATAAGTTAGTGACTAATATAAGTCACTCTTATTAGCATTGTGATTTCTAACATGTCACATTTATTATATTTAAATCAATGGTAATGGTATTTTGGGAATTTGATGTGCCTAAACATGTAGGTGTATGTGTAACCCCTAGGTTGACTCATACATCATGTGTGCATGTAATTAATATGTGTAATCAATGGTGTATGTAAACAAAAACATAGATGCTATAGATGTTTATTTGCATTTTTTCATCCAAGTAGACCCCATAAAACTCCTTTAGTCAATTTGGTAAGTAGGTAGGTAATAGGCAAAAAAGGAAGTTAATAGATTGTGGGTAGGTAAGTAGATGTATCAAAATATTGACCATCTACTTACTTACAACCTATCTACCTATTTATACCTACCTTCCCACCTTCTTGTGTTATAAGTAGTGTAAAACAAATGTACATGCACATGAAATAACATTATAATATGTTAACAAAAATTAACACCTTTACGATGGTGTGGTGCATTGGTCAAGGACTTGGTTTCTTTTTATAGAGGTGAAGGGTTTCAAACTCCTTATACTTCCAACTTATGAATGTATACCTAAGGGACAAGGCTAGGTAATCAAGGTTAGGTAGGTTGGGTAGGTGAAGTTAGGTATGGTAGGTAGGTTAGAATGACTAGTTATGCCTGCCTATTGATTATTTAATAATAATAATTTGAAAATCCTAATCATTATTTATGCTACCTATTAGTCAACATGATCAAATACACCTATTCCAATTTTTAGTTAAATAAAATGAACCACATCAAGTACACAAGTGCAAGGACAAAATTCTAGTTATTAAAACAAACATGACACAATGGACATAACTAAAATAACTTGGTTATGTTCAAAATGATCAATGTGTTTTATTATGTTGTCTTTGAATGACTAGTTTTTATTTTATTTTATAGAATCAACTTGTCCAAGTGTTTGTTTTGATTAAAATCTAGTCATAAAAAACAACATAAAAAACATGATCTATAGTAGCAAATTTTGAATTGTTGTTGCAATACGAAGGGCAAGCTAAAAATTAACTTTGACGTCAAACTTTTGAAAGAGGGATAAAACATGTATTACATTTCATTAACCTCAAGTTTGAAATTTTACCAACAACAAAAAACAAAACAATTAAAGGTTTACAAACCTCCACAAAATGGGAGGTCCATCACAAGTTGTTGTCAAAAAACCAAATCTTAATTTGTCAAAACAAAATTGCAAACTAAAACATCTATCTACTTATTTCCACCAAACACTTAAAAAATGAGGGTGTTTGCAAGTTAAAGTGTCAATTTTTGTTGGTTTAACATGTCTCTTATGTCCAAAAAAATTATTTTACTTTTATGAAAAGAATCATAATTTGATGATAAGAGTGGAATAATTAAAAAAATTTAAACATCAAATGGGGGAAATTTTTTAATTGTAAATAAGTTACCATGTGACAATCCTTATAGAAGGTGGAAATGGACTCATTATAATCATGGTTTGTAATGAAATAACCTAAATGGACTCTCCAAAATCCATAATTGTGGTTTGCAATTCAAAATTATTAACTCTTCTAAATTATTTCAACATCATATGAAAGTTTTATAGATTTTCGATGACACCAAAAATTAGCAAAATTGGCAAAGTCCTCCATGTCATGATTATGTGGAATCCAAAAAAAATTCATGAAGATTGTAACCTACTTTATATTAATGGCTAGGTGTCATTATTCATTGGAAAGATGAATGCTTTTAGAAATTCATAATTAAAAAAATTTGGCTTATAAAAACACACTATGAAAAATATTATTAACGATTCAATTTTTTGTCAAAAGTGGACCATTCTAGTAAGCAAATACTTGTGAGTGGTTGTAAAAAAAACCCAAATTGTTACAAGTTGAAGCTTCCATTATAGTCCATCATGGTTGTTGGAAGGTTCCAATTAGTTCCATGGGTTGTTGAAATAGAAAAAACAATGGGTGGGTGTGTGCTTGGTCGTATGATGATGAGCATACTGATTGTTCCATCTACAATTGCCCTAGCTAAGAACACAAAACCTATAATAAACTCCAATTTGATAAAACCATCTATGGGCATGGCAAAATTTGTAGAGACATTTGCATGGTTATTTTCAAGTTGAGTTTGATTGAGATGGCCATTTTGGTGATGATAATTACAATAATGGGCTTGGGTTGTGAAGCAACACCAATCACTATTTAAGCTTTGTAAGTTCTTTTGAATGTTGGAGTTGCAAATATTGCTTAACCTCTAGATCAAGTTAGCTCAATTTTATGAACATTGTGAAAAGTTGTGAAGTTGTGATTCTTGCAAGGTTTCCACCCTTGTTCACATTGTAATTGCCATTTTTAAAGTTGCCATTACATGTGCCTTTAAATATGCCAGCTCATGGACTTTTTCAAATATTTCTTCCTCTTTCATAAGGCAATTGCTTATTGGTTGTTTTGTAATTATGCGAAATTAAACATTTTGGGGACAACAACCTTTACATCAATTGAGTTGTTGCCTTCAAACTCCCCATGTTGTGCTTCTTGAACATGGACAATGTTGCTTCAAGGGCATTGTTCTCCATTGATTTTCACGCAAATCATTCCACCTTGGCACATCTTTCAATAAAAACCAACAATGAACAAAACAAAGTGTTAAACCTCTGGGGTGTTTAAGTATATAAGGTTAAAGGGTTTTGTCAAGAATATCTCTATGGATTTCCTTGATTCATTGAAATATGCAATGTTACCATACACACCAATTGGAAACATTGTGTTTGATGAGGTTTTATTTTATATCCAAGTTCCTTGGTGGTTGTCCAACATATCCATTTGGCTTCAATGAATTGTAATGCAAAACCATTCATTCCCAAAATGTGGTGGTGTGCTATTTATTTCTTACAATTGAATCTTGGCTCACATGAAGAAAGCTTTGACAAAGTTTACCCTCCTCTTCATCCTTGAAATTCTTACCTTTTTTTTCATTTGCTTGCATTTGTGTGAACTCCTGTTGTTGATATATATGTTGCTTGAAGAATTGTTGACAAAACAAATGAAAGGATGTATGGTGACAACAATACAATGGGTGACAAGTGTTGTTGGTAATGATGGTACAATGTATGTTGTTGGAGGAAGGGAATTTTTTTGACAAGGTGGCCTCAATTTTGATGATGTGCATAGGTGTTACGGTGGGGATTGTGACATCATTAGTTTTCATTGGTTGTCGTTGTAGGTGTGCTTAAGGTATTGTGGTATTGAAGATGTTTTTACCCTTCATAAAAAAATTTGTAAGTAAAAGGCCTTCACAAAATGGGGCACATGGCACATGCAAGTATTCCCAAGACATTTGTGGTCACCATTGTATTCAACTAGGCTAGTTAAAGATGGAGCTGATAAAAAAAATATGAATTTGGTTATAAAAAATATATTGAAATAAAAAGATTTAAGTATCCTTCTACCTATTGGGACATAATGTAGAATTGGCATATGTTTTTGGAATTCAATTTGAATTCTTTTCCAAAAAAGGCAATTGCAAACCTTAAAAGAATTCATTTTTTGTAATTTTGAAAAAAAATCTGCCAAACTCTTCAACTTGCTCTTCAACTTGCTTCATGTCACTTGGATAACAATTCATAATATTATGAACAAGAAAACTTTGATATATGATCTGTCAAGGTAGAAGATTATGATTTATAATTTTTCAAATTAGAAGATTTTATATGTAAGAAATGTTCTCATCATTTTTTTTCATGTTACCATGTTCTAGTGATGTGCCAATGATGTTCTCACAATGCTCACATGAACATTCACATGTCATTCCCATAGAGATTTCATGGTGCATAACAATCATTCATTTAAGATGTTAACATAATGGAATGGGTTCATAAGTGTCCATTATGCTAGGTGCACCGCCTATGCAACCCTAATTGGCTCACCCACATGTGGTGTTTCCATACAACATATTTTTCCCTGGTGAAATTTTGCCAAAAACTGAAATTATTAAAAAAGAAAAGAAAAGTGATTTTGGAGGGTTTCAACTCTCAATCCCCAAAAGTGAGGAAATAAAATAAAATTGCAAGATTTTAAAAATTAGGTTTTAGTGTGTATCTATAAATACAAAAAGTTGATTAAAGATTTGTATTTCATATTGTGTTCATCACCAGATTTGGCTAAATCTTCCTAGGGATTATTGTCATTTTTTGGTAGATCTTTATAGGGATGATTGCCATTTAAACTACATTAAAAAATTCGTTTAAAAAACATTAGTTCCATAATACATATATTGTTGATACTTCATTTTAGAATTGTCCTAGTTTTGATATATGGGATATTGCATCATTTTCCTCCTTAAAAACCTTTTGGCCAAATTGCAAATAGTGTGGGACTTTGATCATATGATCATATATTGGGGTGCCAAATGTAAGAACAAGTGGTCAATGCTTTTATGGCCATCATGTTGGAGCTGGGAGCCCACAATCAACACCTCTTAGAATGAATGATTATGCACTAACAATTTAGTGCCAAAAGATTAGTGGGCATCAAAATACTTTGCTTGGTATTAATACCAAACTAAATTCACATTTGCTTTTGATGAATACTCAACTAAAAGCAACACATTTACAAAATTTTGTGATGTATTTATTTATACCCAATTAATAAATTCAAGTGTGATATGGATGAATACTCAATGAAAAGTAACATTGTTATGGAATTTTGCTACATATTTATTTATACCCTTGAAATAATAATTTCAAGTTTGCTTTGGATAAATTCTCAACCTTAAGCTAGATTGTTTTTGCTATGTATTATATACCCAACGAAATGCAACTTCGCTTTGGGTTAATGCCCCACCTAAAAAAGCAATAAAGTTATGGGACTTTGCTTTGTATCAATATGCAACTAAATGTAACATAGCTATATATGCAACTGATGAATACCAAATTTTGTAAAACACAAATAATACCCATGTAATAGAGCTGTCCAAAAAGTCACCATGTCTTCACCCTCTCTTTGGGCCTGCTTTCACCCCCTATCCTCTTTAGTGGTATCTGCAAAGTAAGGAAATTTTATTAAATCTCTGTATGAAATGCTGAAATGCAGCATTTAATGAATGAGGTTTGAGAATAATTACAATAGTTGTACACATAGGAGCAGTGAAAATATATGTGGCAGCAGTGCAGGCGCTCAGGAAAAAGGAAAGACAGGATGGATGAAACTCAGTTTAGCACCAAAATTGGTGGAAAAGTTAGTATGGGTCCCAGTTATTTCATTTTGTAAAATTTTCATTCTCAGTTATGTGTTTGATGCCCTATTATACTGAAAATGGCCATTCTCGCCCCCTAATCGCATGACTTTACAAATAACTCTATTAGCTTAACATGGCTTCTAAAGCTAAAAGCAATTATTACCTGAAATCGCAGAAAACTCCAAACCCAAAACTTTGACAATTTTGAGTGCCCATATACTGAGTACAAATATTGATTTGAACTATTTTATCAACTGATAAGTCATGCAAATTTCTCACATTCAATTGTTATGGTCACAATGGAGTTGCATAATTTCTCAGTCACAGAAAATTTATTATTGTCAATTGACTCAAATGCTGAAACATTTTTTCAACTGACCGATGATGCAATTTGTAACATGTAATTTTGATGGTCACATGTGGAGAAGAAAATATTAATTATTTTCAGTTGCAGAAACACATATTGTCAATATTTGACTCAAAATGTTCAGTAATTTTGTCAACTGACGATTCATGCAATTTGTAACATGAAACTTCGATGGGAATATGGAACTTTGAAAATATTATTATCAGTTCCACAAAAAGAATATTGTTAATTTGACTCATATGTTTATACTACAATACTTGTAATGAAGTTTGTGGAGAGATATGTTTTCTAATTGTACACAGATCATGGTTAAGGTGTAGAAGCATGAATTAATTAGTGCTGGAGTTTTTTGTGGATTTCAGATGATCAAAATTTTGGCTTTTGAAAAGTTGCAATTCTTGCATATGCTCTCCTTTGTGTGCAGCAGTTACACTAATTCAAAAGACCCATTCTGGAGCTTCATCAGTGATTAGGAAGATCTGTTAATTAATGCAGCTTGATCATTGTAAACCGTAGACAAAAACCAAAAAGAAAAATACTGAATTCCATCTGCTTGGACAATTGGTGCTGGAGATTTTGTGGATTTCAGATGATCAAAATGTCAGCTTTTGAAAAGTTGAAATTCTTGCATATGCTCTCCTTAATTGTGTGCAGCACTTTAGAGACTCATTCAAAAGACCCATATGTGAAGAGAGCTTAATCAGTGATTAGGGAAGCTTGTAATTAATGCAGTTTGATCATTGGAAACTGCCAAACAAAACCAGAAAGATTGCTAAATTTAAACATCTGCTTGGACAATCGGTGCTGGAGTTGGTTGTGAATTTCAGATGATCAGAATTCAGATTAAATTGAAGTTGCAATTCTTGCATATGTTCTCCTCTGTGTGCAGCATTCGAAAGATCTTGACTTCTGGTTTCTGTGAAAATAAATATGTTTTGGAATTGTAAACTGTTGAAGAAAACCAGAAAGAAAATGCTAAATTACATCTGATTGGATAAATTTTGGGGCTGAGTTTTGTAGATTCCAGATGATCAAAGCTTCAGCTTTTGAAATTGCAATTTTTTGTGTATGTATTCTCCTCTGCGAGTAGCATTCCAAAGATCTTGAACTGGTTTCTGTGAAGATAAATCTACATTATGGAATAATATGCTATTCCCATCTGTGAACAAATTAGCTTACTCAGTGATTAAGGATGATGGCGCTTAATTCAGCTTTGATCATTATTGTATTTACTGTTGGAGAAAACCAGAAAGGAAATACAAAATTGCATCTGCTTGGACAAGAATCAGTGAGTTGGGGTTTAGTGGGATTCAGTTGATCAAAATCTCAGCTTTTGAAGTTGCAATTCTTGCATATTATATTCTCCATTGTCTGCTGTGCAGCAGTTGGACTAATTCAGCCTAAGTTTAGACTACATGGGAAAGACTCATCTTATGAATTTGCGGAGCTTAATCAGTGATTAGCCTGGAAGTTTGTAACTAAATTTGCAGTTTGATCATTATAAACCTGTTGAAGAAAACTAGAAAGAAAATGAGCAACTTGTCCTCCAATTTTCTTTGAGAGCTTTTGCAGCTATTATAAAGAGAGCAAGGGAGCATAAACTTGCACCAATTTTGCAGCTGGAGGAACTGGAGGTGAAGTTGAACCCATATGTTACATGTAGTTTTGTGTGAAATTGGGTTTTGTCATCTCAGTTTCAAGGTAACTGGATGATGGACTTGTGGTCCTGTTGTCTTGATTTGAGGAGGTCTGAGTTTTATGGATCAAATGCAACTTCAGATTTCTGTGCAGCCATATTTCACATACACAAAGTAGTTCGAGCTGAATTCCTGAATCACATATATAGGAGTCGGAATTACCAAAGAGTCAGAGGTTCTGATTGTTCAAAACATCATGATATCGCAGTGGAGTCTTCCTTAAAAGCAAAAAATGCAAGCATGAGCTGGTGCAGATGTTCAGCTTGTGAAAAACCAAAAACTGAGACGTAATATTTGCAAACCTCAAGCAGCAGCTATGAAAGTTAATGCGAGCGCATACAATTTCAGTCCTGGACTGAATTCAGCAGCAACTATTCAATTCCAAAGAGCTTTAAAACAGAGGAAATCAACCAGTAAAAGAACCGATAGAGTTTTCCGCAACGAACTTCAGTGCCTGCATTCGGAATGTGATCTTCTTCCGAGTCTGGAGTGGGAATCTCGCCTTCAGCTTCTGGATTGGGGGTCTCTTCTTCAGCGTCTGGGTTCGGAATCTCTTCTTCAGCCTCTGGAGTGTGAATCTCGCCCTCAGCGCCTACTTCGGGGATCTCGATAACGGTATGCGACGCTCTACTGGAAGCTGCAGCTGGAGACTGGAGCGACGTTGACGCAGGCGTTAATCTGGGCCGGTTTTCTGAATCAAGGAAACCTATTGGTGCAGCAGGTGGCAGGTGCAGCTTCTGCTGACGAATATTATATCGGACTTTTCCTCGCACTGTGGGAAAATAGCTCTCACATGACCATCGAGCCATGAGAGATCTGTCAGATTTGAGGTTGACAATACGCCGGCGGCTCTCGAAATCCGGATCAAGCAACACAGTAATCTTCGCGATCTGAGCTTTCCGGAAGACCCAAAGTCTTCGGTTATCGAGAGACCAAAGAATCCCTTGGTAGCGAACTACACAGAGCATTGGGAACCTCTTGGGGGACAATTTCTTGGACACTATCATATCAACAGTGTCGTCAATCCGCCAGTTTTCGTGCGGTGATTGAAAGCAGACAGCAATACTGTCTTGTGTGAACCTCAAATCCTTGGGGTTCACCCTGATCATTCCTTCACTCTTCATCATCATCATCATCATCATAGACATCCATGCAGATCATTTCTTCATCAAGATAAAATCCATGATCCTTTCTTCATCCTAATCGAAATACATGATCGTTTCATCAGCATCATCAAAATCCATGATTTCATCCAGTTAGGACAAAAAACAAACAAAACCTCGCACGACGTAACTTTAGAAATCTGTACTGAGCACTCAGCAACACGAGCAGATAGCTAGAAATGGCGCATTCTCTACAACGACAAATTTAATTCAAAGATGCAACTTCAGTGCAACACCAATCGCTTCAATCTACAAAAACGTTCAATTCGTACAATTGACACTAGAGAAACGGTACCTCGCGAGTGGAAGGCTCATGTTGATGAGGATCTTACAGCTCCCAATTAGCTGATGCCTGCAAAAGTCAAGTCCGTTCAAAGGTCGAGTGTGGATAAATATACTCTCTTGTTGGGAGCCCATGAGTTTGCTTCTGCGAGCGAGAATTATGCGAAATTCCCAGCATTAAATTCCTACTGTTGAGCGACAATCGAGAGAAAGGGAGAGATCAAACTGTTTCGAATGTTGCCACCATTAATCCCCCAAATGCTTTGCTTCCAGATCATGGAGCTTCGATTGTCGTGCGACAGTCGACATTCATTCCCCCCATGCATCACACCAAGTTGATTGTAAAGCTGAAATTCCATTTATTATTATTATGATATAATTATTTATAATGGTATAGTTATTCATTATGGCAAAATTCTTTATTGTGGTTTAATTATTTATATTTGCATAATTATTTATATTGGCCACTAGAATTGTGGTACTTAACCTACAAACAAAAACAAAAGTCTCTAAACTTGTCTAAACTTGTGAACAGTTTTTTTTTGGGGATTTAAAAAAGTTTAAAAATTGTAACCTCAATGGGAATCATTCTTAGGAAGGAAGAAGGTGAATTGGCGATTGTCTCTAGGAAGGTTTTTTTTAGGCGCATTCTGGCTATAAACCAGACATGAAGCACAATTTTTTTAAATCAACTTTCGACATTCATGGCTAAACACTGCAAAACCCAATGTATAAATACAGAGATTTTTTAAACTTTTGTTTCCCCCACTTTTGACAAGTGAAAGCCTCCAAAATCACTTCAATTTAATTTTTTCCTTTTCTGGCGAAACGTCGCCACTTAACAATCATTACCTTATAGTCACCCTTTAGTCCTAAAAAGTTACTTGACGAAGTTGCATTTCGTTGCCTATTCATCCAAAGCCAGTTTTTGCATTTAACTGGGTATAAATACCCATAGCCAAAATTCTAGAAGCATGTTGCCCCTTTTAAGTTGAGTATTCATCCAAAGGAACTTGAAATTATTTAGTTGGGAACAAATACCCATATCAAAATTTCATAATTATGTTGCTTTATGTTGAGTATTCATCCAAAGCAAACTTGAATTAAGGTAGTTGGGTATTATTAATACAAAGCAAAGTTACATAGCATAGCCATGTCACTTTCAGTTGGGTATTAGGGTTTAGGCTTTTTATCAACACAAAGTAAAGTTGCATACCTAATTAGGTGCATTTAGTTGGGTGTTATTAATAAGCTGCATCTCAAGTTCCAACCATGGATACCCCTCATATCAATAAAAAAAAGTGAGTTACTTTAGGTTTGTCTTATTAGGTCATCTTAATACCAACTCCATCTTGGGCACATCACTAGAACATGGATAGGATATGAAAAAATAAAATGGGAATTTTTTTTAATTAATATTTTAATTTGAAATTTATATAGCATAATCTTCTATGTTGGAAGATTATATAACATAATCTTCTTCTTCATAATATTACGAACAGTCATCCAAGTGACATGTGATAAGTTGAAGTGCACCATGGTTAACTAGCCTACATGAATACAAAAGTGGCCACAAATGTTATAGGAATCTTGCATGTGCCCAATTTTGTGAAGGTGGCCTAAAAGGGAATTGTGTTCTACTACAGAAATTAGATGTTGTGGAGTTACCCCTATTACTTGCATCATCTGATGGTAATTTTATGAAAAGAAGTCATTTTTTATAACCTATGAATGGGAAGGGTTATTATGGCCTCATGATGTACATAGGTTTGGTTCATGATATATTTTGCCTTGTGCTTTATGATAGGTAAAGCCCATGGGTGGGGGGACATTCCCAAAATGCAAGGCCGGATTTGGCTATCGCCTTGTCCTAGGCCTCTTATTTTGAGAATCCTCCCACCCTAGGGCTTTACATTTACACAAAACAAATGATTGCAAAAGAAGTGTTGACAAAACAAATGGAGGGATGTTTAGTGACAATGATCAAAATGGGTGCTGGGTGTTGTTGGTGATGATGGTACAATGTGTGTTGTTTTTTAACCAAGGAAAAGCAATTGACAAGGTTGGCTCATTTTGATGTTCCAAGCATTGCAATGGGACTCCATTGTCACTAGTTTCCAATGGTTGTCGTTGTAAGTGTGGTTAGTTAGGGACTCCGATGGAGATGTTCTTTCCTTTACTAAATAATTTTGAAAGAAGATGGCATTTCACAAAATTGACCACATCACACATGCAAGTATTCCCATGACATTTATGGCCACTATTGTATTCAATTAGGTTGGGTAATGGTCATGCTCTTCAAGCTACCACATGTCATTCGATTACAATTTCATAAATTATGAACAAGAAAATTATGTTGTATAATCTTTCAAGGTACAAGATTATGATGAACAATTTTTCAAATTGGAAAATTCCAATTGAAAGAAAGGTTCCCATATTTTGTTTTCATGTTCCCATGTTCTAGTGTTGTTCTCACAATGCTCACATGACATTCACATTTTATTCCCATGTTGTTCCCATAGAAATTCCATGGTACATAATAATCATCCATCAAAGATGTTCACATAATGGAATGGATTCATAGCTGCCCATTATGCAAGGTACATTGCTTGTGCAACCCTAAATAACTCAACCAAGTGTGGTGTTCTATATAACTTATTTTTCGTGGAAATTTTTTGCCAAAAAGAAAAAGAAAAATTCAACAAATTTAAAATAAAGTGATTTTGGAGGGTTTCAATTTTCAATCCCCAAAAGTCATTAAAAAAAATTAAAAATCATTATTATTATTATTATTTGTAAATACATAAAATACATATCTTGTTTATATACATATTTGACTAAATCTTCCTAGGGATTATCTTCAATTTTGGTATATCTTCATAAGGATGATTGCTACTTGAGCTATATTTTTAAAATCCTTCAAAAAACACTAGTTCCATAATACATATTGTGGATATTTCATTTTAGGATTGTCGTAGTTTTGATATATACGGTATTGTTTTAATTTCCTCCTTAAAACCTTTTGGCCAAATTGTAGATAATGTGAAAGCTGGCGCTTTGATCATATTTTTGGGTGTGAAATGTAACAATAGTGGGCAATGCTTTATGGCTGAAGTGTTGGAACTGGAAGCCCAAAAAGAACACTTCTTAATATGAATGATTTTGCACTAACAATTTGATGCCAAAAAACTACTAAGCCATCAATCCTTTTTTTTGGGGAAAGATTGCCAAATGGTGACATTGTTTCAATTTTTTGGTGAAATTTGTTTTTTCTCTCAAAAAAAATCACCAAACTCTAGCCCTTGAGGAGTGGTGTTAGCATAAGTCTATTTGTTAGTAGCAATTTAGATGATCTTATTCAAATTAGAGTTTTTTATGGCAAATTATCACCAAAATTCCCCATTCAAAAGGCCCAACCACCTTAGCAAAGGAAATAAAGGTTGAAAAATTAACCCTATGCTAAAAATTAGATGTGTCATCATGATCAGTGTTGGATAACTACTTCAAACATATAACCTTTCACTAGAAGCTTATATGCCATAATGAGTGTGAATATTTAAAATATTTCTTGTAGTCATTAGATTGTTTTAGAGAGGAACATCCCAAGCATCTAATGACTAATCACAAACTTGCCTCTTTAATGTATTTGTACTCTTACAATGCTTTAACTATGTGTTCAAAATTAAGTGTTAACAAAGTGTCAATGTAGTCATTATATGATACTGTAACACATTGTGACGATTAGTAAACACTTCATTAATAATTAACTTTGAACACATTGTTAAAGAGTGATAAAAACACATATACATGAAGGGGGCAAATTTGTGATGCGACAGGTGTTAGATTGTTCAATTTAATTAGGAGAGTCATTGCCATCATTAAACCTTTCACATAATTGTAGCTCTCCAACCTCATTCTTGAACAAGAAACATTAATCACCCTACTCATAAGACTTTGAATCCCATTTGTTTCCATGTGCCTATTCAAACATGCAAGTTGTGGCTTGTCTAAATTTTGTATTTGTTTAATGTTGAGCAAGGTTCTTGGTGGTAGAAAAATAATGTTGCAAACTTGCACATTGTAATGTGCTTACAAACTTGCAATTGGTTGTTTTTTACAAATCAATGTGAATTGATGCAACTTGATACTTGTTTTTAAAAAAATTAAATGGGTCCAAGCATGGTAAATTAGATCGCAAATGTTCCTTGCAGCATAAAGAAAAGTAGTCATCAAGTAGGCTTTGATATATTGAATTTTAAAATATTATTTAATTCAAGGATTAATATGAACATTTTTTTCAACTTTGTTAAAACTTTAAATAAAGATTACATGTTTAAAGTAGGTTTAAGTAAATTCATGGAAATTCAAGCAAAATTCACAATCACTATGAGGAAAAAGGGTGTTTTACAACTGGCCTTGCAACTCAATATTTGAATTGCATAGGACATTGGTAACTTATCATATATATATTGTGTAATTCAATTGTAACTCTATCAGAACAACTCATTTTCAACTCCATTATAACTACACCCATGATGTCATATTAACATCAATAATTGTCATCCATCTATTAAAATTTGACATGTGGCATTATGAAAACTTTTAAACATAAAAAAAAATCGAAATATTGATTTCCATTATCCAATATGATTATTAATGATTGTTTGAAATTGTGACACATGGCACAATAATAATTGCCACATGGCATATTAATTATATTTTGGAAAACAAGTTTAAAAAAAAAAAAAAATTAATAGCTAAGCAAGTCATACATAACCATAGGTAAGTAAATTGGTAGGTTTTAAAACCTACATACCTACGCATTTATCTAGGACTTATTTACCTAGATAGGTAGGCCTAAAAAAGTAAGACCTATTTATTTAACAAAGTAGGTAAGTAGGTAGCAAAACATAAGATTAAGTGAACTAAAAAATAACCATGAAATTTTAATTTTTTATTTTATGTTTTGCCTTTAGGGTTAAGTTTTTTTGAACTCATTCCAAAATGGCACATGTATTTTAATGTGAAAACATAAAAAAACAAACCTTCTTTATATAATTTATAACATGGGATTCAAACACAAAGCATATGGATTAAATCTTTTAGTTGTTCCTCAGTTGCAAATTAAATTAAAATTGAGTTGCAATTATAAAAAAAATTCCCGCATGTTTTGTGCATGTTTTTCATTATGTAAATTATACAATTAAATTATTGATTATATGATAAATAAATATGTGAATGAATTATCTATATTTAGTTATTTAAAATAATGATTTGAATTAATTATTTTGTTCAATTAATTAATTATCATTTTAATGAATTAATTCATAATAATTATGTAGATTACATATTAATTAATAATTAATATGTAATATGTAATAAATTATTGAAAAATAATTATTAAATATTAGATATTAAATATAAATTTGGGCAAAAAACATGAAAGCATAAATATGCATATCCATATTTCCATTGAATTGATTTTTTAATATAATATACACATTGCTTTTAATTTCACATCTAAATTAATTATATGTATCCAAATAATTAATTAATTAATGAATTTAGATAATTAATGAATTGGTAATTATTGATGGATTAATAATTATCTTAAATAATCAGTCTAATTCATTATAAAATATCCCCAACTTGGATTAATATTTATATGATTAATATTTAATAAATAAATAAATTTTAATTAAGTAATGTAAAATTAGTTATATGAATTACATTGTATATTCATATTAAAACTTAGATTATTCAAACAATTATGTTTTTTTTAAAATTATATATTAATATGTATCCTTATTAAGTTATAAGTAATTGTATTATAATCATAACATAATTGAATAATATCACTTTAGTAGTGGCCTAATAATGCATGTACTAATTGTATCAATGAAAATCACAGTTGAAAATTAGTTCCAAATGTATCTTATAATGAATGGTGAAAATGTGGACATGTGGCATGATCACATGTATATGCATTGTACATTAGTTGCAAAATAGTTGTTGTTTTAGTGGCACATTTACAACAATTTTAAAATAGTTGTCACATGGAACTCCTTTAAAAAAATCAAACATGGTTGAGTACATATGTATGTATGACGTGTATAAATTACCATCTAGAAAACCCATTTTCAACGCATTTACAACTATAATTAACTAATTGATTTTCTAACGTGGCAATTTATTTATTAATACACTATATTTTCAGGGAGATAGTTGCATAGTAGTTGTAATGCTTAAGGGATAGTTGCACCATAGTTGTATATGAGTTATTTCTTGAGTTTTAGTTCCAGGGTAGTGTGGTTTTTATGGATGCAATTTTTCATAGTGAATCTATTTTATAGCCTTTAAGAAGGTTGTAATTACATGAAATATTACATTTAATTTTTTTTTAAAATAATGGGGTCCTAAAATGTAATTGTGGCAATTAATTTTTATCACATTTTAATAAATGTATATTTCACTTGTAGAGTAAAAGTAGGTTTGAAAAAAAATTTGCTAATCAATTTCAAACATATTTGTTACGTATTTTTATTACATTAAAGTTCTTCAAATTTTATACTCAACTTATCCTAAACCCAATGGAGGCATAACTGTTTTCAAAATGAAACATAAGAAGCTTTTTCAATTTTTTTTGGGGTGTTTTTGTAAAAGATTGTCATATTTTAAAATGAGATTTTGAGTGGACACACTTTTTGGTCTAATTTACCATGTTTAGACCCAAGGTGATGTTTTCATCATGTGCTTATAGGTCATTGAAGTGCTCATTACATGCTATAGTTTTTATTGGTTGTCAATGTGTTCATCATGTAGCTACAATCATCTTGTGTTTGCAAATCATTGACATGTTCATTGTGTATTATAACAAATATAGTTTTTGTTGGTCATTAATGTGTTCATTGTGCACTACAACAATTGTAGCTATTATTGGTTATTGGTGCACTCATTACGACATGCTACAACTCTTGTTTTATTATTAACCAATTGGGTGTCGTCACAAAAAACATGAATTTGATTAGAGTTTACACCATTCCAAAGGATTATAACTTCATTTTCAATAGTTCCATTTGTTTTGGTAACTCACCTCTACTTCCTCTTTGCTCTTGCAAGAATTTTCCTTTCTTGTACACACATTATTTGTTTTTACAATTTCCTTTGCAAGAGTTTCTTCTTGAAGCTTTGTAGAATAAGAAATAATGGCCTTTTTAATTCCTTAATTACAATTTCTTGGAGCTTTTTAAAGGTGGGTTTTTATTTTATTTACAAAAAAAAATTCATTGTAATGTACATACTAAAGGTTTATAGTTTTTAGCTAAAAACTAAGTCCATGATCTTGATCCATTTCTTGGGGCTTCATTAATTACATCTATTCCTAATGTTTCTTTTGGAAGTATGTTACTAAGATGATTTTTAGTCCTCTTTATTCTTGGAACATCTTCATTCCTCAAATGGCTTTGTCTATATTTTTAGTGTTGCATAATTATCAACTTTTATGTATCATTTTCTAAACCATCATTCTAATTTGTAGGTTGTCAATGTGTTCATTGTGCATTGTAGCTATTGTAATTATTGCAAGTCATTGATGTGTTCATTGTACATTGCAATTGTTGTAGCTTTTGCTTGTCATTGACACATTCATCACATGTTGCACCTATTATAATATTATTTAATTGTTGATGTTTTCATGGCACATTGCACTTTTTATAGTTGTTATTCTTGGTCATCAATACATTCATTGCATGTTGTAATTCTTACTGGTCATTAGCATGTTCATTGCATAATACAACTCTTGTTGGTCATTATGTATTCATTGCATGTTGCAACTTTTGCAAGTTGTTGGTCATCAATGTATGTAAACAATACTCCCAATCTTAACATTTTCAATGAAGTTTTTTTAAGAATGAATCTATATTTTTTGGAATTCAAGTTTCAAGTTTTAACATGGCTTCTCCTAAATGTTTTAAACCTCCAAATAATTTCAAGTTTCATTGTTTGATTGGTTAGCGGAGTAAAACAACTAACAATGTTCCTAAAAGGAACAAACAAGGTGCTATTAAGGTGTTGAAAAATAAAGGAAAATTAGTCATGAATGAAAGAAACTCATTTAAAATTAATCCAACATCTGAACTTGAACTTGAAAATACCCTTGACAAAATTGAACTTGAAAAGAAGAAATTTAGGCTTATGAATTACATCAAAAAATTCAAGATGTTTGTGTTGCAAAATTGCCATGGGCAAACAAAGCTTAATATAACCTTTGATTGCAATATATAACACATTTGGACTAACTAACAAAGGTTGTGAGTTTTATGACTAGAGAGGTGCACATCCATGTTGTGGAATTAATTGTGAAAAATTAGGTGAAAAAGGTAGTTGAATTCTTTGATTTCCAAGGTACCATTCCACTCCCCTTGCATGGAGTTATGGAAATTTTGGGGGTGTTTTTTCCTCAATATTAGATGATGGCAAATTATGAAGTATTTTTTGAAAGACACCTTAGTGTTATTAAAGCTCAATTTGTTATCCCAAAAAGTGCCAAAAATGTTTTTTTTATGTTTTTGGATTTGCAAATGTCATTTTTCAAATTTAACATAAAAAATAATGATGTTTCAACCATGGGTCTTCCTTACACTATGAATCATATGACCCAACTTTGAAAATCTCTAGCCTTTTCACAAGTGATTACAAACAAGATATAAGAATATGTGACATTGGTATAAATTATTATGGTTCAAATGATTGGTTTCGTTCACGATAAAAGATGTTTCAACAATTTGAATTTTATCAACTCTAAGCTACTCAATCACTTGATAACATATTTCAAGCATGTGGTTCAAATGCTTGCTTAACAATTTTACACATTGGAAAAGATTTCATACCTTTCAGCAATTGTAGTTTGGAAAGTGATGAGAGCTCAATATGGTTTTGATGCATAAATTTTGCTTGGGTAAGCTAAGGTTTGATTTTTTGCCATTTGCCTTTGGTTTCCATGATCTTACCAAGGTCGATATGTTTGATTATTACATTAGAATTTCATATGTGTAATTAGTAGGAGGAAGGTCTTAAACACTAAAAAGTTTTATGTATATATTTTGCATGTATATGTTGTGTGTTGTTTTGCAAGTGGCTTGTGTTACGGTTGGTAATTTATGAGTCCAAGTTTTTCACAAGTCAATTCTCAATAACTAAGCAATGAGGATAATTAGTTTGTAAGTTTAAAAATGTTTGTACAATTTAGTTGAACTTTGTGTGTGGTGTGTGCACATTGTAGCAAAAGACTTGTGCAATAGCGGGTAGGTCAAGGGTTCAATTCCTTCACAAGTCATATCATAAAAGTTTGTTTTAAATGACTTATTCATTGCCAAGAAGATTCATAAAACATATAAAAATCACCTACCTTTTTTTAGGTGGGGCAAACACACACAACAATTTAAAGTAAAAAACACAATTTGAAATAGTCAAAATTTTCATAGATGGAAAAAAAATTATCACCACATGTTTTGAAAATAAAAAGCCAAGTCGCATATCCCTCTATTAACCATTTAAATCATGGGAATGCATCCGAGTAGCCACAATAACTATTTCTGAAAGTTGGGAAAAAAAACCCTTGGTTTAAATCTATAGCCAATTAATGCAAAATTTGAGTGAATCTATATGGGACACTCACCAATGTTGCCACATTCCCCCCCAAAAAAAAAAAAACTACTTAGCACATTGTGCACAAAACTACTTTGATTTGACATTCTATTTGGAAAACATTCTCTTTGAACATTTCCTCTTTAGATAATTAAAGATGGAGTTGGTACAGAGTCATCTCAATAAGAATCCAAAGTAACCCAGTTTTCCCATTGATAATTTGATACCTACAAAAAAAGATATTAGAAAATGTATGCAACTTTATGCTTTGTATAAACAACCAACTAAATGCACCATACAAAGCAAAAAGTCACATAAATTTGCATAACTATGTTGCATAAAGTTGCTGGTCAAGGTGTGGTTTAAACTCAAGATGCAGCCTATACCCAACTAAATGCGACATTGTTATGCAACTTTGCTTTGTATGGAATAACCAACTAAATGCAACATAGTTATGCAACTTTGCTTCATATTAATAACCAAGTGAACTAACTTGAAGTTTGCTTTGGATGAATACTCAACTGAAAGCAACACATTTATAGAATTTTGCAATGTATTTATTCATACCCAACTAATAAATTCAAGTGTGCTTTGGATGGATACTCATTTAAAAGTAACATAGTTATGGAATTTTGTTACATATTTATTTATACCCAACTAATAATTTCAAGTTTGCTTTGGATCAATACCCCATCAAAAAAAAGCAACACCATTATGTGACTTTACTTTGTATCATACCCAACTAAATGCAACATAGCTATGCCACTTTTGTTTTGTATTAATTACTCAACT
>Ga0116229_10004980_pt1 | contig 21748 bp, 13 predicted proteins | sample S1TSphgellanicum_3_FD_87313 | JGI IMG/M metagenome (GOLD analysis project Ga0116229, IMG submission 87313) | Host-associated microbial communities from peat moss isolated from Minnesota, USA - S1T2_Fc - Sphagnum magellanicum MG | ecosystem: Host-associated > Plants > Peat moss > Unclassified...
GAAAACTTGGAAAGAGGGTGGATGAAATGAAGGAAAAGAAGCCATGACCCAAGAGAATTGAAATCCTTGACAAATAAAGGTTAAAACGAAGGCTAGTAAGTGTAAATCCAGGAAATAGAATTCCAGGAAAATAGATGAAATGCACCTTGAGAAAACGTTGTTGCTGCTGCAGAAGCACCACCAATTGCTTCCGCACTTGTCTTCCGTTCTTCTTCCTTCCTGTGCAAACCATCCTGTCTCCAGACGATCTTCGCACTTGACCACAATGGCCAACCCATTTTCATTTTTCTTAAATTGATATATAATAAAAATCCAAAAAACCCTAAAACCCTAAAACCCTAAAACTTGAAACTGGCCTTTAGAGTTTTATTTTTTGAAAATGCTTCTTAAACTCAGATATCAAACTCTTTTTGTTAAAAACTCTAAACCCAGTCCCAACTATTTGTTTAAAGACCAAGGTTCAAGAAGGGACATTCCTAAGCCTTTTTAAAGATGGCCCTAAACTCTTGAGACATTTCAAGGTGACCTAGAGTTCTTTAAAGTCCTACCAACAAATTTCTTTAAACCTTTTACATAAAATTACCTTTTGTATTTGTGTGAAAGTTCAATACCTTGTTGCGGTAAGCTTGACATTTCCTTGACATCGATGCACTTGTGACATCTTCTTTGATATTTGACACTATGTCAAGTCATGACATATATTATTTCACATATGACTATGTTTGTAATAATTCATGGCATTAATGGTTACATGATTGACATAGCAGCCTAGGAGATTAGGTTATTTTGTGTTGAATCTAATTATGTTTTGAAAAAATATTTGACAAAATAATTATTTTATTAAATAGTCAACAAAGGTATTATTTGATGATTGTTTTGATTGTCAAGGTCCTTATTTCCAAGTAATTTTTTAAAACATATTTTCAATATTTTGGTTTTTTTTTGTAATCGCTGATTTTTTCTTCTAATAATTAATTATCATTGAATTTGTTAGGTTAGTACGATATGTAATAAAATTGGGGTCATGACTTCTACCACTAGTTGTATTTGTGGTCATAATAATTTATGCCATTTGTCATGTGACTCTATGACTACAATGGAGAAAAGAGTGAATTTTATTATTGTTGTCAAAATATATAATTAAATAATATATATTTATTGACTCAGGAAATATATATACATGTTTAAGCATAGAAAACCAATTGACAAAATAGCTACCTACTTATTAGTTTAGGCCTAGGTAAATAGGTAAGTAGGATTCTATTGAATTTATTAATCACAAGCATTTTTTATTGACTCATCCCAAGTAGTACTTGCGATTTGAATACTTTTAATGCATGTATTATGTGTAAACTATGTTTTCACTTAGTTGTAAGGTTAAATTTGTTGATAAAAGATATGAGATAAATTTCATGAAAAGGAAACATTTCAACATTATCCCACATCCATTGTCTTGTACAAAGGTAGCCTACCTATTTACTCATTTTCATACCATCTATTACCAAACCCAATTACTTACTTAGCTTAATCTAAGCTTAAGCCAAGATAAAATAATATGCATGTAGGTAGGTATAAATAAGTATGTAGCTTAATAAGGTACCTATCTACCATAGGTTATGTAGGTAGGTTATACTTTAATTATTACCTATTTAACCTATGCATCTATTACCTACTTAGTTTGGTAGGTAGATATGTGGGTAAGTAGGTAGCTTAGGTAGATATGTTAAATAGGTAGGTAGGTCTACCTTACTTATCATTAGACCCCAGCTTACCCCTATATTTTTAGAAATATACCTTTACATGATATTATCCTAGTGCACTTCTAATAAACCTTAATATATATCTAGGGACATTAGGTCAATATTATCATTGTCATTAATATTTGATTATATTTGCAACTAACGTAATATGTGATGGGTTAGGTGAATGACAAATCATCCATAATTCATTTGCCTAAATAAATTGTCATTAATTGCATGTCAAGTTGTAAATATGACCAATGGGAAAGGTCAATATAATCACATGTAGTCCAATTAATTATCACATGTCATATATGACTACATGATTAGGTTTAAACATCAATAATAAAATGTTCAAGCCATGAATACCATGTTTTGACATAATGTGATACCAATTTTTTTAATGGTTTGATCTCCTTCTCAATATCTATTGACATCTTTCTTGACACCCTTGACCTCCCCTAACATCCTTTTTGGTATCCTAACCTTCCTTGTGCTACCAAATAAAAACATTTCTTTCCTCTCCACCCCAACACCCTTGACATTCCTAATGTCCTCCCAAGTGTCCTTCAATGTTCCTTAACATCCTTCTCATAGCCCATGATATTCTTTGACATCTTTCCATATGCCCCCACTATCTTCCATCACGATTTTCATGTTCTTGTTGTCTTAACATGTTTCCACAATTGAATGAGCCTAATCAAGATATTCCCAAACCAAAACATCCCATCCTAATCTAGTTTTTTTTAATTAGGGGCGGCCAAATCTAGTAAGTCGATGTCATAATCCAAGGGTTGTCCTTTTGGGACTTGAGCCAAACAACCCTTTTAAAAGCCAAGTACCAATCAACATTAGTGCGAACAATATTTAATTAATAATCAATTGACAATCAAGCTTGCAAAACTACTTTTAGTAATTACCTGTATCATCTAATTAGACAGTCAATTTAAATTCAATATGCATGTCATAATTAACAACTAATAATAACAAAATTAATTTTAATAAATGCATTTATGTTACATGTTATATGACATGGTTGATCTAAATTTAAAATGGATAGTGTAAACATTATGTAATTAAAACAACCAATTCATGTAGCATTTGATTAGTGCTTGAACAAGAACTTAATTGACAACAAATTATTGAAAAAATAAATTTAAAATAAATTAATGTATGATTTGATTTTACACTATTCATGGTTGATTTAAATTTTAAATGAATGGTAACATAATCTTAATTGATAACTTATTAATAATAAACCATTGCAAAATTTGTTTTGATAAATCTATGTGCTAGTATCTATTATTAGATCTAAAGTTTATCTAAATTCAAAACAAGTGGTCCAAACATTATTTTCATTATCATTCATTAAAATCCATTCTTTTGAAAACTAGGTTTCATACTTAAGCATATTACACAATTTGATACGAGATTAAATTGTCTTTTCTTACAAATTTGTAGACATTATATAATTGAAATGTAAAGTTTGATCTTGAAGAACTTAGGGCTAGGTACTTGTCTACATAATTCAACATGTGCTCTTGCTATGCAAACAATCTATTAAACTACAATTTTTCAATAGAGAACACATTATGACAAGGAAGAAACAAAAATGCATTTTACTACCAAGGAAATCATTAGAACAAGGAAGAAAGAGAAATGGATTTTGTTACAAGATAAACAAGGATGTCCACTTTATTACAAAAAGTTTAAAAACAACAAGAAAAATGGAATTTGTCATAATTCAAACTATAACACGGAAAAACAAGAATGAATTTTACAAAAATAAGAACATTATGACAAGGAAGACACATGGAAATTCACTAAATATTACAAAGAAAGCAAGTAAACAAGGAAATAAATGGAGATGTGGAAATAAAGGATGTAAACCTTATGTAGTGATTCATATTGATGAAGTCTAGACCACACACCTAGTGGTCTATTACTACACATCAAATTATGAGCAAAATTTGTGTAAAGAGGAATAATTGTGCTTCATCCCTTCCCTTCAGTGTTTTGTGATATTGATTCAAACTTTGCAAAAATTTGTCATGATGATCCCATTTATCAAATGCTAGTTTTGCAAGATGACAAACGCTTGAATGTGTCAAGTTTTGAATTCAATTAATTTACACCATTCTACAAGCATATTTATAATTAAGTTCATTAAGAGAATTAATTTACATTTTTTTCAAAATCATAGGGAACTTTAGTTTCAATTAACCATTATAAGTATCATATAATGCATATTTTATGCTCCAATTTATTTATTTAAGGGGGAAATGTATATGATAATCAATATGGTTTTTAAAAATCATGATTTTAGTATAAAAATAATGTTGTTAAGTATTTTGAAACATGACTCATGAACATCCACTCATTGTTTAGTTTCATCAAAATGAATCATAATGAATTATTATTATTTTTGAATCCCATCATATTTTGATCACAAATGAAAAATCATTTGTTTTGTATGATAACCTAAAACTTCAACAATCTAGAAAACTAATTTTCATGAAAGTGATCCTACAACCTTGAGGTTTTGGGGCAACAAAGAAAAAAGATTAAAAAAAAAAACTACTTTGGTTAATTTCCAAAAGCTTGAAAAGAATCCAAACACACGTGCATACAAAACTAGCAATTGTTTGATTTTAAAATTATTTGTTCAACGCATAAAAGTTGATAGTAGTAGATTGAAAGTGTCTTGGAGCTTTGAGTCTTGACATATTTATGAAAGCAGTTTAGAAATTATTTGAATAATCTTGATTGCCCATTGTAACACATATAATCAATTGTATGATTAATCAAACATCTCCAAATTGTTCCCAAATATATTTTTTTAATGTTAACACATGGTAAAGATAAAGGAGTTCTTTGGTTCCTATTGTGTTACATTAATTGTAAATGGAACATTATATGAAATTACATCTTCATCTATTGGTGATTGGTGAAAGGTTGGAGATTGGGTGAAACATTGTACTATTATGTGGTTTAGCCATTTATTGTTGATGAAGTATGGCAACAATAGATGGATCAAATTATTCTAATTAAATTGTTGAAAGAAATCATTCTTTGATGTTTGCGGTTATGTGATTTTGAATCCAAAGATTGGCATGTAATATAAAATGCCAATTCCTACCGAAAACTCAAGCGTCTTGTGTTATTTATGAGCTTACACATAATGTTACTACAAACATACATGTATCTAGTTCTTTACCATTGGGTAATCAACCACATGTCTTTTGTTTTAACAAGTGATTATGGTTATCAATATTATTCTCATTAAATAGATAATATATAAAACTTTTGGCGATAAGATGAAAGTGGTGATGTTCACTTTAAAAAATTAATGCAACATGCAAGCATGTGCCATGAATTAAACTAATCACATTTTTGTGTTCAAACCATCTAGTGCATATTCAAAGGATTAATTATATCACAAAACCAACAATTACAACATATCATTGTTTAGGTGGTGGTTTCAATAGTTGAAACAATTTATAGATTTCTATGTTGGATTGCTTTATTTTGTAAATGATTTTCAAATGCTTTAAAAGTCCAAATTTTATAAACTATTATACGGTGGATTGTTTGGCTTGAATGGAAGTTTATAAGAAAGTGTACCACCTTATTTGTTTAAAGATAGATGTTATCCTTTACTTCCATGGCTCACAACCATGCATGAAAAAAGAGAACAACATTTATAGTTTTAGAACCTTTTGTATAATCACAAGCGCCAAAGGAGAAGGCTTAGTGTTGAAATGCTTAAGTTGATGTTTTGAAATAAATAGTTATAGACCCTTTCATTTAAAAAAATAAAATTACATCACTATTAAAAAATTTATGTTTTTATTGCCTATATGTCTTCTCTATTCAACATAATATTATGGAAGTTTAAAAGGTGGACATGGCAAACAATTCATGAGAGTGATTCAAATTGAAGTAAGGTTAGGTGTTGAAGCACGAAGTAGTCAATTGAACATGATTGAAATGCATTGATTTAAAGAATGCATCTTGTTTGAGGTTGATACTTTTCAAGGGAGTTCAACTGTCACAACTTGGAAAATTACCTTGTTACATACTACCATTAAAATTTGGCAACACATCAAATTAACAAGCTTGTGAATGTACAAGTTTTGGTTCATTTTTAAAACTAATATATTCATCATCTTTCACTTGAATTGATTTCAATGTTTGACAATTGATTATCATAATTACTTTGTTCAAGTGCTCTACTTGCACATTGTTCTTTAAACATTTTCTAGTAGCTAGGCCCACCACTTCCGGGAGACCCATTTCCTCCTTAAACAATTGTTTTGAGCAATAAATACGTGGTAGATATTGATTATAGAAAAATCACAATTCTTTTTTTTATTGTTTCAACAAAAGAATTGTGGGTTGAAAATGATTTCACTCTCACCCTTGTGCTTTTCCCAATTAATCCCATGATTGTCAATTTCCTTTTAGATTAATTGGGTCAATTATGTTTGTTTTTTTTATTATTATTGTAAGAACCAATATTTTTTTATTGGAAAAATATCATTGAAAATAAAAATAAAAATGGGCCTTGCAAAATTGATCAAGTAGAATTCAAAAATGATTTGCCACTTCAATGTCCTTTTCATAGAGGCTAATAGTTGTTACCCCACTTAAAACACTAAAATTCCATCTACTTGTCACCATGAACTTGTCCATTGTATTTATTAGTTCATGTTATAACAAATCTTTCAACCTTTAATTAACTAGAGGCTTCATGTGCTTCAACATTTATAATATTGCCACAAGTGCACCATAGTTACAATAAAAATAACCAACCATGTGATATTCAAAAAACACCTTTGTAAAGAAACCTTTGTACTAGTGATTTTTTGGGTGGTGAATTTTGGTCATTTTGTGAAAGTTTTTAGGGCCTAGCAACATGGTCCAAAGGGTTTTTCGAATTTTTTTGGGTAACATTTGCCACATTTCTAGTTGTAAATTTATGATATTGCTATTTTTTAATAAAAATTTGGGTAGATTTCTATCTTTATTCCTAAAAAATAGCCATATTTAAACAGCTAGTAAGTTGTATTAGGTCATTATAAAAGGGGTTTCTTATAATCGATTTTCATGACAACTTCAAATATCCATTTTCATTTTGTGCTTATAGTTTTCACCGATTTTCATGACTTCAAATACCTATTTCCATTTTGTGGTTATAGATTTCATGTTGTCACTTGAATTAATGATCTCCAAGGTTGCCTTGAGTGCTCTAGACACTTCATATTAATGGATGGAAAAATTTAAAAATTTGCTCAATTGCGTTGTTTGAGTTTTCTTGCTTTGAAATGTTAAACTTCATATCTATAAAAACCTTGTGATTCTTTTTATTCTCTTGTAATAAAATTGACGATTTTCAATTGCCATTATTGAGGTGTGCAATGTGTAGGGTAGCAAGGCTTTACACCATGTGAACCAAGGGTGGAGCTCTAGGTATAGAAAGTTTGCAAGGGCATTTTCTAACGTAATAATTGAGAACTTTATGGCGGGGAAGCAATGCTTTCAAGGGAGCAACCAATAAGGACCTCATAAAATATTGAGGTCTACAAAGGCATGTATCCTTGTGTGACAAAACATGGCCTTCATCACCATGACCATATATGCAAAGCCTTGAACCCCAAATCAAATTCAAAGGCCGGTGCATGGAGCATTGTGTGTAAAGAAGCATACCTTATGTAATGGAATGGTCCTTTGTTAGGTGCAGTAAGGACCCCCTTGAAGTACCTGAGTGTGTAGAGGAGCGCACCTTACGCGGCGGAATAAGGCCTCCATCGCCATGATGGGACGCAATCGCCCTAAACCCTAACCCTAATTGCCGGAAGTGAGCGAAGGATTCAGGGAACTGGTCGTGCTTGGAGCTCTTGTGAGGAAGAGGATCGTGCGCGTTGGATTTGCTTTCGCATGCAACAGAGGTAAGCCATTTCCATTCTGTTCGACACTCGGTTCCCCGGTTTTTTTCCCGAGATTCTCGTATTGCTTCTCTTTCCTAAAGTGCTTCAACAGTCTATAGATCAAACAGTTTTGAGCAAAGCTTTGAAAGTAAAACCTGGCGGAATTTTTTTTTTTTTTGCGCTGATTGCGTTTTGTTGATCAGGATGTAACAACAGGGTAGGAGCGGGGGATCTTTCACAGAAAAAAGGGATGCTCACCTTGAGGGAGAGAGCGGTGGGTTTCCTCCTCCTAAATTCATGCAAGGTAAACCCTAAACCCTAAACCCATTGTAATTGTACCTTTTTTGCATTTCTATTGTGAGAGCGTTAAGAGAAAAGAAAGATGGAAAAGCATGTTCATGATTGCTGCATGGTGTTTCAGACATTCTCTTTGGGAGGTTTTTTAGGAACTTGTTGAATTTTGTGATCATCACCAGCCTCTGTTATGTTGTGAGCAGTTGATGAGTACAAGAATAAGAGCATTTACCATTAGCAGCAGCAAGCCAGATGAATGGTGGGCTATTGATGGTCAGATCCATCGCCTGCGGCCCCCCTTGTCTGGAGATCTTCACACAATTGTCAACATGGAAGTTCCCAACCCTCGACCAAAACCTATTTCTGCCAAGCAGCGCCTCTCGAACCGCAATCGACTTGTGTCTCAAATCCGCATTCGTAATGATGGTGTATGCACTCATGTTCTTTCTGCCTCCCATTTTCAATTGTGGAAACTTGATGTAATCCTGCAAAATGTATTTAACAGACTTGCAGGGCAATCTTTTCCACTGTAATACAAACTGTCACTGATCCACAAGATCCTAATTCAATAGTGCAATTTGAGGAAGGCAGTATCAAAAGTGCATGCATCTTTTTGGTGTCCATATCTCTGAAATGTCAGGGGTGTAATCTCCTTGTTGACAGCTATAGATGTGTCTTTCTTGAAGGTCTTTTCTCCTTGGTAATCGCTAGTGCTCACTGTTCTCACCTTCTCACCATTCAGTTTGTATCCGTTTAAGACTGTGTTAGTTTTCTGGCCACAAATTGGAGCCTTGTTAGTTTGAAGAAATGTGGGCTGTGGATGTGAAGGGACAAGAGAGCTACTGGAAGGCATACATGGAAAGGTTTCAGAAAACACGGGAAGAATGGGAGAAATTGCACTGGGATGGCATCCCCAAGGAGCCAGCGAGCAACCTTGAGTTGAAAACTCCAAGATTGGATCACTACCAAGTTCTTGGTCTCCGAAAGTACTCCCTCTATGTCTCTCTCTCTCTTTTGAGTCTTTTCAACATCTTGCAGAGCATGCATCTGCAAGAACTTACACCCATCTGATATGCATGATTTGGATCCCTTTTACTTGATGGCTCGTGACTCTTGCACAGGGCACAGTGTTCAGTACTTGTGTCCAATGCTTTCCCTCGGGTCTGCATATTGAAAAGTGCGCTCAAGAGTTTAGAGACTTATTGAGGAATCCCAGTTGCCTATGATAAATTTTCCCAGCTTGTTTTCAATGCTATGTGCGAATGGCAGAAATAATGCATGTTGTGTCCTTATTTTCCTGTGTGCAGGAGGCATCGACCATATTCACCACTGGAGTTAAAGGTACTCATCTTTGAACTCTCCAGACATTTGCACCCAGTTTCCTTGCATTAATGTTAGCTGCAGAACGAAATTGTGATGGCTATCAAATATTCAACCTTGGGTTTTACTTGTCTTGAGTGGAAAGGCATCCATTGCTTTAAAACATTTTTTGTATTACTATTGTACAAGAGTTCCTGTTCTGCAGATTTTTCATGTTTGGTCACCTGGTCTCTCCAATAGCACCCTTAGCTTGTTCAATCTAGTCACTTATTCCATCAAACATGTTAGTAGCATTCCTAGATGTTTCCATGGTGTTACGGAACCCTTTGAGACCCTGAGGTGGGGAGAGCTCTATATGTTATCTCTGACAGGATGCATGCATGTACTCAAAACTGATGAAAGCTGTACTGATTTGTCTGCATTTATGATCAGGCTGCATTTCGAGATAAGGCAATGCAATATCACCCTAGTAAGAGCGTAAACAAGAGCCCAAAGAACCAAGGTATTTCTGTTAAACCTGTGCCCCCACCCCCTTACTGTTGTTGTTTTTTGGATTTCAGCTGTTCCTGGTAGCCCATACATGTAAAGGGCATGTTGACCAGCCCTAGTAAAATCCCCATAACTGAAGTGTATCTCAATTTTTAGCATTTGAGGTCATTTTCCCCTTGTCTTGCATACCTGGACTTGGCATTCTTCTATTTGTGCAAAGCTTCTATTTGTGTGTTTAGGTTAATATGTGAGTTTGTGTTTTGATTCTGGGAGTAGGCAGTGGAGGTGAAGGGTCCTTTGTAGTAGTATCCAGGAAATGAACAGCCATGTATGAGTCCCTCCCTGATAAGGTGCTGATGTTGATGGTGGGTTGGATGGCTGTCAGCTGCAAGCATTAGAAGGTTCAAGCATATTTGGGAGGCCTACAAGAACCTTCAAAACAAGCGAAGCTGGTGAGGGTTCTTGGGTTTAGAGTCTTCTGGAAAAGATGGCCCATGGGCAACATGTGGTAAATTACACCACCTCGACAGACCATGCAAACCATAAGGAGGTTGACTGCCAGACCTTCCCATTTAGATTCCTGAACTTCAGATACAGGCATTTTGTGTAATGGTTTGGTTGAAATTTGGGTTTGATTGTTATACACTGATCTACACCCAGTGTCAGGGGGAGATGAGGTTAGCGGGGAGTCAGCACACAACAAGCACTGTAAGATGTGGTATTTAACAAATTTAACTAATTCCAGAACCAACTATGTGCTGACAAAATGCCCATTAGGTAATACTTTGTTTCACTAGTATGGTATGGAGATTTACCTGAATTGTGACCCAAATTGCTTTCTCACCAAACTCATCAGAATCATTTCATTCTGTCAAACAATTCAGCCTGATTAGGCATGACTTGTGTAAGGCATTGCTTTTGGTGTCATTGGGACTATCCTATAAAACGTCTTCTACTATGCAAGAATTGAACCCTCATGTGACAAATCAGTGTAATTATGTGTCATAAAAGTACTTTTTTGTGGTGCCCAGATTTACAGCCTGCTTGCATTACCATGATAAATGTTCTGATCTGTGATTAAAACTGGGGTTGCAACTCTCAACTGTGAAAACGCATGGCCATGGAGCCTCCTATTTTGATAGTTGCAGTTTCATTTTGTGCCAAAAGGTTGGCAGAAATTGTTCTCCACTCAAAATGGGGAGAGCAGTTTCTTTTGGAAACTGATTCAGATAGCTCCTCCTGGTGGATCTGGGGTAGTGGGGTGGTTTGAACCTGCAGGTGCTCCATTCACCCCACTGAACATTTGCAAGACAGAACCCATCAGTCCTGCAATCTCAGGAGGTAATTCCTGTCCATTTACAGTAAAGTTGATGCTTGTGTTGATTTGAATATCATCATCATCAGCAGCAGCAGCATCATCATCATCGTCATAGTCATGTTCAACTCCATTTTCAGGACTTTCATCACCTGCTGCTGCACCAAATTGTGTGTTGTTTTCCTGCTGTTGTTGCCTTTGACTATATTGTGCAGCCAAGTTCATAATCCCTGAGACAAGGTTTGCCATCTCTGGAGGAAGTTGTACATTTCCAGGCATTGCTCCACCAAATCCAGGTATCCCACCCTGCTGCAGAAACACTTCTTAGAATATGCTGGGCATTGCAGAAAGGAGAAAAGTAGAATTGAGTGAAGGCATGAGATGCAGAACTTCAAAACAAAGTCATCTTCCTCCTTAAAAATGACTGAACACTTTGAATCTCATATTTTCCAGCTTTGCTACTGCACTCCACATACCTGGCCAAATGGATTTTGACTCTGTTGCTCTGGCTCTTGTTGCTGATGTGATTGACCTCTGTGCTGCTCTGCCAGTTTCTGCTGAGCTGCCTGAGTGTTCACGCACAGCAAGAAATTTGGAAGGTAGGTAAGCTCACATACAACCATGAAGCTGAACATCAGGAAAGCAAGGAAGACTATCACTCTGGATGGACATTAAAATGTACACTGCAGATCACAATGGCATTAGGTTTGAAGATACTATGTGTCAGCATGATCAGTGAAGAGTAGAGGGAAGTACCATCAAATTTTCCTTTGCTGTGGTATTGTTAGGATCAAGATCTAGTGCTGCAACCCACAAGACAAGCTGCAATTAATAGCTATAAACTCAATTAAGGATCACAGACTGGCAGAGAGTGCAGTGCAATTTCTTGAGCTTAAAATTTCTTCAGTGTCCACTATGAGCAGGACTTTTGTGCAATTGTTCATATTTGGAGCAAACAAAAACATGATCCAGCTTGCACCAGACCTTTTTGAAACCCCTTCTCTATAGCTTCTTGGAAACGGCCTTGAGCATGGTACACCCAGCCTAGGCGGCTATAGGCTTTGCTGTACTTTGGGTCAATGCGGATAGCATTCTCACAATCAGCTATGGCCTCTGCAAACTTATTGACCTCTGAGTGAGCAGCTGCCCTGCAAACAGCAAGCTGTCAAATGGTCAAAACTTGCCCCATCTGCATATTTAGGAACTGTTTGAAATGCTGCAGTGTTTGTGCAGACTACAAAGAGATGTAGGCTTTAACAAGTTTGATCTCACCTGTTAGCATAGAAAATGGCATTGTTACCACACAGAGAAATTGCAAGTGTGTAGAACTGAATGGCCTCCACGAACCTCTGCTCCTTCATTGATGCATTTCCTGCCATCACAACATATGCCAGAAGATTTGCTTCCCCCCTTGAGACTTACTATTTATGAAGCCTTCGACTTGAGCTGAAGACTAACAATCCAGGTATCATTTATGTGTGCCTCAGGACAAAAAGAAGATAATAATTACCTTGCACTTTGAAGGCCTCAGCAACAATTTGTGCATCCTTCTCTTCAGTTGTAGAATCTCTGAACTTCTGCTCCATGGCAATAAAAGACAAAGTTAAGGGCATGTTCATGCATAAATCTTTTTTCAAATCGAGTGCTTTCAAACTGCTATAACTTGTTGAACAATGCTCCATGCATACCTTCAAAGAGTTTTCAAATGTTGTTTCAGCTGCTTTCATTCGAGCTGCATGCTCTGGAGAGCCCTCAGATATCCCAGCAAAATAACCACACACCTCAAGCCCATCTCTGAACTGCTCCCACAAGTCTGTGGGACAAGGGTTTGATGACCCTGCAGTGGCAGCAGGCATGAAGTTCATGTCAGATGAAGGAAGATCGTTCCTAACAACACATCTTTTCAGGCACCATGACTGAGTGAGCATTCATAAATCACAGACAACAAGCAGCAGCACCAGCATCTGACACAACTGGGGGCCTTTTTCCTTAAAACAGATACATCGAACTCAGAGGATTCAACAAGCCCCTAGTCAGATTTCATCATGCTAAATGAAGCTATAGCCAAGAATGCATAATCATTTTCACAAAATAGAAACATCCCCAAGTCCTAGAAATAGGATATGAGATGAGTCACACACCTGCAGTAGATGTGTGACCACCTGTTCTTGTACCCTGCCAAAAATCACATCAGTACAATGAATATAAAACTGTTAACTGTCTGAATATCTTTCAGAAGAATAGAGAAATCTCCATTCTCATGACGAACAAAGAACACAGCAATGTTAACACTTCTTCAAGAAGCCACAGAAAGTTCCAAACTAGGAAAGACAAAAACAAACAAATGAACCAAAACTAATAGATAAACAAATATTTAAAAAAACAAAACAAAAACAGTGGTATGAACAAAAGTGCCAGTCTCACACGTTCAGGGACTATCAATAGTAGTATGTATGATAGTGACTTAACTACCAAAACTTCCCCACTGGCTTCATCAGCTCCCTACAGAGGGTAAAGGCCAGTGAAAAGCAACAACCTGCGAACCAAGTTTCTGCAGCAAATCCAGAAGCAACAGGAAAACTCAGCCATACTACTGGCTAGCAACAAACCACAACACAAGGACAAGACAAAAATAGACCAACAGAATGGGAAAACTAGAACTTGAAGGAAAGGACAGCAGGGAAAAACAAAGAACAAGTGGGCTTACAAGAAGCTCCCCACTTACAAGACTCTAAACAAAATCATTCCAAAAACTCCAAAAGCTGAAATTCCAAAAAGGAATTTTTCTTCATCAAGCAACCCTCTAGTTCTTTTTAGAAGAATCTTTAAAGGGCAGCCTTTTATCTTGAGAAGGACAATAAGACTGACCATCTGAAAGACAAAAAGCTTCTTAGAACTACAAAGCCTCAAGAATCTGTAAAATTGACTATTGATAACCCCCAGCTTCGCAGTAATTGAGATATTGGAATGAACGAGGCATTCTAATCATTCAATATTTGCATACTCTGGTTGAGAGCGTTTGTCAAAAAATGTCACAGGATAAACCTTGAGGACTTTGTCTCACAGCAAGATCCAAGAAATTACAAGAGAAGCCTGTTTAGACGTACAATTCAACTCACAAGATGTTTTTAGGTGTATGCCACTGCCAAAAGAGTCTTGGTTTAGGTACATGAAAGTTTCAAAGTCTGGAAAATCAGGAACAAAAACATCATCCACAAACCTACAAACCAGGTACAATCTGAAGCACAACAGGACATGGGTTACTCTTCAAGAGATAACTAATGAAATCAAACTCATAGGTAAAGAGGTAGAAATTTGCCAAATAGAACACACAATTAGTACCCATGGGGATACCAGTGCATTGTCTATAAGCACAATGACCAAAACAAAGAAACAAATTATCTAACAAGAAATTCAACCAAGAGATCAAATCTGAAGCCTCCTCAACTTTAAAGCTATGAAGATTTTCAAACAAATTGACCTCTGCCTTATATTTCAGCCACAAAAACCTAAAGTTCAAAGCTGTTTTTTGAACCATCAAAACCTAAAATGAGGAAGCTTCAAACTCCAATGAAACACTTTATTTATCAGAATCTCAGTTTTTAGATCCATTAGGTGAATTTTAGTGTATATAGTTAAGAAATCAAAAGACTGCAACATGAGTGGGGAAGCTTTATCAACCTCCACTCTCAAAAGATTAAGTTTATTTATTACTTCCACCACTCCTGTAGAGTCATTGGTAACTGTCTGAAAGAGATATCAAGTGCCCAAAGCTAACTTCCAAACCAGAACCAGAGAGCAAAATGCCAATGATTCAACAGGAGCAACACGAACTCCCAAAATGCCACTGAAACCTACATGATTCAAAAAATTGATACACCATTTGCTGCTGTTGTCTAATCTTCTTTACAAAGTTAGATCCTTGGCCTCTAGATTTCCAGTCACAATCTTCCGAGAATGACAGGAGAAACATGAGTTCTGGAAGACCACTCAAACCCTACATGATTTTGCAATTGATGCACACCATTTGCTGCTGTCTGACGATTTTTACAGAGTTAGATCCTTGACTTCAACATTTCCCATTTGCATGAATTTCCCCAGAATCACAGGTATACAAAACAAAAAGAGTGGGCTTGCTTGCTTTTACCACATTCATATTGGCCACATTTTCGTTGAAACCAAATGCAGGGGAATCCAAAGATGAGGATGATGGTGGTGGGTATGAGGGACATTCTGGCATGGGTGCATCCACAGCTGCATCTGCCATTACTCTATCTGAAGTAGCCTGCGGTTGCACCAACAAGCCTGAAGAAGAAGAAGTGTGCAATTTGAACAAATCTGGCAACGACAGGAGTGGACTGTTGTCATCATCTCCATCATGATTCTGGTGGAGCTTGAAAACTTCTGATAAACACTGAGCTGCCACTTCGATCCCCTCACTGTCAACACCAGGTGCTGCTTGTACTGCCATCACAAAATCAACCAGGACACACACACACACACACACGTCACACACATGCACACACAAGAGTTAGAGCTTTCCTACATCTTGTTCAACCATAGACAACCTTCCCTCCACACTCTTCAAGGTTTATGATGCCTTGGAGGAGATTTCATGAGTGTCAGGACCTGTTGTTCTTTCCCAAAACCTGCACACTACCACCACTACTGTAACAGCAATCTATGAGGGGAAAGAGAGAGGGGAGGGATGCATCAGGTTGTGCGCTTTCGCAGTGAAATCGCCATCAACAACAAGAACCGTGATAACATCAACAACAACAACAACGAGACGGACGGAAGGCCATGCGAAGGAGGAGGATTGTCGACAGACAGACAGATAGTAGGAGTGTGTTTTGTTATTGTTACACCTGAGCTCAGAAACTGGAGAAACGATCTGACAACACGGCGAGTGAGAGGTGAATCCGTTCTCAAGCTATCCACCTCCATCGCTCTCTCTTTGGACTTGTACTGTCCTTCCTTCTTTCTTTTGACCCTTCTCTCTCTCTTCTCTTCTGTTCCTGAGCTTCGCGCGTTTCCAAACATTCACCAGGTCATTCTTCTGTCGGCAAGAAACATCAGTTCACCTTCGCCAAATCGTGCAGGACAAGCAATCGACTTCCTCGTCCGACGAAGAACAGACACAAACAGCAGCGACCTCGTCTTCTTCTTCTTCCTCACCAATTTAGGGTTTCTGCGAGAGGAGAACTGATGATGAGCACGTTCTTATCATCATCGTCAGCAGCAGCAGCAAGCTCCTTCTTTTAACCCTAAGAAAAGCATCGGATGCACGTCCCCGCAGCATGGATTCTTGGAGGAAAGAAGAGAAGAAGGAGGAGAAGAAAGATTCCGTCCTGCACTCATGGCCATGTTGTGGAGATTTTTTTCCTGTGCAATAATCTCGCACACCATGCATATGTTGCAGTTTTTTTGGACGATCATCAGGACATTTCTCAAACAGTTGTGAAATCTAGGGTTGGGCTTCGCCTGTGCTTCTCTGGGCATTTTGGACAAAAGACGCATCTACAGTTTTCTATTTTGCTGGTCCTAGATTGTCTTTCTCTCCTCTGCAACAAATCGCATGGATAGGTAGTAGGGTTGCAGTTTTTTGGTGGTCCATCAGCCACATCTGTCAGAAGCTTGTCAACTCTAGGGTTTTAAGGATTTTGCTCCGAGACTCTCTACCATCATGCATTTTCAAAGCTAGTTTAGGCTTTAGAGAATGTCGTCCGAAAAGGAGAGCACATTGTTTTCTGCAAAGTACTCAGTGTCAAACTATTGTGGAGCAAGCTCGTTTATAATATCTTTCAGGAGCCATACTAAGGGGGATTCAAGGCATTCAGAGTTCCTTCTCTTTGTCTGGGATGGTCTGACCTCACTCTCCCCCTCTCTTCAAGTCTCTTTTTCTTGAACTGGCAATACACCTGTGACTTGAATTGAAGAAAGAATGCATCTCACAGTAGTGAGTACTCCAGTTGCAGTGTTTCTGAGCGCAAAATACTACCTAGTATCGTTTCCCTCTTAGATTGAATTCAGGGAGGGTTGAGTTTTACCAAATAAAGAAGTTTTTTTCACATGAAGTTTTGCAAGGCAGCTTTTGCACACCCTCATGACATTTGCAAAATGGTGTTGAGCCGGGGGATCAATCCTTAAGAAAGTAGCAGGCTCTAGACACCCAATATGAAGACTGTCAGGTCTCAGACAGTGATAAGCAGCGTGTGTGAGCTTTCCAAGCATCAGGCACCAAAAGAAGCTCCTGTGATCTGGCAATTTTTGGGCACCGGGATTTTGACCACAAAATTTGATTGTCTAAACTCTGATCTTTCCCTAACAGTGTCTCTGCAACCTTCAGAGTTCATCTTCAAATTTCACTGATTTCAACAAGGGAGATGCAGCATCTGTTTACTGTCAGATGAAGCTGCGGTAGTGCAAGATGTGAAAATTTCAGGCATTCTTTGAGAAAGTAAGTTTCAGTTATTGTCAGTCTTGTTTCAGTCAAGAAAGTTTTCCCTCAACAAATTGAGGCTACAACATCCTCAATCTTGGTAGTTGCATCAGTCTTTGTTGACAAAGAGCAAGAGGGACAAAATGAATTAACTGGGTGACTAAGTATATACGTTACAACTTGGATTTATTTCAATTCAATAAGAGCTTCTAATCCAACTGGTGAGGTCTTCTGTTGTCACAACTAAGAATTCATAGTAACCTGATAAAGTGCACTAATTGAATAACTTGCCAGGTGAAATGGATCAATGTGCATCATATGTGCAGATATTTCTTGCAGAGAGTGTGACATTGAGAAATCAAACTTGCTCTTCTTCCAATAGGATGCGCTTGAGTGCTTCATAGCACATGAAGGAGAGGCCAGCTGCTGGCATGAGCTTTAGGCAACTGGGTCCTAAACCAATGTACAAACCCTTTAAGCCTCGCTCTTTTACAATTCCCCTAAGAGCATCCAATGTGCCTTTATAAACTACCCTTCCCTTCAATGCACCTACCTGCACAACAACAGTAAAAGCTTCAGTCTTCTGGTCACTGCAGTTGGAAAACAAGGATTGTAAACTGCAAGGTGCTAAGAACAGAACTTCTCAAGTCTGTTCTTAGCACCTTCCATTTCCAAGTATGTACACATGCCAGCGATAGCAATGAGACATTAGGGCTCTGGGGATTAGTGAATGATGTGTCCAGGATTACAGATGTAATCATGGAAAAGATGGGACTTAAGTTTTTAGGTGGAAGGTTTTTGGTGAAATTGAGAAGAGGTGACAGATGTGAAAGCACTTTTTGTGGAATTCATGATAGAAGAAAAAGAGATGCTGACCTGCATGTGCTTGCGGGCAACTTCTAGAGGAAAAGTACTAGTGCTGGCAATGACTCCTGCAAGTGAACCAATCAACAATGTCTGAATGTTCCCAACCCTATCTGTTTTACTCCATCTCTTGTAAAGAGAACGGAGTGAGTCATATGCAAAATAGTTGACACCCGCATATGGGATCACTCCAATCACACTTGGACCAAGGCCTCGATAAAGCTCCAAAATGCCTTCTTCAGACACTATCCTCCATAGCGCATGCAAAATGCCTCGATACTCACCAGGCTGATAATCAAACATGAAAACACCACATTTATTTCAGCAGGGCAAAGCTTCTTGCAAAAATGCAAAGAGGAGAAAGAGGGGAAAACAGTTTTGGGTTATACCTGAATTGTGAGACGGGTTTTGAGAAGCTCAAGTGGGTACATACAAATAGTGGATGAGATACCAGCACAGGAGCCTGCAATCGGTGATACTGGCAGAAATGCTAGCTTGCCCGGTTTCCCATCTTTTGGACTCAGAAATGCCTTCACTGAATCATATGCAAAGAGCTGCGTACGATCCATCCCCAGTGCAACAAAGAAAAGCTTCAATCAGAAAAAGCTCGTTTTCAGGAGGGGGGGGAAACACAAAAGCAAAGGAAGCACTTCAATCAGAAAAGCTCATTTTCAGGAGGGAATGACAAACAAAGCTTCAGTCACAAAACCAAATTTTCAGGAAGGGAAAAACAACCAGCAGATGAAAGAAGGTAAGGAATGTTCACCGGACAACTGAATGAAGGTATGAATGCTTTGCTTCAACCCCAAAAGAAAGAAAGAAAGAAAGAGGGAAATTTTTAAAAGAAACAGAAGCAAGAAATCTTCTTCATCACAGGGCTTGCTCTGCTCTGCTCATGAGAGAGTGGTGTGAAGAAGCAGGAGAATGGATATTCTGTAATTCAGAGAAATTGGGTGGAGAAGAAGATGGACCATTGTGCAACAGCAGCAGCAGCAACAACAACTGTAGGTAGGGTTGAAACACTCTGTAATTAGGGTTGCAATTAGGGTTTGAAGAAAGGAGGGGTGGGGAAGAAGAAGAAGAAGTGCAGTAGCGGCAGCGCCTATCTTACCTCGATGGCTTTGCTGGGTGCGACTCGAATGACATTGATGGCGTTTCCGCGGAACAGGCCAGGCCAACCTTCGTTGCTCATGATCCAGTGAAACACTTGAGACACGGAGTGACCATGGCTGCCAACCATCAAATGGGTGCGAATTGTCTCCAAGGGTGCAACTGCAGTTCTTGAGAATGCTCCAGCTATGGCTCCACTCAGCAACCTTCTGCCACTGCGCCCTAGTTTCAACTTGAAGCGCAATGTTCTCGTCCTCCTGCTCGTCCTCCTTCTCCCCTGTGCTTCTTCTTCTTCTTCTTCTTCTTCTTCTTTTGCTGCTGCTTCTTCTTCTGCTTCGTCTTCAGGGGTTGATTCTGCATCTGCTTCTTGGTCTTTATCCCACCCCGATTCTCCGTTTCGTCTACCGTCGTAGTCCGCTAGAAACTCTGCGACAGTGTTCCTCCTGCGATGAAGCTCATCATCGGCGATGCCTGCGATGATGCTCTGTGAGGACGAGGGATAATCGGCTCTGGCACCGGGAAACAGCTGCTCTAGGGAGTCGAAGACCTCATCTTCGGAATAAGAGAAACTCTTGTTCAGCAATCCTCGTTTCCTGAGCCGTTGACGCTTGGAGAATGTGACGTTGGGTTTTGCGGAGTGCGACATGGGAGGGGAGAGGTCGAAGGAATTCAGCTGCGGTTCCACGAGCTCACCTGCTTTGCGCAACCGCTGTCGTTGGGAGAAAGCCGTCTTATGCGTGGACCTGAGGATACGGAGAACAGGAGGAGCTCCACCACCACCTGCTGCACCACACAAGGAGCGTGCCGTTGTTCTTCTTCCATCGCTTGGAACCTCCTTGGGAGGATCGTTCAGGACATGCCACTGCCGCCGCTCCTGCTGCCAGCTCGAGGTGATGCTACGACGAAAAATACTTGGCGCTCCATCCTGTTCCCGCAATGCCATTGCAAATTCTCTCATAACCCTTGATCCCTCCTCCTCCTCCTCCTCCTCCTCCTTTCTGCCTGCCTGCCCCTTCTCACATTCTCCGCATCACTACGCCCTTCATCTCTTAGAATTCTCACACAAACACTCCTTCTCTCCCCTTCTTCCTCCACAAACCATTCACACCCATCACCTCATTCCTTCAAAACAGCAACTCTCCATCTCTGTCTCTGTATGTCTTTGTCTCTGTGTCTGGGCATTCTTCCACAGATGCAATCAAGTTCTTGCATCTTAACACACTCTTCTTCTTCTTATTCTTCTTCTTGTTCTTCCCGAGTGTCTCATTCTTTTTTTCTCAACCGCGTGTTGTTTGTTTTGGGTTCACGCTTTTCTTCTTCCTTTCTTCGAGTTTTTCTTCCCCACCTCTTACACACACACACACACACACACACACCTTCTGTCCTCGTTTTTTCTCAATTCCGCGCACAATTGGTTCTCATTTTCAGGATCTCACATTCCATTTCCTTAACGAGCTTGAATCCGTGAAAAAATTCGTGGGCGCAGGTAGCAAATTCAGAGAATGCCAGTGCGCAAATCTCTCTCTCCCTCACACACACACACACACACACCACACCAAGACCCCACCCACCGCTTTCTTCTTCCTTCCTTCCTGTCCCACCCCCACCAATTTCTTTTACGTTCCTTCCTTCTTTTACGTTCTTGTTAACATCTCACTTTCCCAGGTCCAACCATCAACCACACCCAAATTTACCCCCAACAACATTACCCGAAAAAATTTACCCGGTTGAGGTTTTTTTCCTAGTGTAAAAAAGTTGACGGGCTTTCTTGTGATACCCGAGAGATACCCGCCAGGTATCTGGTGGCACCGTCCTGCCCGTTAAAAAAATTTAAAATGAAAGCCACGGTTTGAAGAAGCACCTGGGTTTAAAAATTAGGGTTTCCACTTGCTCCCAACTAACTACACACCAAAAATCTGCCCAGTCCTTTCTTTACATCTAATTCTTTACCAGTGTTGGGAGGTTCTCTCATTTTTTGGGAATCTATAACCGGCACCCCAGAGTAGGGTATATATATCTAAATACCCTTAACCGGCGATTCTGAGTGGGAAAAAAATCACACAAAACAGGTTCTGAGTTTAGGGTTTAGGGTTTTGAAAAGCATAGGGCCTATATTTTGACTCTTAAGTAACCAGGATTCTAGTTTTTTTTTTTTTTTTTTTTTTTTTTTATAATTAAAATTAAATTTTTTATAGTAAAAAAATAATTTAATATGTTTTTTCAATATAAACAAAATATTAATTTA
>Ga0116229_10004981_pt1 | contig 21747 bp, 20 predicted proteins | sample S1TSphgellanicum_3_FD_87313 | JGI IMG/M metagenome (GOLD analysis project Ga0116229, IMG submission 87313) | Host-associated microbial communities from peat moss isolated from Minnesota, USA - S1T2_Fc - Sphagnum magellanicum MG | ecosystem: Host-associated > Plants > Peat moss > Unclassified...
CAGCCGCTCATGAAGCGTCTGCTCGATGCTGGATTGCTGCACGGCGACTGCCTGACCGTGACCGGTCACACGACGGCCCAGAACCTGCATGGAGTAGCCGACTATCCCGCAGGGCAGGACATTGTGCACGACTTATTAAATCCGATAAAGAAAGACAGCCATCTGGTTGTTATGTATGGAAACGTTGCGCCTGAGGGAGCCGTAGCCAAGATTACGGGGAAAGAGGGCCTGCGATTCAGCGGACCGGCCCGGATTTTCGATGGCGAGGAGGCGGCCACCGCGGCGATCCTGGGCGACAAAGTGCGTGCCGGCGACGTCATCGTGATTCGCTATGAAGGCCCTAAAGGCGGCCCCGGAATGCGTGAAATGCTCAGCCCGACCGGTGCGCTGACGGGCCGCGGACTGGGCGACAAGGTGGCGCTGATCACGGATGGACGATTCTCCGGTGGCAGCCATGGCTTCGTGGTCGGACATGTCTCCCCGGAGGCTGCGGTCGGTGGCCCGATGGCGTTGCTTCGCAATGGGGAGCGGATCACCATCGATGCACAACGTCGGCGCATTGAGGTCGATCTGTCGGTCACTGAACTCAAGCGCCGTCGCGCTGGCTGGAAACCGCGGCGCGCCTATGCGAGCCGCGGGGTTCTGGCCAAATATGCGCGGGTCGTAAGCAGCGCATCTCAAGGGGCGGTGACGGATCTCGACACATGGTGAGCGTCATCGGCAGCAGTTGTCACAGTGAGCATGAGCAGTTAGAGTCGAAGCGCCCGTATCGATTCATACACGCATCTATCAAAGCGCCGCTGTGCGATCGGGGCAGATGGATCGACCGGGTAACACGGGGAAGGCAGCGCCGCTGCAGGATAGTCCGCCCAATCGACGGACTTGATCGCAGGGTTTGCGTTGAACATCATGGTTCGGGGTACCGCCAGATCAGTATGACTATAAACAGAATACGCACAGCCCTGACGTCGACCGCCCAGCGGTCGTCCGGACCCGCCGGCGCGCAGCGCCGCCTGCCATCGCACTCAACATCGCTATGAGCTACTACCCGCAGGATTCCGCCCATGTGTCGCGGAAGCTGATCGCTTTCGGGGCGATCATCCTCATACACATCCTGGTGATCTGGGCATTCGTGAGTGGCTTCGCCAACCATGGCGCGCGCTACGTGCAGACCATCCTGCAGACCACGGTCATCCAGACCGAGAAGCCGAAGGACCTGCCGCCACCGCCGCCACCGGTTGACCTGAAGGAGCGGCCACCGGTGCAGGTGATTGCGCCCGACATCAACATCACGGTACCGGTGGAGGCACCGCCCCCGCCGATCACCAATACCACCACGCAGGCGGTGGCGCCGGCGCCGCCAGCGCCGCGGGCCGTCGTGCCTGGTACGCCCGTCAAGCCCACTTTCGTGCCCGACGTCCAGGACTATTACCCGGATATCTCGCGCCGCAACGGTGAGGAAGGCCGCGTGGTCGTGAAAATCTGCGTCAATACCGGCGGCAAGATCGATTCAGTGGAGGTCGCCAACAGCAGTGGTCACTCGGCGCTGGACGAGGCAGCCTTGAAGTACGCCAAGGCTATGCGCTTCAAGCCGGCGACCTCCGAGGGCAAGCCGGTGGCCAGCTGTCCGAACTTGCCGGTGAAGTTCGAACTGCACACCGGTTGACGCGCGCGCCGCCACGGTTTGCAGCGCACGACGTTGGCTGACGCGCACTGAAGGTTTGAGTTTTGGGATTGATAGTAGGTTCGGTTGGATTAGCATCTGGAATAGCATCAGGGCCGCCGGCGTCACGCCGGGCGGGAACGAGTTAAACGAGGAAAATTATGGATACCGCAGCGACCGCAGTAGCAGCAACAAGCACCGCCAGCCCTTATGGCCTGATTCCGCTCTGGGTGAACGGCAATATCGTCAGCCGCTCGACCCTGACGGTGCTGGTGATCATGTCATTGGGCTCATGGTTCATCATATTTACCAAGCTCTGGGACCAGCGCGCGCTCAAGCGCTCGGGCAAGATCGTCGAGAAACAGTTCTGGACCGCGCCCTCGGTCAAGGACGGCGTCGAGCGACTGAAGAAGGGCGACGAGTACCGCTTCATCGCCGAGAGCGGCCTGCGCGCCGCATCGCACCACGAGGGTCGGCTGACCGACCGCATTGATCTGCATGAGTGGATCACGATGGCGCTGCAGCGCGCGGTGGACGCGGTCAACAGCCAGATCTCCGGTGGCCTGACTTTCCTGGCGACGGTCGGTTCGGTGGCGCCGTTCGTCGGCCTGTTCGGCACGGTCATGGGCATCCTGAACGCGCTGATCGCGATCGGCATCGCCGGCCAGGCGAGCATCGACCGCGTCGCCGGCCCGGTCGGTGAGGCGCTCATCATGACGGCGATTGGCCTGTTCGTCGCCGTGCCAGCGGTGCTGGGATATAACTGGCTGCTGCGCCGTAACAAGATGATCCAGGACGACGTGCGTAATTTCGCCAGCGACCTGCACGCCTACCTGGTCAGCGGCGCGCGCGTTGCCAGCTGAAGCGGCGCCAAGCTCTAACGGCACCCATCGGGAGTTCTCACTATGTCAATGAGCGTAGGATCGGGCAGTGGTGAGGATCGCGGCATCATGTCCGAGATCAACACCACGCCACTGGTGGACATCATGCTGGTGCTGCTGATCATCTTCCTGATCACCATTCCTGTGATCACGAAGAATGTCCCGGTGAACGTGCCCAAGGCGGTCAATATTCCCACCCAGACCAAGCCGGAGAACATCACCATCTCGGTGACTGCCGACGGCGAAGTCTACTGGGCCCAGCAGCACATGGCCGACATGAAGCAGCTGATCACCAAGGTCGAACAGGAAGCTGTCAAGGTGCCGCAGCCTGAAATCCATATCCGTGCCGACGCCCAGACCGATTACAAGAACGTTGGCAAGGTGATCGCGGCCATCAACCGTGGCGGGGTCGTCAAGGTCGGATTCATTACCGAGCCGGACCACGGCGTGCGCGGCGAGCGCTAGCCTCAAGGAGTCGAACGCCATGTCAATGAGTGTAGGAAGTAGCAGCGAAGGCTCGGAGATGTGTGACATCAACACCACGCCGCTGATCGACGTGATGCTGGTGCTGCTGGTGACGCTGATCCTGTCGTTGCCGATCATGACCCACGCGGTCAAGCTCGACATGCCGCCGCCGAACCCGAACCAGCCGCCGCCGCCGGTGCAGCCGGAAATCATCAATCTCGACATCTACTATGACGGCACCATCTCCTGGAACGGCAGCACCATCCCGGACCTGACCCAACTCGAACAGCAGTTCCAGGTGGCCGCCGCCAAGGATCCGCAACCTGAATTGCACCTGGCCCCCGACAGCCATGTGAAGTACGACGTGGTGGCCAAGGTGCTGGCCGCCGCGCAGCGCAACCACATGGAAAAGATCGGCTTCGTCAATACCAGCCAGTTCGTCGAGGAGTGAGCGCCGGTCGAGCGGTGCCGTGATTGCCCGCGCGCCCCCCCGGTGCGGTCATTGCGCGCGTCAACCGCCTCGACCCATCTGCGTCAGCTGCAACCACCGAGGATGTCTATATCTATGAGGACTCGCCTGAAATTCGCCGCCCTGCTGGCCTCGATCTGTACCGGCGCGTGGTTGTGCGGCGCGGTGATGGCGGCGGACCAGCCCGCCGGTCCCACGGTCAGCAAGGCTCTCGCCAAGCCGCTCAAGGCTGCCCAGGACGCATTGGCCGCCAAGAAGTACGACGAAGCGCTGGCGCACGTGCGCGAGGCGCAGGGCACGCCGGGCGATAAGACTGCTTACGACACGTGGGTCATCAACGTCCTGCAGATCCAGATCTACCAGCAAAAGCAGGACATGGCCGACTCGATGTCGGTTTTGGCAACCATGGTCTCATCCCAGTATGCATCCGCTGATCAGCAGAAAGTCTGGTACAAGGCGCTGGCGCAGTACAGTTTTCAGCAGAAAGACTATGCGAAGGCGTTGGATTACGCCCAACAAGCGGTCAAGCACGGCAGCAATGATGCTGACACGGTCACCCTGATTGCCAAGAGCGAATACCTGACCGGAAAGTACAAGGATGCCGCGGCGACGATGCAGGACATCGTCGGCAAGCAGGAAAAACCAGACGAAGAATCGCTGAAGATGCTGTGGTCGTTCGATCTGAAGGCTGAGGACAGTGCCGGAGCTGCCAAGGCGGTCGAAAAGCTGGTCACCTATTATCCGAAGCCAGAGTACTGGTCGAATGCAATCGCGCCGCTATTGCGGATGGACATCAAGGACGCGCACCTGCAGCTCAACGTCTATCGACTCATGTCCGATGTCGGCGTACTCAAGACGTCATACGAATATTCGGAGATGGCCGAGATTGCGCTGGACGCGGGTTATCCCGGCGAGACCCAGTCGGTGCTGGAAGCCGCCTTTGCCAAGAACGTGTTCACCGAGCAGCGCGACAAGGACCGCTACCAGCATCTGCTGGAAGGCGCCAAGCAGCGTGCAGCTAACGATAAGGCACAGCTCGCCACCACCGAGCAGGCCGCTGCCGCCGCTGCCACGGGCGATGCCCTGGTACAGGTGGGTGCGGCTTACATCAGCTATGGACAGTACGACAAGGCGGTCCCAGCCATCACCAAGGGTATTGCCAAGGGCGGCCTGAAGAGCCCGGACGAGGCCAATCTGCTGCTGGGCATTGCACAGCTGCGGCAGAAGAATGGCGCCGCCGCCCAGCAGACCTTCGACAAGGTGGCCGGGTCCAGCAACAGCGGCTACGCGCGCCTCGGCAAGTTGTGGGCGCTGCACGCGCACAGCGGCTGACGCTGCGCCCATTCTCCTCCTGGACCAACGATCTAAATTCCAAGGAGTCAAGCGCCATGACCATCAAAGCCGGTGATCGCATGCCCGAGGGCAAGTTCAAGACCATGGGGGACAAGGGCCCGAAGGACCTCTCCACCGCGGAGCTGTTCGGTGGCAAGCGGGTGGTGCTGTTCTCGGTACCCGGAGCCTTCACCCCGACCTGCGATGCCAAGCACCTGCCGGGCTATCTGGGGCTGGCCGACCAACTGCGTGCCAAGGGGATCGACACGATCGCCTGCATGGCGGTCAATGACGTGTTCGTCATGAACGCCTGGGGCAAGCAGTCCGGCGTCGGCGACAAGGTGCTGATGCTCGCCGACGGCAATGGCGACTACGCTCGGGCGCTCGGCCTGGAACTCGACGGCAAGGGCTTTGGCATGGGCATGCGTGGCCAGCGCTTTGCGATCATCGTCGACAAAGGCATCGCCACCCACGTGGACGTAGAGGCGCCCGGTCAGTTCAAGGTGTCGGCCGCCGAGCACATCCTGGCACAGCTTTAGTCTCGCCCGGGTCGCTGGCGTGGCAGGAAGCGTGAACGCTCACTCGTGCGTGCGGCAGCCAGTCGGGTTAGGCTTCGCGCATGAGCCACGATGACAACCTGCGACCCAGCGATTCCCTGAAGAACGTCCGCTATGAGATTCGCGGACGGCTGGCCCGCCGCGCCCATGACATGGAGCGCCAGGGCTACGAGATCATCTCGCTGAATATCGGCAATCCACGCCTGTTCGGGTTTCGTACGCCCGAGACCATGCGGCTGGCGATGATCGAGAACCTGTCCGACAGCGAGGGCTATTGCCACCAGAAGGGCATCTTCCCCGCACGCGAAGCGGTCGTGATGCAGCAGCAGGGCCGCGGCGTGACTGGCGTCAGTGCCGAGGAGGTGTTCATCGGCAATGGGGTCAGCGAGCTGATCGACCTGGTGCTGCGCGCGCTGCTCAATGACGGCGATGAAGTGCTGGTCCCCAGCCCGGACTACCCGCTCTGGACCGCATCCGTCAATCTGAACCGTGGCCGTGCCGTGCACTATCCGTGTCGCCCCGAGAACGGCTTCGTGCCCGATCCGGCCGAGATCGAATCGCTGGTCACGCGCCGTACGCGCGCCATCGTCGTGATCAACCCCAACAATCCGACCGGCGCGGCCTATCCGCGGCCGGTGCTCGAGGCGATCGCGCGGCTCGCGGAACGCCACCAGCTGGTGGTGTACAGCGATGAGATCTATGACCAGATGGTGTACGACGGCGCCGAGTCGATCCCGATGGCAACCCTGGTGCGCGATACGCTGTGTGCGACGCTGTCGGGGCTGTCGAAGATCTACCGGGCCTGCGGTTATCGGGTCGGTTGGGCGGTGTTCTCCGGCCGCGTGCGCGGGGCCGGGGACTACCTGTCGGCGCTCGAGCTGCTGTCCTCGCTGCGCCTGTGCAGCAACGTGCCGGCGCAGTGGGCGGTACAGACCGCACTGGGCGGCTATCAGAGCATTCGCGAGCTGGTAGGGCCGGGCGGTCGGTTGTATGAATCACGCCGTGCAATCATCGATGCGGTACAGGCAAGCCCTTACCTGACCATGGCGCGGCCCGATGGGGCGATGTACGCGTTCATAGGCGTCGATACCCGGGCGCTGCCCGGGTTCGACGACCAGCAGTTCGCACTCGACCTGCTGGAGCAGCAGCACGTGCTGGTAGCGCCCGGCGTCAGTTTCAACGTGCCCTACCGCAATCACTTCCGGGTAACGACGCTGCCCGACGCGGCGACGTTGCGCGTGGTGTTCGGCCGCATTGATGCGCTGCTGGCGGCCCAGGCCGCCCATGCGCAGGATTCCGGCCGCGGGCGTGTGGTCGAGGCCCAGGCCCGATTCAAGTAACCAGGCAAATTAAAGTAACATCGCACTAATAGCGGGCAATAGTCTGAATTGCTTGAGCTTAGCAACGAGCTGCTAGAGCACCTCCGGAGCGGCGGCACGCTGGTCGTGCCGAGTCGCCAGCGTGCCACCGCGGTACGCTTAGCGCACAGCGTAAAAATGCTTGCAGCCGGCCGACAGGTCTGGCCGAGCCCTGACGTCCTGCCCTGGAGCGCGTGGGTCGAGCGTGAACTCGATGCGGCACGAGCGCGCGGCGAGTCGCTGCCGCGCCGGTTGTCGGCATCCGAGGAGTGGCTGCTGTGGCGCGCGGCGGTGCACGAAGCCTGCGACGGCCTGGCGGTGCTGATGCCCGATGCGCTGATCGAACCGGTGCGCCAGGCGATCGGCCGGCTGGACGACTACGGCCTGCCGCTGCCGCCGGCGAGCGCCGCCGAAACGGCGGTGCTGATGCAGGCGCGGAGCGGCTTCCGGCGCCGCTGCGCGCAGCTCAAGGCGTCTGCTGCCGGCTCCTGGCACGAGATCCGTGCGCACCTTCGTCCCTCGTCGCAGCTGTTGCTGGCCGGCTTTTCCGCCCTCGGGCCGGCGCGGCGCCAATGGCTCGAGCAGCACGGCGCACGGCTGGCCGGCGGCGAGTCGGCCGACGCACCGGCCTGTGTGGCGGACGCGGCAACGCAGGTGATCGGTTGCGATGACCCGTCGCTGGAGGCCGAGGCGGCGGCGCAATGGTGCGCCGGGCAGCTGGCGCGCGAGCCGCGCGCGCGGCTATTGCTGGTGGTGCGAAGGCTGCCGCAACAACGGCATCTGTGGGAGCGGGCGCTGTCGCAGCAGCTGGATCTTGGCTCGCTGCTCGATGGCGGCGGCGGAAGTGGCACCTCGGCGTTCGCCATCGAGGGCGGCCAGCCCCTGGACACCTACCCGCTGGTGAAGGTGGCACTGCAGCTGGTTGCGATCGCCACCGGTGGAGGTGGGTTTGATGAGCTCAGCGCCGTGCTGCGCTCGCCCTACCTGTCGGCGCTCGACCGGGATCACTGCCTGCGGCTCGACCTGTGGTTGCGGGAACGCACTCTGGGGGAGGGCGGCGCGGGAATGCTGGCGCGGCTGGTGCAACCGGTCGCGGACGGGCTGGATGAGGGGGCGGCCACGGTGCTGCGCGCGTTATTGGCCGCAATGGCTGGCGGCCCTGGCGCGCCAGCCGCTGCGGCCGCTGTTGCCGCTGCGGCCACTGGCACCGCTGCGGCCGCGGCGCCTGCTGAATGGGCGCACTGGTTCGCCGGGTTGCTGTCGCGCTGCGGCTGGCCGGGCACCGGGCTCGTCGCCGACGAGCAGCAGGTGCGTATGCGGTTTGACGAGCTTCTCGGGGAACTCTCCTCGATCGCACCCGCGGTGCGCCGCCTGCAGGCCGGCGAGGCGGCTGAGCTGCTGCATGCGATGGCGCGGCGGGTGTTCTTTGAACCGGCCACAGACGATGTGCCGGTAACCGTGACCGCGTACCTGGATGACCCGATCGTGCGCTATGACGGCATCTGGGTGGCGGGGCTGTCGGCCGACGCCTGGCCTCCGGCCGCACAGCCCGATGCTCTGCTGCCGGCGTTGCTGCAACGGGACGCCGGCATTCCTGAGGCCAGCGCTGCCGGCCAATTGCGCCTCGCGCTGCAGCGCATGCGCCAGTGGCAGCAGCGCTCGGCGCGCTGCGTGTGGAGCTGGCCGCGCAGCGACTCGGATCTGCCGCGCGATCGCAGCCCGCTACTGGGCGATACGTCCACCGCGCCCGCCACGTCTACGCTGCCTGCTGCGTCCACCGATCCCGCCGCCGCAGCGCAGTTCGACCTGCATGCGTGGCTGCAGTCGCACGCGCCTGTGCTGGAGGCCTGGCATGACGACCACGGGCCGGCCTGGCCGCTGCCGCGGGAGCCAGGCGGCGGTGCCAAGCTGCTGGAGCTGCAGGCGCTGTGCCCGTTTCGCGCGTTCGCCGAGCTGCGCCTCAAGGCGCAGCCGTTGCCGACGCCACCGCCTGGCATCGATGCGCGGCTGCGCGGGAACCTGCTGCATTTTGCGCTCGAGCAGTTCTGGCGCGCGACCGGCAGCGCGGCGACGCTGCACAGCCGCAGCCGCGAGGGGACGCTGAACTTGGTACGTGACTGCGTGCAGCGCGCCAGCGAACGCATCGCCACACGCATTCCCGGCGCCATCGATCCGGCGCTGCTGCGGCGCGAGGCTTCACGCGCGCAGCGGCTGGTCAGCCAGCTGATCGACTGGGAGCTGGCGCGCGGTGCCTTCGATGTCCAGTCACTGGAGGAACCACAGCGGCTGCCCATCGCCGGCACCGCGCTGCCGCTGCGGCTGGATCGCGTCGATCGCCTGGATGACGGCGCCCTGGTGGTGATCGACTACAAGACCGGCGCGGCGCACGGCTTTGATGCCTACGCAGAGCGCCTGACCAGGCCTCAGCTGCCGGCATATGCGATTGCCGCTGGCGAGCAGGTGAGGGCAGTGATCGCGGTGCACCTGGGCCGGGAGCTGAAGCTGCGCGGGTTGGCGGACCGCCCCGGGCGCGTGCCGGGACGTGGAATTGACGCCGTGGCCGGCGGGGATGTGCCCTGGCCGGCACTGCTGCTGCAGTGGCGCGAGCGGCTGGAGCGGCTGATGCGCGAGTTCCTGCAAGGCCGGGCCGTGGTGCAGCCGCAACGCGGCGCGTGCGAATACTGCCACCTGCAGGCGCTGTGCCGTGTCGATGCCCAGGTGCTGGCGACGGCAGCGGCAGAGGCGGCTGCCGCCGATGACGCCGACGAGCAGGCGCCGGCGGCGCCGGAGTCCCCGGGAGACGGGCCGTGAATCAACCAGCGGCACCGGTGACACAGGCGGCGCTGCAACTCGACCAGCGCGCGCGCCGCGAGGCGCTCGACGTGCGGCGCTCGATGCTGCTGCAGGCGCCGGCCGGCTCCGGCAAGACCACCGTGCTCACCGCCCGGTTCCTGGCGCTGCTGGCCGCGGTCGACGCACCGGAGGAGATTCTGGCGATCACCTTCACGCGCAAGGCCGCGGCCGAGATGCGCCACCGCATCCTGGTGGCACTGCAGGCGGCCAGCGCCGGACAGGCGATCCCCGGCATCGATGCAGGGCTGCTGCAGGCCGCGCGCGCCCGCGACCTGGCCTGCGGCTGGCACCTGCTGCAGAGTCCCTCGCGGTTGCGCATCGAGACCATCGATGCGTTCAATCACTGGCTGGCGACGCAGCTGCCTGTGGCCGCGCGCGCCGGCCCGGATCTGCGCATCGCATCCACGGCAGCACCCCTGTATGAACGCGCCGCGCGCCGCTGCCTGGCGTCGGCCGGGCGCGAGCCGGGGCCGGAGCCGGCGCTGGCTGCGGCCGCGGAGCTGCTGTTCGACCGGCTCGACAACAACTGGAGTCGGCTCGAGCGGCTGCTGGTGGATATGCTGAAGCGCCGCTCGCACTGGTTGCCGCACCTGCTGCCGGCGCGCGGCGTAGCAGCGCTGGCCGAGCGCGTGCAGGCAAGCCTCGATTCGACGTTGCGTGGCGAGCTGGCCGCGGCGCTGGCGCTGCTGCCGGCCGCTTTGCTGCGCGAAGGCGAAGCCCTGTTGAACCATGCGCTGCGGGTGCGCACGGCAGCCGCCGGCGCGGCCGTGGCCAACAACGCATCAGCGTCCGCCAGCGCCTCCATGGCCGCGGGCAGCGTGATCCTCGACGGTGAGCCGGCAAGCCTGCCGCACTGGCGCGCGCTGTGCGATCTGGCGCTGACGGACAAGGGCTGGCGCAAGCGCGTCACCGTGCGCGACGGCTTCGAACCGGACGACCAGCCGATGAAGACCCGCGTAGCCGCGTGGATCGACGCGCTGGCGGCACTGCCGGGCGCGCAGGCCGCCTGCGCCACTCTGCGCACGCTGCCCGACGCGCTGCTCGACGGCGCCGATCAGGCGGCGCTGCAGGCGCTGGCGCTGCTGCTGCTGCGTGCGGCCGCGGAACTGCAGCTGGAGTTTGCCGCCGGCGCCGGCGTCGACTATTCGTTCGTCGCGGCGGCGGCCCGCGAGGCACTCAGCGAGCAGGGCGCACCCAGCGACTTCGCGCTGCGCGCCGGCGGCGCACTGCGCCACATCCTGGTCGATGAGTTCCAGGACACGTCGTTTGACCAGTTCGAGCTGCTGCTGGGGCTCACCGCTGGCTGGGAGCGCGGCGACGGCCGCACGCTGTTCGTCGTCGGCGATCCGATGCAGTCTATCTACCAGTTTCGCGAGGCTGAAGTCGGGCTGTTCCTGCGTGCGCGCGACTACGGCGTCGGCGAGATCGGCTTCGAGGCGCTGCAGCTGCGGCGCAACTTCCGCTCCAGCGCGCCGCTGATCGAGTGGGTAAACGCGCAGTTCTCGCGCCTGTTCCCGTCGGATGATGATGCGCGCCGCGCCGCCATCCGCTACCTGCCATCGGTGCCGGCAGCGCCGACGGCGCCGGACGCCGGGCAAGGCGATACGCCAGCGCTGCTACACCGGTTCCAGGCCGGGGACCTGGCCGGCGAGGCTCAGCGCGTGGTGCAGATCGTGCGTGCGGCGCGCGAGCGCGATCCGGCCGCGTCGATCGCGATACTGGTGGCGAGCCGCGAGCATGCTGCGCTGCCGGCGGCGCAGCTGCGCGCTGCGGGCTTCGCGCTGCGCGGCGTGGACCTGGAACGGCTGCGTGACCGGCCGGCGGTGCGGGACCTGGCGGCCCTGACGCGAGCGCTGCTGCATGCGGGCGACCGCAGTGCCTGGCTGGCGCTGCTGCGTGCGCCGTGGTGCGGGCTGACGCTGGGCGAGCTCGAGGCGCTGCTGCCCGGTGGCGAGGGCGACCTGCTGGCGTGGCTGCAAGCCAGGGTTCATGCGCAGGTTGAGGGGCAGGGTCAGTCGGGGATGGCCGCAGCTGCGGAGGATGCGTCGTCCGCGCTGATGGCGCGCCTGTCACGACTGTGCGCTGCGCTGGCGCCCGCCGTGCGCGGTGCGGAACGCGGATTGCCGCTGTGGCAGCGGGTGGAGCGCTGCTGGTTGCGGCTCGGGGCGCCGCTGGTGCACCGCGGCGACGTCGACCGGCTGGACGGGCAGCGCTTCCTGGATGCACTGGCGCTGCATGATGATCCGGACCGGCTGGTGGGCGAGGCACTCGGTGAGCTCACCGGCGGGTTGTATTCCGGCGCCCCGCCGCAGTCCGGAGCCATCGAGCTGATGACGGTGCACGCGGCCAAGGGCCTGGAATGGGACGTCGTGATCCTGCCTGGACTGGGCCGCAAGACCGCGGTCGACGCCGATCCGCTGCTGCACTGGATCGAATTGCCACGCGCCAGCGCGGGTACCGATCTGCTGCTGGCGCCGATTCGGGCCACCGAGCAGGAGCCGCGCTGTTCACTGGGCGGCTACATCAAGCGCCTGCGGCGCGAGCGTGGCCGGCTGGAGCGCGTGCGGCTGCTGTATGTCGCCGCCACGCGCGCGCGCCGCGCGCTGCACCTGCTGGGCGCGGTGGCGGAGTCTGCCCGCGCCGGCGAGCCGCCAGCGCCGATCCGCGGCTCGCTGCTCGATACGTTGTGGCCGGCGATCGGCGCGCAATTCCTGGCGACCGCGCCGGCTGCAGCGCCAGCGACAGCCGCGCCGTTGCATCCCCCGTCTGACGCCGCGCAGCGCTCGCTGTGGCGACTGCCGGCGCACTGGTCGATGCCGCCAGCTGCGCCGACCGTGCCTCTGCCGCGGCTGGCCTTGGGTTCACCGATCGTGGCCGATGCGCCCGAGTACCGCTGGGTCGGCTCGACCGCGCGTGCCATCGGCACCATCGTGCACGCGGAACTGCACCGGCTGGCGCTCGGCGGCCAACGGCCGGAATCCGCGTCCTCGTCCGCGGTGTCGTCCGCGTCGCCGCCGGCGCTGTTTCCCGGCTACGGCGCCTGGCTGGCCGAACTCGGTGTCGCCACGGAGGAACAGGCCAGCGCCAGCCGCACGGTGCAGCGGGCGCTGGAGCGTACGCTCGCCGATGCGCGCGGGCGCTGGCTGCTGTCCGGCATGCACCGCGAGGCGCGCAGCGAGTGGCGCCTGACTGGCCTGTACCAGGGCCGCGTGGTCAACGTGATCTTCGATCGCATGCTGGTGGATGAGCACGGGCATCGCTGGGTGGTGGATTTCAAGACCAGCATGCACGAAGGTGGCGCCACGCAGCAGTTCATCGACAGCGAAGCGGAACGCTATCTACCGCAGCTGCAGCGCTATCGCGCACTGGCCACGCAGCTGGGCAGCGAGCCGGTGCGGGTGGCGCTTTATTTTCCGCTACTCGGCGTGTTCCGCGAGCTCGATGCAGCTCACAGCGTGCCGCCGACGGAAAACGGTCGGCGCCCCTGAGCGTCGGGCGGACCGAGCAGCTGCAGTACCTGCGTCAGATCCGCGCCGCTGTCCGGCTTCGGCGCGACACTGCCTTCCAGGTCATAGCTGCCGCCGCGGGTCAGTTGCAGGACGCCGATGACCGACAGCGGCCCGTCCAGGTCGCGCAGCTGTCCGACAATTGCACTATTGCTGGTGGCATCGATGGCAGCATTTGGATCGGGCGGCGCAAACTGCAGTTCGAAGCTGCCCAGGTCCGCGGCCGGATTGGCGATATGCAGTTGCAGCAGCGTGATGGTGCCTTGCACGTCGACCAGGTGACCGCCCTGAAGGTGCGCGGAGGCGATGGCCAGCTGCAGGTTGCCGCTGGCACCGGCCGGTAGCTGTCCCAGCTCGCCGGGCAGGCTCAGCGTTACGTCGACAGCCGTGACCTGCACGTCGCCGTTGGGTGCCAGCCGGACCTGCGCACGTCCGTGAGCGGCCGGATCCTGGCTGGCCAGGGCAGCCCCGAGCTGCAGATGCAGCAGCGCGGCGGGCTGCAGCTGCCATGACAGGCCGGCGATCGACACGCTGCCGGCACGCAGCGCGCCGCAAGTGCCGACCCATACGGTACCGGAGGGCGCGTCGCACACCAGATCGGCCGGCAGCAGCGCCGTCAATACCCGCGCCGGCAGGCGCACGACCAGCGTGATAACAAATACCACGCCCACCAGGATAAGCGCTGCTCGCAACGATCAACCCGCGTGCAGTACCAGCGTGGCGGTGACGTTGCCAGTGCCCTTGCCGGCATCGATCGTGGCCGACTCGACTTTGACCCCATAGCGCTCGTGCAGTTGCGACAGCCATGCGACCAGGCTATCGAACGGCGTCTGATCGAGCCGCACGTTCAGGCCGCCGTCGCCGCTCGGCTGGCTGCCGACGACGCTCTTGGCCAGGCCGGACTCGCGCGCCGTGCGGTCCACCAGCACCACCAGCGATTCGCGCAGCGGCGGCGGCGCGTTGCCCTGCAATCCCGCCAGCTGCGGCGCCATGGAGCGCAGCCATTGCAGATCGTCGCGCTTGCGCTCCACGCGCTGCTCGATCGCGGCGACGCTACGCTGCAGCGGCAGCAGCGTGGCGACGACGATCAGCAGCAACGCGGCGACCGCGCCGATCAGTACCATGCGCCGTTCGCGCGGCTGCAGTCGCTCCAGGTATTGCAACACGCGCTCGATCATCGCGCGCGCCGTCCGCTGCCCTGACCGCCACCCTGGCCGCCGGGCGGGCGCATCAGGATGCGTCCCTCGTAGACCGCGCCGGCGGCCGACCCCGCGGTGAGTGCGGCCTGCCAGCCGCCGGTGCGCAATGCCTGATCGACGCGCTCCAGGCTGGTGGCGTCGGCAGCCTGCAGTTTCAGGTCCATGCCACCGTCACGAAAACTCATCGCCTGCACCGTGGCGCCACTGACGCCGCTGATCGCCTGCGCCAGCGCCGCCAGCGCGGGCAGCAGACCTGCGCCGCCCGCCTGGCCCTGCGCGGCCAGCAGTCGCTGCTCGATGCGCGAGCGCACCGCGCCGGTGCCCGGATCCCCGGGCAATGCACGCCGCGCCACCGCGCCGATGGCCTCATCGAGTGCGCGCTCGCTGCGCTGCTGCTGCAGCAACTCGAGCGACAGCCCGCCGACGTGCACCGCGAACAATGCCACCGCCAGCACCGCGACCAGTCGCCAGCGGCGCCAGTCGCCGCCAAAGCTGGTCTTGTGCCCGAAGTCGCCGGTTACCAGGTTGATGTACTGGCCGCCCGCCAGCTGCGGCGCCAGCAGCGGCAGCGGTCCGGCGTTGAGCAGTTGCAGCTTGAAACTGGCGCAGCGGCCGCGCAGTGCCTCCGCGTCGTGTGCGTGCCGTTGCCAGTCCTGCGGCGTGGCATACACCAGCAGGTTCTCCTCAGCCAGCGTCGGACCGAGCGCGGCTTCGAGTGCGGTGGCCATGTCATCCGCCGGCATCGACAGCGGCGTCTGGCCGACGCGACGCACGCTGAGGGTATCGGCGTCGATCATCAGCACCGTGTGACCGGGATTGTCCGGCAGCAGCGCCGACTCGGCGCAGATCACCGACGGCGACAACCCTTCCGCAGCCAGCGCCGCGAGCCAGCGCTCCATCAGGCTTCTCGTGACCACCGCTACCGCGGTACGACCGCTGCGATCATCGCGCGTACCGACCGCAAAGTGCAGCGTCTCGATTTCGGCGGCGAGCTGCTCCTCGAGCGCGAATGGCGCGATCTGCTGCGGTCGCACGCCGCTCTTCTGCGGCAGCTCCACCTCGGTGATCAGCACATCGCTGCTGGGAACCAGCGCGGCGATGCGGCGGCCGCCGGCATCGGCGGCCGCCTGTGACAGCGTGCCGACGCGCGGCGGTGCGAGCGGCTGCCCGCGCTCGTCCGTGAGCATCCAGCCACAGCGCTCTTCCGGATCGCGCGCCAGCTGCAGAATGAGCCATTCCGCCATGATCATTCCGTACCGAAGCTTCTGAGTATGGGCCGGATCTGCCCGCTGGGATCGCGGTACAGGAGACTGTACAAGGTGAATCGCGCAGTGCCAATAGTGATGATCGAGCGCAGCCTGAAGTACGACGACAGCGTGCCGATGCTGCTGCCGAAGTTCGCGGCCGACTGCGACGTGGCGCCGGCGGTAAACACTGCAAGCGTCGGAAAGCAGCCCTTATCCTTGCGATTGCTCGCAAGTTGCGAGGCGTCGGTGCTGTACTCGGTCTTGCCGCTCAGCGCATCGAGCAGTACGCCGGAGGCGGTGCAGATATTGATGTGCGTGCCCGGGGGCAGCGCGGCGATATAGGGCGCCAGCTTGTTGTATCGGTCGCGGCCAAAGCCCGGCAGCGCCAGCAGTTCGGAGACGCTGGTCACCGGCAGGTTGGCAGCGCGGTACGGTGGTGTCTGCGTCAGATAGACGCTGTCCTCGGCACCATCCGGAGTGTTGGGCGTGCTGTCGGCGTCGATCCAGTCGGCAAGGATGCCGGCCCATTTGGTTTCCAGCCCGAGCAGGCTGAGCAGCTGCTGAAACTGCTGCACGGCTATCGGGTCGGTGGCCCCACTGGAGGCGAGATTGTTGATGTTGAACTTGCCCTGCTGGTCCTCTATCTGGGCGAACTCGAGCGTCACGCCCTCGCCGAGTTCGAACGGGCCATAGGGCTGTGCCCACGGTTGGTCGAGCGACTGCGCCGAGGCGCCGGCGGTGGACTGCTTGAGCACGTAGGCCGCCATGGCCTCGCCGCCTTCGGCCGCCAGCAGGCTCTGGTCGGCGCCAAAAACCGTAGTGGCTCGTCGCGCCGCCATCGCACTGGAGTAGCCGATCGCCGTCGCCAGGACCGCAGCGATCGCCACCAGTATCATCGCCGTGATCAACGCGATGCCGCGTTGCGGGTACACCAGCGTGCGCGCCAGTGGCGCCTGGCAGCAATCCGCGGCGCGCCTCATCCGGCGACCTCGATGTGCCGTACCAGCACGCCCCAGTCCTCCAGTTCGATCGTGACCTCCACCGCCACCGGCCGCAGCCGCGGCGCCAGCGTCGTCGAGGTGCCGGACGTGATCGGCGGCCAGCCGTTCTGCCAGTTGTGGCCCGCGTCCATGAAGCGCAGGCTGAAGTTCTTCACTTTGTCGATCAGCGGCCGCTTGACCGGCACCACCTGCTCGGTGGCATCGAGCACCGGATAGTACTGGCGCATCAGCACCCCTTTCTCCAGCGTGTAGCTGACGCGCTGCAGTTCGCTGCGCTGGATGCCAACCGGATTGGTCCAGCCAGCGCGGGTCAGGGTGACCAGCGGCGTCGACGAACCAATAGAGCTGCCGCTACCGAAGCTGCTGCCGCTACCGAAGCTGCTGCCACCGGTGCTCGCGCCACTGCCCAGTGAGCTGCTGCTGCCAAACGTGCTGCCGGAGAGCGTGCTGCCGGAATTGCCGATGCTGTTGCTCTGCGCCGCGCTGAGCGCCGGCATGTAGCCGTCGCCGATCAGGTTGCGTATCGGGCGTGGCTGCAGCAGCTCGAAGTCCTGTTCCAGCGTGCGCACTGCCTGCTGCACGGCTATCAGCCGCGCCGACTGCTCCTCGACTTCCCGTCGGCTGCGAAACGCCTGATCCAATGCCCGATAGCCGAACGCAAACATGATCGCGGTAATGAAAAGGGCCACCAGCAGTTCGATGAGCGTGAAGCCAAGATGTCGGCGCGCCGCCATGGATCAGCTGCCGCCCGAGGAGCCGCTGCCGGAGCTGCTGCCGATGAGCGAGCTGCCGCCTGGACTGGTGCTGGTGCCGGGGTTGGCGATTGCACCGGTGCCGCCGCTGCTGCTGCTACTGCTGCTGCTGGAACTGCCCAGGCTGGTGCCGTTCCAGTCCGGCGCCTCGCCGCTGGCCGCCGCCACCGCATCGCCGCGAAAGCCGACCACGGAAGCCAGCCAGTTCTGGTCCTTGCCGCCGTGAGCCAGCTTGGAAAGGCTGGCGCTGAACGCCCCCAGCGCACCGCTCGATCCCGATGACAGTCCCAGTCCGCTGCTGCTGGCCGAACTGCCGAAGGTGCTGCTGCGCGCGATGCCACCCGAGCCGCTGGAACTGTTGCTGCCGGAGCGGGCCGACCCACCCGAAGACCAGCCCGAACCTCCCGACGACCAGCCCGATCCGCCCGATGAGCTGCCAGCGGCGCTGGATCCGGTGCGTCGCACCTGTACGGAAATCTCCAGCAGACCGGGAATCGCCCCCACCGGCTCGATGTCGCGCTGCCAATGCCAGTTGCCATTGCCGAATGCCTTGACGTCGCCCTCGGTGACGCCAGCCTGGGGCAGCTGCAGGCTCAGGCGCGCGTCGGCCACCAGGTTGAGCGCGATCCACTGCGCCAGGGTCTTGTCATGCAGTGCCGCGATGTTGTCGGCCGCCGAGCTCAGCGACGCCAGCACCGCCCCCATGCCAAAGGCAACGATCACCAGCGCGACCATGACTTCGATGAGCGTGAAGCCTTGCTGCTCGATGAGCGTGCAGCGTTGCAGCGCGGCGCGTCGGGGCGCTGTCATTTCTTCGGCTCCAGGATGTCGCTCACCTGGATCTTGCCATCGGCGCTGCTTTGCAGCGTGGCGTTGCGGCCGACGCCATCGCGCGTGATCGTGAGCGCGAACGCATTGGTGTCGCCGTTGGAGAACAGCAGCACCTGTGGCGCGTTGTCGGCCAGCTGGTCCGTGAAGCTGCTGGGCAGGTCGCCCAGCGCGGACACCGTGCCGCCGGCGGGAGTGGTAGCGCGCTTGTCGATAGTCAGCGACTTGTCGGTCAGCACGATCGGCTTGCCCTCGATCACCAGCTGCAGGCTCAAGCCTGCGGGCATGCGCCGCAGCCGCAGCGTGTCATCGGTGGTCTCGGGCATCCAGCGACTGGTGATGTTGTCGAAGTAGACGAATCGGTAGCCGTGCTGCCCGCAGCGTATGCCGTATTCGAGCGTCAGCATGCTGCCGCGCTCGTGTACGTAGGCCATCAGCGCGGCGAGCCGGTCGCGCTCGCGTTCCAGCTGGCCGTCCTTGCCGGTGGCACCCAGGCTGAGCATCGCCCCGACGATGATCACGCCGATGATGACCACGACCACCAGGATTTCGATGAGCGTGAAGCCGCCCTGGCGACGCGGCCAAGGGCGATTGGTGGAGTGCCTGGCGGTCACGGCGCTGGCGGTCACGGCGTGTACGGCCCTGCTGGCGTCGCCTCAGTTATCGAGGTTCCAGTTGCCGATGTCCGCATTGATTCCTTCGCCGCCTGACTGCCCGTCGGCGCCGAAGGAGAAGACATCCACGTCGCCGTGCGTGCCCGGGGACTGGTACTGGTAGTCGTTGCCCCATGGATCCTTGGGCAGTCGCTTGAGGTAGCCGCCGGGACGCCAGTTCTTGACATTGGGGTCATTGGGCTTCTCCACCAGCGCCTTGAGTCCTTCCTCCGCGGTCGGATAGGAGAAGTTGTCGAGCTTGAACATGGTCAGCCCGGTTTCCAGCGCCTGGATATCCTGCTTCGCCTTGGCGATGCGCGCGTCGTCCACGCGACCGAGGAACTGCGGCACCACGACCGCTGCCAGCAGGCCGATAATGATGACCACCACCATGATCTCGATCAGCGTGAAGCCACGCTGCAGCGGCAATGGGACCTGCATGTAAACCCTGGACCTGGAGCTCATAGTGTTGACTGGCCGCGGCAAAAAGCCCTGACTGAAGACCGTGCGATGATAACAAATGAACACCGATAGAACTGACAGCAGCGCACATTCTTGGTTCCGGTCGGCGAATTGCGACGCTCGCTATGGCGCAGCGCTGCTGAGCTGCGTGCTGCTGCTGCTGCTGCCATGCGCTCTGGGGGAGCGGGCACGCGCGGCGCTCGAGTACCAGCGCGACGCGCTCGCGCAACATCAGTGGTGGCGACTCATCAGTGCGCATCTGGTGCACCTGGGGTGGGGGCATGCGCTGCTCAACGGCGTCGGCCTGGCGCTGCTGTGGATGCTGTTCGCGCGCGAATTCACGCCGCTGCGCTGGCTCTGGATAATGCTGCTGTCGGCGGCCAGCATCGACGCCGGCCTGTGGTTCCTGCGGCCCGCGGTCGACTGGTACCTGGGCGCCTCGGGGGTATTGCACGGCGCCTGGGCAGCCGGGGCGTGCGCGATGTACCGGCGCGGCGATGGCTTCGGCGCCGCGCTGCTGTTGCTGCTTATCGGCAAGATGGTGTACGAGCAGCAGTCCGGCGTCAGCCTGTTCGAGGGCACTCTGCCGCTGGTGAGCGCCGCACACCTGTACGGCGCGCTCGGCGGCCTTGCGGGCGCGGTGCTGCCGCGCGCGCCGGCGAAGCCGCTATAATCCGCGCCGTTTTGCCAGCCCGCGGGGTCGAGACGACGTATGCCCGAAGCAGACTCATCGCATTGCACACGCCTGTCGATAGCAGACGCATGTCCTTAGCATTGGTATTTCCGGGCCAGGGGTCGCAGTCGATCGGCATGCTGGCCGCCCTGGGCGCGCGTTACGCGCCGGTTGCGCAATGCTTCGATCAGGCATCGCAGGCGCTGGGATTCGACCTCGCGCAGCTGGTCGCCGAGGGGCCGGCGGCGCGTCTCAACGCCACCGAATATACGCAGCCAGCGATGCTGGTCGCGGGCGTCGCCACCTGGCGCGCCTGGCGCGAGCAGGGCGGGGCCGTGCCCACCGTGGTGGCGGGCCACAGCCTGGGCGAATTCTCCGCGCTGGTGTGCGCGCAGGCGCTGCCGCTGGAGGCCGCCGTGCAGCTGGTGCGCTATCGCGGCCAGATCATGCAGAACGCCGTGCCCGAGGGCAGCGGCGCCATGGCGGCAATCCTTGGGCTGGACGATGCCGGGGTCGAGTCGGCCTGCGCCGAGGCTTCGCAGGGCGAGGTGGTGCAAGCGGTGAACTTCAACTCCCCGGGACAGGTCGTGATCGCCGGCCACGCCGCAGCGGTCGAGCGCGCCATGGGGCTTGCGCAGCAGCGCGGCGCGCGGCGCGCGGTGCTGCTGCCGGTGAGCGTGCCGGCGCATTCGCGGCTCATGGCCGAGGCTGCGCAGCGGCTGTCGGAGCGCCTGGATGCGATCGAGATACGGGCGCCGGTGTATCGCTATGTCAGCGCGGTCGATGCCAGGGAGCATTCCGACCCGTCCGACATTCGCACAACGCTGGTCCGGCAGCTGGCCAGCCCGGTGCGCTGGGCAGACACCGTGCGCGCCTTGCTGGCTTTGACCCCCAACCTGGTCGAATGCGGTCCCGGTAAGGTGTTGACCGGCCTGAACCGGCGCATCGAGCGCAGCGCTCATTGCTACGCGCTCGAGGATCCGGAATCGCTGGTGGCGGCTGTGGCGGCCACGACAGCCACGACCGCGACAGGCAGTGCGCATGCTTGAGACGGATCTGGCCCTGGTGACCGGCGCTTCGCGCGGCATAGGCCGCGCCATCGCGTTGGCACTCGGAGGCGCCGGCGCAACAGTGGTCGGCACTGCCACCACGGAGCAGGGCGCGCAGCAGCTGGCGGTGGATTTTGCGGCCGCGGGCATCAAGGGGCGCGGCCTGGCATGGAATGCGGCCGATCCCGCCTCCACCGAGGGACTGATCGACCAGCTCGAGGCGTCCGAACAGCTGCCAACGATTCTAGTGAACAATGCCGGCGTGGCCCGCGATGCGCTGATTTTGCGCATGAAGAGCGAGGATTGGGAGCAGACGCTGCAGATCAACCTGTCGGCCGTATTCCGCCTGTCCAAAGCCTGCCTGCGCCGCATGCTCAAGCAGCGCCACGGACGCATCATCAATATAGGATCGGTGATCGGATCGACCGGCAATGCCGGCCAGGTCCACTATGCCGCGGCCAAGGCGGGACTGGTCGGATTCAGCAAGGCGCTGGCCAAGGAAGTGGCTACACGCAACATCACTGTGAACACGGTGGCGCCCGGATTTATCGAGACCGACATGACGCGGGCACTGCCGGCGGCACAGCGCGAGGCGTACCTGGCACAGATTCCGGTGGGCCGCTTTGGCGCCGCCGAGGAGGTTGCCAATGCGGTGCTGTTCCTGGCGTCGCGCGAGGCCGGATACATCACCGGCCAGACGCTGCATGTCAATGGCGGCATCTACATGGGCTGATGGCGCGCACAACCGCGGGGGCGCCACAAAGATCTGAATAATCAAATACTCCCGCTGCGGGCAAAC
>Ga0116229_10004983_pt1 | contig 21746 bp, 17 predicted proteins | sample S1TSphgellanicum_3_FD_87313 | JGI IMG/M metagenome (GOLD analysis project Ga0116229, IMG submission 87313) | Host-associated microbial communities from peat moss isolated from Minnesota, USA - S1T2_Fc - Sphagnum magellanicum MG | ecosystem: Host-associated > Plants > Peat moss > Unclassified...
CTCAAGGCGGTGCTCGGTGGCGCGCTCGTCGTGAGTTCCGTCAGCGTCGCGCCGTCGTGGACGCCGGCGGCATACGGCACGGTCATCCTCGCGATCGCCGCGGTCGGCGTCTGGACGGTCGTGAACATCTGGCGCGGCCTGATGGAGCACAAGCGGAACCACCTCTGGGATGGCATCGGGGCGGTGGTCTGGGTCTGGCGCTTCTGGGTCCCGGCCACGGCGGTCGCGTTGCTGATCGGAGGCGGCGTCGAGGCGTTCGAGCACCACGGCGTCGCCGCGGCGCTGGTCGCGACCGCGACGCTCGTGCTGGCGCTGGTCGGGATCCACAACTCCTGGGATCTGACGCTCTGGCTGATCATGCAGTCCCGCAAGTCGTAACGGCGGCCGCGAGTTCGCGTGGCGTCGTGGAGTCGCAGCGAGATCCCCTCGCAGGAGGGGATGCTCGCCGTCGTCACCGGCGCGACCGGTGGCCTGGGCTACGAGACGGCGCAGGCACTCGCCGGCGCGGGCGCCGAGGTCGTCGTCATCGGCCGGAGCGCCGAGAAGGGTCGTGACGCGCTCCGCCGGATCGAGGCGGCGGTCCCTGCGGCGCGCGTGCGGCTGGAGCTCGCCGACCTCGCGAGTCTCGAGTCGATCTCGGCATGCGCGGCGCGGTTGCTCGCGAGTGGCCGCCCGATCGATCGCCTGATCAACAACGCCGGCCTGATGGCGCCCCCGATGCGCGCGACGACGGCGGACGGGTTCGAGCTCCAGCTGGGGACGAATTTTCTGGGACACTTCGCGCTGACGGCGCGGCTGCTCCCGCTCCTCTGCCGCGCCCTCTCACCCCGAGTGGTGACGGTCAGCAGCGTCGCGCACCGGATCGGCCGCATCGACTTCGACGACCTGCAGTCGACCCGGCGCTATCGCCCGTTCGGCGCGTATGCGCAGTCGAAACTCGCGGACCTGCTGTTCGCGTTCGAGCTGCAGCGGCGAAGCGACGCGCACGGGTGGGGCCTGCTGAGCGATGGCGCGCACCCCGGCGTTGCGCGGACGGATCTCTTTGCCAACGGGATGGGGTCCGGCCCACCGACGTCGCTCGCCGGCATCGTCTCGCGGCCGTTCAGCCAGTCGGCGGCCGACGGCGCGCTGCCGATTCTCTATGCCGCGACGTCGCCCGATGCCCGGCCCGGCGCCTATTACGGACCCCGCGGATTTCTGGAGCTGAAGGGCGCGGTCGGGGTGGCGCACGTCGCCCGCCAGGCGCGCGACGTCGGCGTGGCGGCGCGACTCTGGGACGTCGCCGAGCGGCTGACCGGCGTCGTCTGGACGTCGAGGGCGTAGGGGCAGGGTCTGCGAGGATCGTGCGCGCGCCGGTCACGTCGACGGGCGCGCGTCGCGCGTCAGCTCGCGCCGTGGCGGAAGAGGTGCGGCACGTTCGCGGTGACGCGGACCGCCTCGGGGGCGAGATCGACGACCGTGGCGCGGGCGTGATCGACCGGGAGATCGAAGAGCTGCGTCATCGGCAGGCGCCGCAGGTGCGCGACGGCCGCGCGGATCCAGCCGGCATGGGAGACGACGAGCACCGTCTCTCCGGGCTTCGTGCGGCCGACGACGACCTCGCCCAGCCACTCGGCCGCGCGCCGCACGATATCGCCCAGTCGCTCGCCACCGGGAGTCGCCTCGGTCGTCCACCCCGCCATCCACGCGCCGAACCGCTCGGCGTCGCTCGCCTCGATCGCGGACCACGGCTGACCGTTCCACGCCCCAAAGTCCATCTCGCGAAGCCGCGGGTCCGGGCTCACCGTCACGCCGCCGACCGCCGCGATCAGGCGGGCGGACTCGGCGGCGCGGGCGAGATCGCTGCTGAAGACGCGGCCGGCGGCGTTCACCCGGCGGGCGACCGACCCCTTCGGATCGGCGACGAGCGCCTCGATCGCGCGCGCCCCCTCGGGCGAGAGTGGCGCGTCCGCCTGGCCCAGGCAGATGCCGTCGGCGCCGACCGCCTGGCCGTGCCGCACGAGCACGAGTCGTGTCATCGCCGCCGAATATAGCGGAAGCGCCCGGCAACCCGCGGCGCGGTTGAAACGACTAACTTCTGCGACCGGCGTCTGATTGCACCCGCCATACGCCGCACGACATTCGACTTCTCGATCCGACATTCTCCGATGCCCTCGTTCCTTCCACGGCCACGGCTCCGGCTCCGATATCTCGCCGCCGGCGCGCCGCTCCTCGGCCTCGTCGCGTTTCGCCCGCCGGTGCCTGTCCTCGCGCCGACGCCGGCGCCGACGTCGACACCGGCCCCCGCGACGCTCCCCTTCGAGCGCTACACGCTGCCCAACGGGCTGACCGTCGTGCTCTCCGAGGACCACGCGACGCCGACCGTCGCCGTCGCCGTCTGGTACCACGTCGGCTCGAAGAACGAGCACGTCGGGCGGACCGGGTTTGCGCATCTCTTCGAGCACGTGATGTTCATGGGATCGGGGCACGTTCCGTACGGGACACACGACCGGTACACCGAGGGCGTCGGCGGCGCGAACAACGCGACGACGAGCGAGGACCGGACCGACTACTACGAGACGATCCCGTCCAACTATCTCGAGGACGCGCTCTGGCTCGAGTCGGACCGGATGGGGTTTCTGCTCGATTCGCTGACGCAGGCGAAGCTCGATGCCCAGCGCGACGTCGTGAAGAACGAGCGCCGGCAGTCGGTCGACAACCGCCCGTATGGCCGAGTCGATGAGCTGATCTCGGCGGTGATGTATCCCCCGCAGCACCCGTACCACTGGCCGGTGATCGGCAGCATGGCCGATCTCTCGGCCGCGTCGCTCGCCGATGTGCAGCGGTTCTTTCGCCTGTACTACGCGCCCGACAACGCGACGCTGATCGTCGTCGGCGACTTCGACCCCGCGCAGACGAAGGCATGGATCGAGAAGTATTTCGGCGGCCTGCCGAAGGGCGCCGCGATCACGCGACCGATCGTGGCGCCGGTGACGCTCGCCACCGAACACCGGCTGACGTACCAGGATCGCGTACAGGTACCACGCCTCTGGCTCTCGTGGCCGGTCGCCGGCGTGCGGTCGCCGGACCATGCCGCGCTCGACGCGCTCGGCGACGTACTCGTCGGCTCGCGCACGGCGCGCCTCACCAAGGCGCTCGTCTACGATCGCCAGTGGGCCGCGTCGGTCAACGGCGGCAATGACGCCAACGAGAACGCCGGCGCGTTCGTGCTCGTGCTGACGCCGCGTCCCGGGCACACGCTGACGCAGCTCGAGCTCGCGACCGACTCGATCATCGCGCGGCTCAAGCGCGACGGCCCGACGAAGGCGGAGGTGCAGCGCGCCACCGCCGGCGCGGAACTCGCGTTCGTCCAGGGGCTCGAGTCGAATCTTGGGAAGTCGGAGACGCTTGGCGAAGGCCAGGTCTTTCACGGTGACCCCGGCCACTTCTCGACCGAACTCGCCGAGATCCGGGCGCTGACGCCGGCCGACATCCAGCGGGTGGCGAAGAAGTATCTGACCGCGGGCCGCGTCGTGCTGAGCGTCGTCCCCGAGGGCCAGCTGTCCGCCGCGTCGAAGGCCGCGTCGAGCCGGGAGGTCAAGTGATGCCGCGAACGACGAGCGTGCGGTACACCGCCCTCGCCATTGCGACCGCCGCCGCGCCACTCGTCGGCGCGTCGACGCTGCACGCGCAGGCGCCGGGTGCCACGACATTCGACCGCACGGTCGCGCCACCCGCGGGACCGCCGACGGCGCTCCGCGTGCCGACGTGGACGGAGGAGACGCTCCCCAACGGCGCTCGGCTGATCGTGATCGAGAAGCATCTGCTGCCGCTCGTCTCGGTGACGATCGCGTTCGACGGCGGGTCGGCGCAGTTCGAGCCGCCGGGCAAGCACGGCGTCGCGTCGGCGACCGCGTCAGCGCTCAGCGAAGGGACGACGACCCGCACCGGCGACCAGCTCTCCGACGCGCTGCAGCTGCTTGGCACGACGGTATCGACGGAGATCGGCGCCGAGCAGGGGGAGATGAGCGTCCTCGTCCTGCGCGCGAACCTCGACTCGGCGCTCGCACTGCTGGCCGACGAGCTGCTCCATCCGACGTTCCCGGCCGATGCGCTCAAGCGCTGGCAGGCGCGGACGCTCGTCGCCCTGCAGCAGGCGCGCTCGCGCACCTCGTACCTCGCGCGATCCGCGTTCGATCACGTCGTCTACGGGCCGGATCATCCGTACGGCCGGATCGATGACGACAGCGCGATCAAGTCGCTGACCCGTGACGACCTCGTCGCGTTTCACTCGGCGTACTTCCAGCCATCGCACGCGATCATCACCGTCGTCGGCGACATCGATCCCGCGGCGGCGCGCGGGGCGGTCAGTCGCGCACTCGGCGGATGGACGGACGCCGCAGCGCCCGTCAGCTTCGTCTACCCGGCGCTCAAGCCGCCGGCGCCGACGACGATCTATCTCGTCGACAAGCCCGGCGCCGCGCAGTCGACCGTGGCGATCGGGCTCCCCGGCCCGCCGCGTCTCACCCCGGACTACTACGCGCTCGAGGTGATGAACACGATCCTCGGCACGCTCTTTCAGTCGCGACTCAACCACAATATCCGCGAGGAGAAGGGGTGGAGTTACGGCGTCGGATCCAGGTTCGCGTTCGGCAAGGGGCCGGGCGCCTTCGAGGCCGGCGGCGAGATCGTCACCGCGAAGACCGACAGCGCGGTCGTCGAGTTCCTGAAGGAGCTGAAGGGCGTGCAGGGCGGCAAGCCGTTTACCGCCGACGAGATCGCCCAGGGAAAGGCGTCGCTGATCCAGAGTCTGCCGGAGCGGTTTGCGTCGGTCGAGGCGACGAGCGGTGCGATCACGGCGCTCTACCTCGAAGGGCTGCCGCACGACTACTTCCAGACGTACGCCGACAACGTGCGCGCGGTGACGGCCGCCGACATGGAGCGCGTCGCCGCGAAGTACATCGATCTCGATCACCTCGCGATCGTGATCGCCGGCGACCGGAAGGCGATCGAGGGACCGCTCCGCGCGCTCAAGGTGGCGCCCGTGGTGGTCCTCGGCACGACCTACGACCCGCTGCCGTAGGAGCGCACGGTCATCGAGCCGGAACGACGGTGAGCAGCATCAGGCTTGGCGGGTGCAGGACGCTCTGTTCGGACCCGATGATCACCACGCCCGGCACGTCGCCGTGATGCAGGATCAGTCCGGCGGGGACCGCGCGCCGCGGGAGCTGGAAGACCACCGGCACGGCGATCACCTCGCCGGGGCCGAGTGCGTCGGTCAGCATCGGGTCACCGTTGGCCCGAACGAGGGTGCACGGCGCGTAGCGTCGACCGGCCTCGTCCTCGAGTTCGACGTGCGCGTCCGGGGCCCGCTGGCGCACGCGGCGCGCGACGCTGGAGACGGTGAGCACGGTGCGCCACCGCGCCCCTCCCGCCGCGGGCGCGCTGCTGCCTGACGCTGCGGCGTCTCCGCAGTCCGGCGCCATCCCGCTCGCCACAGCGTCGGGCGAAATGGTGCCGGTGGCAACGCACCAGTCATCGAAGCAACGCCGGGTCCCGACCGCGTAGACGCGCCGCGGCACGATGACGGCGAACGCGACGAGCAGCGCCGCGTAGACGAGGACGCAGGCGACGAGCGCCCGTGCGAGCCACCGCGTCCACGTGCGTCGCCGGCCGATCGCCGCGACGGCGATACCGACGATCAGCCCGACGAGGAGCAGCACGGAGACGAGAAAGACCAGGTCGCCGAGCGCCATGCGGTCGCTCCGATGCTGGAAGTGCGTGATGCAAAGAACTCTATAGGACAAAGTACGAGTCGTCAACTCGACCGCCCTCGGGCACGGACGTTCTTTTCCTCACGACTCCGCGCGCGTCGAAGGGGCCGGGTGGGCGTGCCAACGGCGGCGAATGCGTCGGTGCTCCGAGTGATCTGCCGCCCACGAGCGCGGCGACGCCGATATCGGCGTGGCGCAAGGAGTTCCGGTCCCGGCACGGGCGTTGGGCGCGGGAAGGATCGGCCTCCTGCGCCGTGCGGACCCCGTCGCCGTCGTGGTCGCCCGCGCACTCGTGTCGTATGATGTCGTCTCATGTCGTCATGCGTCCCCACACGCCCGCGCGTGATCGTCATCCTCGCCACCGTTGCTGCGTCATTCGGGATCGTCGCGGCACGGCCCGCTGGCGCGCAGACCGGCGCGGCCCAAATCGCGACGCTGCCCGTCCCGCCGCAGGGCGAGACTGGCCGGTCGGTCATGCGGGAGGCGAAGGGCGCCGCCACGCGCGGGGATGACTCGGCGGCCGCCGCCCGATGGCGCGCGCGCCTGGCGCGCGATGCGACCGACCAGGGCGCGGCCCTTGGGCTCGCGATGCTCGACCTCTATCGCGGCCGGCTCGTCGCCGCCGACAGCGGGTTTGCTCGCGCACTACGACTCGGCGCGGGCCGCACGGACTCCTCACTCACCCGCTACGCGATCCTTGGCGCGGCGCAGCGTGTCAATGATGTCGGCCGCTGGCAGCAGGCGGTGCGCGACTTCGACGGTGCGGCGCGCGTGGCGCGAGCCGCCGGCGACTCGACCGGGGAAGTCCTCGCGCTCGTGGGACTCGTGCCGATCGAGTCGCGGCTGCGCAGCCCGGCGATGGTGACCGACCTGGCCCGCCTCGCCGGGATCCGGCGCGGCGCGGACGCTGCCGCGCAGGCGGCGGCGACGTGCGCGCTCGCCTCGGGGATTCCGGTGTCGGACGCGGGGGCCGCGGACTCGGCGCTGCTCGACGGTGCGCGCCAGGCGATCGCCGCCGGCGACGCGCGGATCGCGGTCTCGTGCCGGTTCACTGCGGCCGTTCGCCGGGCGATTCGCGGAGCGGCGGACTCGGCGATCTTCGCCTTCGGCGCCGTGATCGCCGCGGCCGACAGCGACCATGACCGCGTCCTCCTCGGCACGGCGCTCCAGTGGCGAGGTTACGTCCGACTCACGCTCGGGAACTACGGGGAGTCGGAGCACGACCTCGATCGCGCGCTTGCCATCGGCCGTGCGACCCGCGCGCTCGCCGTCGTTGGCTGGTCGGAACTCAACCTTGCCGCCCTCGACGGCCTGGTCGGCGATTGGGCCAGCGCGGAACGCCACGGCGCGCAGGCCGAGGCCGTCCTGTCGTCGACCGCCGACTCCAACGGTCTCGGGATCGTGCGTCGTGGCCAGGGACGCTCCGCCACGATGAATGGGGATACCGCGGCCGGTCGTCGACTCTATCTCGCGGCGATCCATGCCGCCGACCAGTCCGGTCGTCTCTCCGAACGCGTCGCGGCCCATGTCGGGATGGCGGATCTCGAGTCGCGGGAGGGCCATTGGGACGCCGCCGGGGTGCAACTGGCGGCGGCCCACGCCGTCGTCGACTCGGTCGCGAACTCGCCGTGGGCCGCCCTTCTGCCGTGGCACGACGGCCGCGTCGCGCTGGCGCGCGGCGAGCCGAGGATGGCCCTCGGTGATTTCACCCGGGCGCGTCGGGGACTCACCGCATCACAGCGCGCGTTTGCCTACGCGATCGATGGCGATGCCGCCCTCGCCCGTCTGCGGCTCGGTGATACCACGCAGGCGATCGCCACGCTGCGCAACGCGGTCGACGAGCTCGATCACTGGCGCGCGACGCTCGACGCGCACGAACTGCGCGTGCTGGCATTTCAACTGGGAGATGGCGGAGACCCGAGTGCCGCGCCGGCCGAGATCGTCGCGGCGGCCGCGCGTCGTGGCGAGCTGGCGACGGCCTTCGCGCTCGCGGAGCGTGGTCGCGCGCGTGATCTCGCGGACCAGTTGCAGCGAGCGCGTGCGCTGCGCGGCGATTCGACGGATGGCGCCGTCGATGCGCCGCGTGTGGCGAGCGGTGACGGTGCGGGGCGACACCGGGTGGCGGATACGTCGGCGCGTGCCGACGTGACGCGGCTCGCCGCATTCGAACGGCAGATCCCCGACGACAGCACGGCGGTCCTCGAGTACATGCCGGGTCCGCACGAGGCGCCGACGACGCTGCTCATGATCGGCCGCCGATTCCGGCACGCGTTTGTCCTTGGAGCGGCGACGGGGTTCGTCGACGCGATCGAGCAGTACGACGCCCTCGTCGATGCCGGCGGGTCGGCTGCCGCGCCGGCGCGGGCGCTCGCGACCGGCCTGCTCGCGCCGGCACTCGCCGCGCTCCCGGCCGGCGTCCATCGGCTGGTCATCATCCCGGACGGCCCACTGCACGGTGTGACGTTCGCCGCGTTGCGGACGGTGAACGGCCGGCCGCTGATCATGGACTACGACGTCTCGATCGCGCCGTCGGCCGCGATCCTCGCCTCGCTGTGGCGTCGGGCGCCTGACGGGCGCGCGCCGAAGATCCTCGCGATCGGCGATCCGTCGCTTGGTGATGGCGTCGAGTCAGGGGTCGACGGCACGGCGCGCGCCCTGCGTGACGCGGGCCCGCTTCCCCGGCTGACGTGGGCGGCCGATGAAGCGAGGCTCGTCGGCTCGTTCGCTCCAGGGTCGGTCGTGCGGCTACGGGAGCACGCGACCGCGGCGTACCTGCAGGACGCGCCGCTCGCGCGGTTCTCGATCATTCATCTGGCGACGCATGCGGTGATCGATCCGGAGTATCCGCTGCGGAGCGCGCTCGTCCTCGCCCGCAGTGGTGGCCGCTCTGGCCGGCTCGCGCCGGGCGACATCGCGGTCCTCGCGCTCGACGCCGATCTCGTCGTCCTCTCCGCCTGCCGCTCGGCGCGCGGCACGATCGTCGGCGGGGAAGGGGTCCGCGGCCTCACGGGCCCGTTCCTCGCCGCCGGGTCGCGCGCCGTGTTGGCGACGCAGTGGCGGATCGATGATCGCGACGCCGTGCCACTCGTCTACGCCGTCTATCGGCACCTCGCCGAGGGCGAGCCGATCACCAGCGCGGTGCGGCGCGCGTCGCTCGAGGCAATGCAGCGTGGCGCGCCGGAGCGCGAGTGGGCCGCGTTCGTCGTGACCGGGGATCCGCTCGTGCGCATTCCGATCGTCGCCCCGCCGGCGACCGCGGTCCCCGTCTGGCTCCGGACGGCATCGGCGCGATAGCGGTGGCGACCGATCGACGCGGTGGCCGGAGTTTCGAGCGCATGAGAATTCGCTCGGAGTCCCGAAGCGCCGCCTCGAGGGCTGGTGCTCCGACCGTGGATCGTCAGAGAGGTATGCTATCCTCCCTCCCATGAGTCGCACACTCTCGAAATCGGACTTCAAGATCGCGCGCACGTGCGCGACGAAGCTGTACTACAAGGAACTCGGCTACCCGTCGACGATGGACGACAACCCGTACCTCGGGATGCTCGCCGACGGCGGCTACATGGTGGAGCTGATCGCGAAGCTGCTCTATCCCGAGGGGATCGATTGCTCGGCCGGCGGCGGCACCGACGCCTCGGTCGCGGCGACGGCCGAGGCGATGCGCGCCGATCGCGTGACGATCTTCGAGGGGACGTTCGTGACGGCCGGCGGGTGGCTGGCGCGCGTCGACATTCTGCGGAAGGATGGCGACACGCTGGAGCTGATCGAGGTCAAGTCGAAGTCGTTCTCCAGTGCGGCGGCGGCCGAGTCGGCGCATGGCCCGTTCCGCACGACGAAGGGTGCGATCGCGTCCGGCTGGGTCTCGTATCTCGAGGACGTGACGTTCCAGGTCGCCGTGCTCCGCGACGTCTTCCCCTCGGCGACGATCCGTCCCTCGCTGGCGCTCGTCGACAAGGACCGGACGGCAAGCGAGGATCTCGTGCACCAGCATTTCCGGATCGAGCGGATCCCGCGGCCCGGCGGCACGCGCGCCGACGTGCGGGTCACCTTTGACGGGGACGTCGACCGCCTGCGGGCGGACCACATCGTCGCGATCGTCGACGTCTCGCGCGAGGTGGACGAGCTGACGGCGGAGGTGCGACGCGAGGCGGCACGGTTCGCGGCGAGTCTCGCGCCGGAGCTCGAGCGGCTTGCGGCGCCGCTCTCCGTCGGGTGCAAGGACTGCGAGTACCGCGGCGCGTCGCGCGATGGGACGCGGGACGGATTCGGCGAGTGCTGGGGCGTCCACGCGACCGCTGACCCGCACCTCTTCGATTTGTACTTCGTCACCGAGATCGGTCCGAAGACGGACCGGATGGCGGATCGGATGATCGGCGCCGGGCGCTGTTCGTTGCTCGATGTCGACCCCGCCACGCTGGTCACCGCTGACGGCACCACGGGGAAGCGCAACGAGCGGCAGCTGATCCAGCTCGAGCATACCAAGCGCGGAACGCCATGGTTCAGCCCGATGCTTGCGGCGCGCGTGCGGACGGCGGAGTATCCGCTCCATTTCATCGACTTCGAGACGTCGGCGCTGGCAGTGCCGTATCACGCGGGGATGCACCCGTACGAGACGGTCGCCTTCCAGTGGAGCTGCCACACGGTGGCGACGCCGGACGGGCCGCTCGAGCATGCCGAGTGGATCAATACGAAGGAGCCGTTCCCCAACGTCGAGTTCGCGCGCACGTTGCGTGACCGGATCGGCACGGGCGGCAGCGTCATGATGTGGGCGCCCCACGAGCAGACGGTCCTGCGCGGGATCCGCGGCCAGATGACGCGCTACGGACTGGGGGATCCGGCGCTCGACGCGTGGCTGCTCGATCTCGCCGGCATCAAGGATACGCAGCCCGGTCGACTGATCGACATGAACCGGATGACGATCGACGGGTTCTTTCACCCGGTGATGGGCGGACGGACGTCGATCAAGTGCGTGCTCCCGGCGGTCTGGGGTTCGGACCCGGAGCTGCCGCGCGAGTTCCCCGAGTACCGTCTCGCTGACGGCCGCGTCCCCGACAACCCGTACGATGCCTTGCCGCCGGCGGTGATCGCCGGCTCGAGCGTCGAGTGCGCGGAGGGGACGGGGGCGATGCGCGCGTACCAGGAGATGCTGTATGGCGCATCGCGCACCGATCCCGTGGCTCGAGAGCAGTACAAGGCGCTCCTGCTGCGTTACTGCAGGCTCGATACGGCAGCGATGGTGATGATCTGGAACTACTGGCGTCGACTGGCTGCCGGATAAGGGTATACTTGGTCGAGCCCGACACCAGGAGTGCACCATGAGTCGTGATACCCAGCCGTCGGATCCAATCCAGCCGTCGCCGCGCCGGTCGCCGGCGCGCCGTCGCGTCGCTCGCGCGATCGCGGCGGTGACATGCGCGCTCGTTGCAGCGGCCGCGCCAACGGTCGTGACGGCGCAGGCCTCCGCAACGAAGCCGCTGCCGCAGCGGATCGCCGATGATTTCATCACGCTCTTCGGGTCGCACCCAGGCTATCGGATCAACCATGCCAAGGGGCTGATCGTGACGGGGACGTTCGTGCCGTCGGCGACCGGTCCGTCGCTCACGCGCGCCCCGCACGTGAAGGCCGCCAGCACCCCGGTGATCGTGCGGTTTTCCGACGCGACGGGGCTGCCGGATATCCCCGACCAGAATCCGAATACGCAGCCGCTCGGGATCGCGATCCGGTTTACGCTGCCGGGGAACTCGTATACCGATATCGTCGCCAACTCGCACAACGGGTTCGTCGTCGGCAACGGCGAGGACTTCGCCGAGTTTCTCGAAGCGGTGGCGGCGACGAAACCAACGAGCCCGCACCCGTCGCCGATCGAGAAGTTCCTCGGCAGCCATCCGCGCTCGCTCAAGTTCGTCCAGGACCCGAAGCCGATGCCGGTCAGCTTTGGCAACGACTCGTATTATGGCAACAACGCCCTCGTCTTCGTGAATGCTGCGGGGGTGAAGCAGTACGGCCGGTATCAGATCCTCCCCGTCGACGGCGACAAGTACCTCGACTCGGCGGCCGCGGCGCGCACCTCGCCCAACTTCCTCTTCGACGAGCTCCGTGCGCATCTCGCGAAGCGGCCGATCAGGTTCAGGATTCTCGTGCAACTCCCCAATCCGGGCGACCAGACGTCGGACGGCTCGATCGTCTGGCCGTCCGACCGCAAGACGGTGGAGCTCGGGATCATCACGCTGACGACGGTCGCCCCCGACAACGCGAACCTGCAGCGCACGCTCGCCTTCAACCCGATCTACCTCTCGGACGGCATCCAGCTCGGCGACGACACCCTGATCCAGTTGCGGTCCGCCGTCTACGCGCTGTCGGTGGCGAGGCGTCGCTAAGGCACCACGAGTCCCCGTGAAACAGGTTCTCGAGCATCGTACCGGGCGCGTGGCGCTGGCCCTGGCGTCCGGCGTGCTCTTCTACATCAGCTTCGGCCTTACCCCATCGTGGGCCGCCGCGCGGTGCGCGCCGCTGCCGATCCTGCTCGCCGTGCTCTACGCCGACCGTCGCGAGGCGGTGCGACTCGCGTGGCTCGCGGCCGCGATCGGCGTTTCGAGCAATGCGACGTACTATCTCACGACGACCGGTCCGGTCGCGACCCCGATCATTCTCGCCCTCGAGGCGGCGGCCTGGGCGTTCGTGCTCCTGCGCGCACGGGCGGTGATACTCGCGAGCCGGAGCTGGCTGGTTGTCTTCGCCTTCCCGATCCTGCTCGCCGCCGTCGATACGCTCGTCAGCACGCTCTCGCCGCACGGCACATGGGGGAGCATCGCCTACACGCAGATGGACTCGCTGCCGATCGTGCAGGTCGCCTCGCTCTTCGGCGCGCCGGCGATCGCGTTCCTCCTGGGGCTCGCGCCGTCGGCGCTGGCCGTTGCGGTCTATCGCGGGACGCGCATCGATCGGCCACGCCTCGCCTACGGGCTCCCCGCAGCGACGCTCGTCGCCGCGCTCGCGTGGGGCAGCTGGCGGATCGGTGCTGCGGACCCGACGCGCACGGTGGATGTCGGCGTTGCCGCGATCGATCGGTTCACGAGCGCGCGGACGAGCGCGGCCCGCGCCGACTCCGTCTGGCGCGGGTACGACAGCGCGGTGACGCTGCTGGCGCAGGAAGGAGCGAAGATCGTCGTGCTCCCGGAGAAGATCTCGGTGCTGCGCGACAGTGAGGTCGCGCCGCGCGAGCAGGCGCTTGGCGCCCTGGCGGCGCGGACCGGCGTCTCGCTCGTTGCCGGTGTGCAGATCGATCGCGTCGCACGGAACGAAAACGTCGCGTGGCTGTTCACACCAGGCGGCGCCCTCGCCGGCGAGTACCTGAAGCGCCGGATGGTGCCGCACCTGGAGAGCGATCTGACGCCCGGGTCGGCGGACCTCGTGCGGACGATCGACGGGCTGCCGTTTGGCGTGGCGATCTGTCGCGACCTGATCTTCGCCGACATCGGCCGCCGCTATGGGCGACTGGGCGTCTCTGCGCTTCTCGTGCCCGCGTGGGATTTCTACCGGGATGCCTGGATGGCATCGGCCGTCGCGCGGCTTCGCGGGGTCGAGAGCGGATACGCGGTCGTGCGCGCCGGCCGCGAGAGCTACCTCGCGGTCAGCGATCGGTACGGGCGCGTGCTGATTCGGACGCGCAGCACTGCTCTACCCGGCACGGCGCTCGTTGTGCCGCTGCCGCTCGAGGTCGCGCGTCCGACGCTGTATGCCGAGACGGGGGACGTCTTCGGGTGGCTCTCAGTCCTGGTCGCAGTGCTCGGACTCGTCGCGACGCGACGTCGGCGCGTGACCACCGGACCATCGGGCGATTCGGCCGTTCTGCCCGAGGTCGCCGCCACCGCGGCGTGACCTGCCCCCGCCACCGGCACCCATTCCCCCGCGGACGCCGCGGACGAGGACGGCCGATTCGGCGGCGCGTGCGATGCGGGCGAGTGTCGTGACGCGACCGTGATGAAACGGTTTGGATCGGTACGGTGTCCAATGCAATACGGGGCCCGGGCGACTGGCACGCGGGGTGCGATCCATGAATCCCCGTGACGCGAGCGGGCGTAGTGCAGTCGTACCGCCGAGCGAACGATCGGTCTCTGCTGCATCGCAGTTGCGCGGCAGTATTGGGCCACCACCGCATTGGACGATCCATGCGAATTCTGACGAGCGACACAGCGGACGAGGTCGGGACGGACGGGACGCACGCGGGCACCGAGACGGCGATGCGGTTTGCCGATCGCGAGCTCGACTGCCTTGGCGTGCTCTGGGACAAGGGACCGTCCACCGCCCTCGAGGTGCAGCGGGCGCTGAGCGACCGGTTGGCATACACGACCGTGCTCTCGATGCTGCGTATCCTCGAAGCGAAGGGCTACGCGCGCCACGCGGTGGAGGGGAAGGTCCACCGCTTCTCTCCCGTCGTCAGCCGCCGGGATGCCGCGCGCTCGATGATCGAGCACCTGACGCTCAAGCTCGTCGGCGGCTCGCGCGAGCGGTTCCTCGCCTACGTCCTCGACACGGACGACGCCGCGTAGGGCTGGGGCGCGACAGCGAGCCGGGTGACGCGCTTACCACCCCTGTCCGGGGGGACGCGTCAACGAGACTTCGGTCATCACGTACACCAGCTCAGTCACCGGGCGGCCGCCGATGGTCGCTGGTCGGTACGTGCCGCGCGCCGCAATCGCGGAGACGAAGCTCCGGGTGATCTCGTCGCTCAGACCGTTCAGTATCTCGATCGACGCAGGGTCGACTCGCCCGGTCTCGTCGATAATGAACCGCAACAGGAATGTGCCGGGGACGAGCCGGCCCCTCGGCGTGGGACCATCGCGTGTGTCATGCGGCAGCGCCGTCGCTTCGGCGTCCGCGTCACCGGGCAGGCAGATCTCGCGTCCCACGAGCGACGTCGGCAGCGGTGGTCCGACGCGCACCGAGTGCGACGGGGCAATCCGCGGACACGTGCGTCCGGAGTCGCTCACGATCGGTGGCAGCGCGCGCAGCGTCGCGAAGAGATGGCGGGCTGCCCGGGGAGGGAGCGTGAGCGGCGCCGTCTCCTGCCCATCACTCACGTCGATGCGATAGGCAGGCGCCGAATCGGCTGACAGCTTGACGAGCACCATCGACGCACGGCTCGACGTGTCAGCCTGCGGCAGCACGACGCCAAAGTATTTCGGGTGCGACGGTTTGCCGCCGGGCGCACGTGCTGCGACGGCACTATCGACCCATGCCGCGGCGTACAGCGGATCGACGTGCATCGTGGTCGCCCCGCCCGCCGTCCACGCCGTCAGGTTCACATTGCCGTCCGACCGCGCGCGCACCACGAGGAGCCCGTCCGTCCCGACGATCGTGTCGATGGCGGGCGCTTCTGTCAGCTCGGCGGCAGGTGCTGAAGCGTGGGTGCTATCAACGCGCGCGCTGGGCTGCGTCGGTGCGCCCTGTGCCACGGCGACCCGTGCCCACAGCGCCGCCGAGCAACCGAGTCCGGTGATCCACGCGCGTCGTTCCATGACAGGAACGATCTGGCGACGGCTGCTTGGCGGCAAGGAAACCCCATGGTGATTGTGCTCGGACCGCCCGGAACGCGGGTTGCCCTGATGCCACCCGACCTCACGCCTTCGTCGCCACGACCTCGAGATAGTCGCTGGGGATCAGCAGCGTCTGGTCCCCGGAGCGGTTCGTCGACTCGGCGACGGCGACCATGTCGGCGGTCAGACGCTCCTGGCCCGCTGCATCGAGTCGCTCAAACGCCAGGCGCGTCGGCCCGAGGAACGTGCGGTTGAACTCGACGTAGTGCGCGACCGAGAAATAGCGGAAGACGAACGCGCGACGCGTCACGGTGAGCGCCGAGATCGCGCCGCCAAAGAGCTCGCGCAGCCCCGCCTCCGTCCCCCACCGAAAGGGTGACGGCGCCCCCGGCGGCATCGGGACGTGCTTCGCCGCGACACCCTGCGTCTCGGCCACGAAACTCTCCGGCGTCCAGCACGCGAGCCCGACCCGACCACCGGGCCGACAGACCCGCACCAGCTCGGACGCGGCCTTCGCCTGATCGGGCGCAAAGATCACCCCGAACGTCGACAGCACCGCGTCGAATGCCCCGTCGTCGAACGGCAGTGACTCGGCGTCGCCGTCGAGGAACGTCGCCGGCAGCCCTTCCGCCGCCGACCGCTCGCGCGCCCGCACGACGAGCGCCGGGACGAAATCGACGCCCGTCGCCGTGCACCACCGCCGGGCGGCCGCGAGCGCCGTGTTGCCGCTCCCCGTGGCGACATCGAGCACCCGCTCCGCCGCGCGGAGATCGGTCGCCTCGGCGAGCTGCTCGCTCACGATCGTCAGCGACGTTGCGACGACCGAGAAGTCGCCCGTCGACCACGCCCGCTGCTGCCGCGCCTTGATCGCTGCCAGATCCACCGTCATCAACCCTGTCTCCTCAACGTGATCGAACGTGATCGTACCTCATGGCTCGCTGCAGCTCCGCCCGTTCGTGCGCGGCGGCGGTGGATCGGCGAGCAGGTGCTGGAACGCGGCGGTGCCGCGCAGCGCGTTCCACGTCGGGTCGATCCGGAGCCACGCCACCGTCAGCGGATACTGCGGGACGGGAAGCACGTGCGCGAGGGTCGCCGTCGCACTGTCGGGCTCCCCCAGCAGCATGTAGATCCGCGCGACCTGCAGCCGATAATAGCACCGCCCCGCGTTCGGGACGGCGTGCGCGGAGATCGGGCGCACCATGTGCGGGATCGCGCCCAGCGCGTCAGCACGCCGGCCAAGATACGCATCCGCCTGCGCGAGGGTCGTCCAGACATCGACGTCGCCCGTGTCGTGGGCGAGCATCGCCAGCGCCGCGGTCCGGGACAGCGCCGCCTCGCGCTTGACCCGCGCCGAATCCCCGAATCCCCGCGCTATGTGCGCCCGCGCCAGCGCCCGATCAGCGGCCGACGGGATGATGTTGAGCGCCGGCGATGTCGCGGGCAGGTCGAGCAGACGACGCTGCTCGGCGCTGTCGAGCACCCAGTACAGGTCCTGGTACACCGCGAGCCACTGCGCCAGGCTGTCGCCCGGGAACGGGATCGGCGGGGGATGCAGCGCCCCCCGGGCCCCGGCCCGGTCGCCGGCCGAGAGGTACGTCAGGACAATGTTCCCCACCGCCTCGACACTCTGCGTCCGCGAGCGCAGCACCCGCCGGAAGATCCGCCGAGCGTCTTCCCGCTCCCCCTGTGCGCCCCGGACGAGCCCGAGGTTGAACAACAGATCGATGTTCGATGAATCGGCGCCGAGGCCGCGCTGCGCCGCGCGCACCGCCTCGTCAAACCGGCCAAGCTGAAAGAGCAGCGCCGTCAGCCGGTCGGGGATCGTGATCGACCGCGGATCGACCGTCAGCGCGCGCTCGAAGATCGCGATCGCCTCGTCGAACCGCCCCTGCGACTGCAGCGCGACCCCCTCCGTCCCCATGATCTCCACATCGTTCGGCGACTCGGCAAGCGCCGTCGAATCCTCGATCGACATGTGCACCACGTCGGCGGCGATGTTCCCGTAATACGCCCCGAGCGCCTGATGACCGCCGGGGAGCTTCGGGTCGAGCGCCAGCGCCCGCCGCGCGTGCACACCAGACGAGTCGCCAAACGCGGGGTTGCCACCGACGTCCGCACTCAGGTGCGCGGTCCGCGCCTCGACGAGCCCGAGCCGCGCCCACGCCAGCGCGAACTTCGGGTCGAGCGTCACCGCGCGCCGGTAGGCGGCGATCGCCCGCACGTTGGTCGTCGCGTCCCACCCGTCGGTGAACCCGATCGTGTATGGCAGCAGCGCCTCGCCCTGCAGGAATGCCTCGTACGCGGGAATGCTCTCCGTCGGCCGCTCGGTCAGCTCGGCGCGCTCGCCGGCGCCAAGTGCCACACCCAGCGCGTTCGCGACCTTGGTCGCGATATCGGCCTGCACCGAGAAGACATCGGAGAGATCGCCGTCGAACGCATGCTCCCACTTCGTCGTCGGTGTCGGCACGTCGGCGACCTGCACGAGCTCCGGATCGACCTGCACCCGCTGCCGTCCGCCCGGCCCGTCGGCGAACCGCACCGTCCCCGTCAGGAGATATCGCGCCCCGAGCTCACGGCCGATCTCCTGCGGCGACTTGGTCGAGTTTCGATACTCGGCCGCGCTGGCGCGCGCGATCACGGTGAGTCCCGGGAGCGCCGCCAGCTTGCCACGCACCGCGTCGGTGACGCCATCGGCGAAGTACGCCTGCTCCGGCGCGCCGGTGTTCTGGAAGGGAATGACGGCGAGCACGTTGCCCGCCGGCGCCCCCGTCGCGCCCGACGCGGCGGTGACACCAGCACTCGGCCCCCCACGCGATCGCTTCCAGATCAGATACCCACCAACACCCAGCGCGACGAGCAGCACGAGCGCCGACAGGATCGCCGCCCAGGGTCCGACGGGCCGCCCGACGTCCCGGGCGCCCGCCGCGTTGCCCAGCGACTCCCGGTGCGTGCGATCTGCCGCGCGCGCGCCGCCGCTGTGCGCCACGGCGACCGCACCGCTCGGCGTCGTGAGCGCCGCCTCGAGTGCCTCGCGGAACTCGTCCGCCGACTGATACCGATCGGCCGGCACCGGTGCCAGTGAGCGCGCCAGCACGTCCGCGACCCCCTTCGGCACCGATGGCCGCACGACGCGCACCGACGGTGCCGCATGCGACAGCCGCTTGGCGATGATCGATTGCGCCGACGGGCCGGTAAACGGCGCCTCGCCGGCCAGCATCTCGTACAGCACGCTCCCCAGGCTGTAGATGTCGCTCCGGCCGTCCAGCGCCCGCTCGCCGCTCGACTGCTCGGGGCTCATGTACGCCGGCGTGCCGACCGCCATCCCGGTCTGCGTCAGCGTCGCCTGACCGGGCGACTGCATCTGCGCGATGCCGAAGTCGGCGAGCAGCGCGTGCCCTTCGGAGATCAGGATGTTCTCCGGCTTTACATCGCGGTGGACGATCCCCTGGCGATGCGCGTAGGCGAGGGCGTCGGCGACTTCCGCCGTCAGCCGTACCGACTCGGCGAGCCCGAGCTGCCCCTCGCGCGCGAGCTTCGCGCGCAGCGTCTCGCCGCGCACGAACGGCATCGTGAACCAGAGCTGCCCCGTCGTCGTCTCGCCGGAATCGTAGACGGAGAGGACGTGCGGGTGCTGCAGCCGAGCGGCGAGGGTGATCTCGCGGCGAAAGCGCTCCGGCCCGAGCGCGACCGAGAGGTTGGGATTCAGGACCTTGAGCGCGACATCCCGGTCGTGCTTCCGGTCGCGGGCGAGGAAGACGGTCGCCATCCCGCCGCGGCCCAGTTCACGCTCGATCGTGTAACTGCCGCCGAGTGCCGCTTGCAACCGGGCGGAATCGTCGCCGTCAGAGGCCATGCGGGAGTGGTCGGGGGATCGGCGCGAAACGTGACAAGATACCACCCGCGTCCTCGGCGCGCCCGGGTCGCGATCGACCCGACGCGGCCCGAATCGTGCGCCGTAGATTGCCGGTAGGCGATCACCCCAGACCGGAGTTCCGATGCCAAACCCGAAGGATCACGCGGACCCGCTCCGCACGCGCGACCCGCACGACAAGAGCGGGCATCACGGCCACGAGGGCCACGCGACCCCCGACGAATTTACCGCCGATCTCGAGCGCGACTCGAAGGGGCGGCAGTCAAGCTCACTTGGAGGCCTCGTCCGCGAGGAGGAAGCGCCGACGACGCCGGTCGCGGAGACGTACATCGCGGATCCCGAGGCACACCACCAGCACTCGCGGAAGGGACAGGCCGAAAGCCCGGTCGAGCGCACGCTCAACCAGCCGGAGAAGAAAAAGCACTGAGCCGGTGGCGCGCCCGCGCGTCAGGCGCGGGCGCCGCTCAGTCCAGCCAGTCGTCCTCGTCCTCGGTCGCATCCGGTTCCGACGGATCGACCGTGCGGACCTCGACGTTGCCGAGCAGCGCGCGGCCCCGCACCTCGATGACGGGCGCGTCGCCCGCCGGCGATGCGTGGCCGCGCGGCTCGTACTCGAACATCCCGAGGACGCCCTCGCCGTGGTTCTCGACGCGGATCCCCGTCGGGACGACGATCTCGACGTTGCCGAGGAAGGCGACGACCTCGATGACCGAACGCCCGGCGCTCAGTCGCGCGGTGCGGAGGTCGAGTTCGACGTTGCCGGCGGTCGCGACGACGCGAAGATGTTGCGGCAGCGTCCAGTCCTCGCGGCGCTCGGTGGACGTGAACGCGGCCACGACGCCCGCGCGGCGCGGCACCTGGTCCGGCGCGAGCAGCGTCGGGCGCCGGACGAGCGCGGGGAGCCCTCGCGCGTCGTCGTTCATCGCGGGGCCAGCAGTGCGGCCGCCTGGCGCTCGCGGGCGCGGCGATTCAGCCATCCGACCACGATGATGTGGAACGCGATGCCGATGCCGCTGCCCCAGAGGAGCGCTTTCGCCTCGAGCGTGATGGCGAGTGCGACGGAGCCGGCCGCGAACGCCCAGAAAAACGCCTCGCCGACGAACGCCTGTGGCCAGCGCGGGACGCCGCCGCCAGCGGGGACGCGTGGGGTGAGCGCGGGCCAGAGCGCGGGGACCGCCTGCCGGTATTCGATGAAGGAGAGCCCGTGCGTGCGGAGCAGCTGGCGCTCCTCGCCGCGGATCAGCGTCAGCTCGAGGACGAGAATCCCGCCGACGATCACGACGGCGCCCAGCGGACTGGCGAAGATCGCAAACCCGAGCGCGAGCAGCAGGCCACCCAGGTAGAGCGGGTTGCGCACGTATCGGTACGGGCCGTCGGCGACGAGTCGGTCGGCGTGCACCTGCGTGTCGTGGACGACATCGGTGCGGATGTAGGCGGTCGCCCACGTCCGCACGGCCGCCGCGGCGATCGTGAGCAGCGCGGCCACGCCGAAGAGCAGCTGGAGCGCGAGTCGCCCGTTGGGGAGATCGAAGTCGATATCGGGGCTGACCAGGCGAATCAGCGCTTCGCCGGTGTTGGCGTGGTCGAACGCCGAGAGCCCGAACCCGCCCCAGAAGATCAGGCCGAAGATCCAGAAGCGATACCGGAAGACGCGAGTCGTGCTGGCGCGGACCGGCGGCGTGTCGGGCATGCTCGAAAGTACGTCGTCGCCGACGAGCGGGTTTCGGAGTACCGAGATAGATAGATTTGACAAAGCAAACGAAGTGTGGTAGCGTGTACCCCCGTGATCCCCGCCCGTGCCGCAGAGCGACTGCTCGCCGACTATCCTCGCATCTTCCTCGCCTGTCATCGTCGGCACGTGCGCGACGAGGCCAGCGGGGCACTCGTGAGCGCCCATCAGGTCGGCATCCTCGAGCACCTGGACACGGTCGAGCCGACGACGCTGACCGACCTCGCGCGCCATGTCGGGGTGACTGCCGCGACGATGTCGGTCACGGTCGATCGGCTCGCCCGCGCCGGCTATGTCACCCGATCGCCCGACGCCGTCGATCGGCGACGGGTGCAGCTCCGGCTCACCGAATCGGGCGAGCGTGTGCGCTCGGCGAACTCGGTCCTCGATCCCGCGCGCGTGCGCGAGCTGCTCGAGCACCTCGATGGCCCCGAGCGCGCCGCCGCGATCCGCGGGCTCGCCCTGCTCGCGCGCGCCGCCGATGCACTGGGCGCCGCCGACCATTCGCACCGCGCCGGTTCGCGCACCGCCTGAGGATCGACGTCGATGCGGTGGCCGCTGATTGCCGGGAGTTTCGTGGGAGCCGTCGTCGCGGTCGGGGCGCTGGTCGTGCTCGTCGGCCGTCGGCTGCCGGTCGGCCATGTCGTCGCGCGCCGCGCACGGATCTCGGCGGCGCCGGAGCAGGTCTGGGCGACCGTGACCGACGTCGCGGGCTATCCATCTTGGCGGCCCTCCGTCAGTCGAGTCGTCGTCGCGCCAACGGGTGCGTCGGGCGGCACGTCGGTCGGCGCAGCAGCAAGCCGCACGACGATCGACTGGGCCGAACTGAGTCGACGCCGAGCGGTGCACTACAGCGGGAA